>Ga0268386_10001415_pt1 | contig 16468 bp, 15 predicted proteins | sample RVTome_15_FD_200260 | JGI IMG/M metagenome (GOLD analysis project Ga0268386, IMG submission 200260) | Soil microbial communities from uranium-contaminated site in the Upper Colorado River Basin, Wyoming, United States - RVT150D86... ...
TTGCGTCGATGCTGCGATACGTGGCCTTGCGGCCGGTGCCACCGATTGCGTTGACGCCGGTGCCGCCGATTGCGTTGATTTCGAGACCGGCGACTGTATTCGCCGCCTCGCTTATGTTGGGTGCAAGGGTTAATGAGACAGCGACTGCTATGCCCGCCATCACAGCAACGCGCCCGCGCAATTCTTTCCTTCCCTTCATTTCCCCAACCCCGCTGGTATCAACGCAACGAACGATCAACTTTGGCCGGATGCCGTGTCCTCACCTTGCTCATCAGGTGATCTGACGAACATGTACATTCCGACCCCAAGTGGCACCCGCCGCTCAATTCTTGCTTTGACTGCAAACGCTTCTTTGGTCGTTAGCCAGTCATCCAAGAGTTCTAGAAACTGCTGCCCACGCTCTTTCACGAAGGCATCAAATTCGACTGCCGACTCAGGCGCGATTCCCTTTGAAGTCCAAACGCGCCTTTCGAACAACTTGTGCGATCCCTCTGGTCGCAAGTTCTGATCAAGCGTCTTCGCAAGATCGGTAAACGCGACTGACATTGCGTGAAACTTGGCAGGGTCCTCGGGCGCCGGGATATACGATCGGGCGAGAACCCGGTAGCAGCCGTTACCCAACTCGACAACGGCGCCGATCCTTTTTAATTCGGCAAGCATTTCGTCTGCGGGAAGGTCGGGCGTGTATCGCCGTACTAGTTCGGAAAAGCTCCTCCGCCCCGGGGGCGCATTTACAACGACTTCATAGGGAATGCCGTACGGCCCGATGAAGTCAGCGTCCTGGTGCCAACCGGTTAACAAACGTCCGACACGATCGAAGCGACTCGCAAGAGCTTCGAGATCGGCTTCTGTCTGCTCCAGAACGCGACCTACTTCGAATCGGGAAAGACCGGTCGTGATCGCAATGCGTGCAACGGAGTCCTTCGACGTCGGCATCTGCAGCGTGTCTTTCGCTGCGTCAACAAAGATGCTCTTCAAGAGTTCAGCGAACTCTCCATAGGAAACGCCGTTTCGAAGAAGGATTCGGGCCAGCGGCCTCATCAGCGGCTTAAACGTTGCAAGCAACGTGCGCTTGAAGTTCTCGCTCATGCTCAGCCCGTAAACGGGCGGCTCTGACCAGGTTGCAAGTGCCGCATTCATCGGTGGTTATTGTTAACTTACGGGCCGAACTATATCCGGGGGGTTCCGGGGGTCAAGAGTGCAACATAATCGGCAACTTAGGCCGACCCGTTCATCGACCTAAAGCACCGCGGCTGGGGCGATCGGACTGAAGGATTTCGCTACGGATCAGGGGGTTGGCGGCGGGGTACAACCGTGCCGGATCCGATTCGCCTGAGCGACCGTCAGGCGAGGTCACCGCTTGATGTGACAGTACACGGACGGTAGGCGGGCGTGAGGGCCGGCAGTGGTGGCGGCGGAACTGTGACGCAGGTCACGCTTTGGCGAGCGTCGCATCAACCTCTTTTGAAACAATAAGTTACGGCGCTCTTATGCGCAGCGGGTGCAGCGCGCCGCCGGCGGCATTCTCTGGCTTTGCATATGCTGAAGCAGGGCGATTCCGAACGGCTTCGCCGTACCAAGCGACCCGCAGCAACTCGGCTCGATCCGACCAAACTGAAGTCACGCGGGCTGGTCTGCGGGCGGACAGACAACCGCAGAAACAGAACGGCCGGCGCTCCTCTCGAGTGTCGGCCGCTGGGCCAAAAAACCGACTTGACGCTTACAGGTTTTTCTGAACGTTCGCAGTCTTGCGAAGTTCGTCAAAATGCGCCTGGAGTTTCTTCCGTTGCACGATCATGTCGACGCGATCCTTCACCTCTTCGAACGCAGGCGCGGCAGGAGATCGCTCGTCCTCGAGCCTGATCACGTGCCAGCCAAATTCGCTTTGTACCGGCTGCTGCGTCATCTGGCCTTTTTCGAGCGCCAGCACCGCATCGGAGAACGGCTTCACCATGTGATCGAGCCGGAACCAGTCGAGTTCGCCACCCTTGGCAGCGCTGGCTTCGTCCTTTGATTCCTTCTCCGCGAGTTTTGCGAAATCACCCCCGGCCTGAAGTTCGCGGAGCACCGACTCGGCGGTTTCCTTCGAATCGACCAGGATGTGGCGAGCTCGATACTCCTTCGGCATCGCGGCGACCTGAGTGTCGTACTCCGCCTTGATCTCCGCGTCGGTGCTCGGGTGCGCCTTCATGAATTTCTCGCTTGCCGCCTCGGCGAGCACTTGCAAACGTAGCAATTCGAGCCGTGTCTTTACGGCGGGATCCTTCGCGAGCCCGTCGGTTTCCGCGGATTGCGCAGCCACTGACATATTCAGCAGCTGATCGAGCATTTGCGACTTCTGCTCGGCGGTCGCTTGTGCGGCCGGCTGCCCGGTGGCGGCGTTCAGAAACTCGTCGAAGAACTCCGACGAAATCGGCTTGCCATTCACAGTGGCAACGGTGGGTGTGGCGGACTTGATTGCCGAGTCCTCGGCCGGACGGGTGCAGGCCGCGAACAGGCCCAGGAATGCTGTCAGGAGTATCGTCGATCTGGGATGTCGCATCTTTTGCCTCTGGTCTGGAATCGAAGGAGGTCAGGGTTCGCCGGGTGCGAACGCGTGGATCGACATCGCGTGGATGTCGGTCGCCATCAAGTCCTGCACGGCGTCGTACACCGCGCGGTGCCGGTCGAGTTTGCTCATGCCGGCGAAGCCCGCTGCGACGATCACAACCGTAAAGTGACCACGGCCGTCGCGGACACTGGGATGACCTTCATGACGGTGACTGTCGTCGACAACCTCGAGGCGCGTCGGCTGGAACGCGGCCTGCAGGCGGTCGCGAATCCGGTCTACGCGCGGCGTGACGGGCGTGTCGGCTCGATCGGACTCCATGGCAGCTTCGCCTCAGTTTGTGCCGGATCCGGATACTTCCGCGCGGCGGGCGAGCCAAACGCCCTGCAGCACCACGAACAGAAGCGTCAGGCCAAGCAAGCCGAACAACTTGAACTTGACCCATGTGGCTTCGGAGAAGTTGTAGGCGACGTACAGGTTCGCGGCTGCCGAAAGCAGAAAGAAACCGACCCACATTAGATTGAGTCGACGCCAATCAACGTCGTCGAGCTGCATGTTCTCGCCAATCATTCGCTGCACGATCGTCGGGCCGCGGATGAAATGACTGGCCCCGAATCCGGCAGCCAGCAACAGGTTGACGATGGTCGGCTTCCATTTGATGAAGGTGGAGTCGCGAAGCCACAGGGTGAGCCCGCCGAATACAAGTACAAGGGCGGCTGAGATGAGCAGCATCGGGCTCACCTTGCGATGACGCATGTAGCTCACCGCCGTCTGGATGAGCACTGCGACGATCAACACCGCCGTCGCAACGTATATGTCCGCCACCAGGTACGCGACGAAGAAAGCCAGCACGGGAAGAAAGTCGAACAGTAGTTGCATCGGACAGGCGGGTGCCGTCACGGCGGGGCGGAAGCGGGGCGCGTATGATAGCCAAGTCGCCCGGCGAGCCCAACGACGGGCGTAATTCTGCGATGGCGTTCCTGCTCTCGATCCACCCCCTGAACCCTCAGCCGCGCCTCGCGCGCCAGGCCGTTGGAGCGATACGCGACGGCAGTGTGGTCGTTTATCCCACCGATTCCTGCTACGCGCTCGGATGTCTGATCGGCGACAAGGAGGCGATGGAGCGGATCCGGCGGATCCGGCAGGCGGACCGCAACCACAATTTCACGCTGGTCTGTCGCGATTTGTCGGAGATCGCGCGATACGCGCGCGTCGATAACAGCCAGTACCGCACCCTGCGCGCGTTCACGCCAGGCCCGTATACCTTCATCCTGGCCGCCACCCGCGAAGTTCCAAAACGGCTGCAGAATCCGAAGCGGCGCACGATCGGCATTCGCGTCCCGGACAACGCGATCGTGCGCACCCTGCTCGCGGAGCTCGGTGAACCGATCATGAGCTCGACATTGCTGCTGCCCGGCGCGGACGTACCCATGTCCGATCCGCAGGAGATCAAGCTGCGGCTGGAGCACGAGGTGGACCTGGTGATCGATGGAGGGCCGGGTGGACTCGAGCCGAGCAGCGTCATCGATCTTTCCGGCATGGCTCCGCTCGTCATTCGCCGCGGCAAGGGGGACGTCGGTCCTTTCGAATAGCGGTCTGCGGCTGCGTATAATCCGCGGCTTCCAGTGCTGTGCGCGTTTCTCGCGGACACCTCAAAAGTCCGTGAGAACAAACCTGTAACTATTTGAACGATCAAGCTATCTAAGCATCGGCAATGCGCAGGATCCGCCTTTGAGCTCGACCGCAACCACGCCGCGTCGCGTCCTCTCCGGGATGCGCCCGACCGGCAGCCTGCACCTCGGCAATTACCACGGCGCGCTCAAGAACTGGATAGAACTCCAGTACGAGTACGACTGCTATTTCTTCATCGCTGACTACCACGCACTGACGACGGGCTACGACGATCCGTCTGAATTCCAGAAGAATGCGTGGACGATCGTGGTCGACTGGCTCGCCGCCGGACTCAACCCCGCGGTCGCGACGCTCTTCATACAGTCGCGGGTCCCGGAACACGCGGAGCTGCATTTGCTGCTATCGATGATTACGCCGCTCGCTTGGCTCGAACGCGTACCGACTTACAAGGATCAGCAGGAGCAGCTCAAGGAACGCGATCTCGCGACGTACGGATTTCTCGGTTACCCGTTGCTGCAGAGCGCGGACATCCTGCTGTACCGGCCGATGTACATCCCGGTCGGGGAGGACCAGGTCGCGCACGTCGAAATCACGCGTGAGATCGCCCGCCGGTTCAACTTCATCTATGGCCGCGAGCCGGACTTCGAGAAGAAGGCGGAACGCGCCGTCAAGAACCTCGGTACGCGTAACGCCAACCTGTATCGGGAGCTTCGACGCCGGTACCAGGAAGAGGGCGCGGCGGATGCGCTCGATCGTGCACATGCGCTGCTCGACGGCAACTCCCGGCTGACGGTTGCGGACCGGGAGCGGCTACTCGGCTATCTCGAAGGCACCGGCCGTTCGATCCTTCCGGAACCCGAGGCGCTCCTGACGGCCTCGCCCAAGGTGCCGGGACTAGACGGCCGCAAGATGTCGAAGTCCTACGACAACACCATCGGGCTGCGTGAGGATCCTGATTCGATTACCGCCAAGCTCAAGGCAATGCAGACGGATCCCGCTCGCGTTCGCCGCACCGACCCCGGCGATCCGGAAAAATGCCCGGTGTGGGACCTGCACAAGCTCTACTCGAGCGCGGAAACGCAAGCCTGGGTGCAGAAGGGCTGCCGCACGGCCGGTATCGGTTGCCTCGACTGCAAGAAGCCCCTTATCGAGCGAGTGGTCGAGGAAGTCACCGGCATGCGGCAACGGGCCCAGGAGTTCGAGGACAGCCCGGATCTGGTGCGCGGCATCATCGCCGAGGGTTGCGAGAAGGCGCGAAGCGTCGCGAGCCAGACGCTCGACGACGTGAAGCAGGCGATGGGACTCGCGTATCGTTGAGGTCTCACATGAACAAGCCTGATCTGAAGCTGGTCGAAGGTGGTGCGGTCCCGTCCCGCGCCGAACCACATCGCGAACCCTCGCCGGAGCAGGCGGAGATGCCGTTTGCGATGGTCGAGGGCGAGGCGGTGACGCAGGTACCGCACGATCTGTACATCCCGCCCGACGCACTGCAGGTCTTCCTCGAAGCCTTCGAAGGGCCGCTCGACCTGCTGCTCTACCTGATACGCCGCCAGAATCTCGACATCCTCGACATTCCGATCGCGGAGGTCACACGGCAGTATCTGCAGTACATCGACCTGATGCAGGAACTGCAGCTGGAGCTCGCGGGCGAATACCTGCTGATGGCCGCGACCCTTGCGGAGATCAAGTCACGGATGCTGCTGCCGCGCCCGCACGGCGACACCGGAGGCGAGGAAGCGGATCCGCGCGCGGAGCTCGTCCGCCGCCTGCAGGAGTACGAGCGCTTCAAACGCGCGGCCACGGATCTCGACGAGCTGCACCGGGTCGAGCGCGATGTATTCCCGGCCTCTGCGGAGCTGGTCGAGCGGCGCGTCGTGAGACTGCTGCCGAGCGTGACGATGCAGGAAATGCTCGTTGCGCTGAAGGACGTGATGGCTCGTGCCGAGATGTTCGCGCACCACCACATCCAGCGGGAACAGCTGTCGGTTCGACAGCGGATGTCGGAGGTCCTGGATGCGCTGCGGACGCAGGCCTTCGTCGAGTTCACGCACCTGTTTCGTCCGTCGGAAGGGCGCATGGGCGTGGCCGTGACCTTCACCGCCATCCTCGAACTGTTGCGGGAAGGCCTGATCGAGATCGTGCAATCCGACGACTATGGCCCCATCCATGTCCGGGCCGGCGCGCCGCGGCACATCACTCTCGTCATCGACAACGATCGCAGCGACCAAGGCAACGAGATCGAGCCATGAGCGAACACGCCCTCACCAACGTGCTTGAAGCGATCCTGCTGGCGGCCGCCCGCCCGCTGTCGATCGCACAGATCGCGGAGCTGTTCGAGGACCCTCGGCGTCCCGCGGAAACCGACCTGCGCGAGGCGCTCGCGGACCTCGCGCGACACTACGAGGGCCGGGGGGTCGAGCTTGCAGAAGTCGCGAGCGGCTGGCGTATACAGGTGCGACCGGTGCACTCGGCGGTCGTGTCGCGGCTGTGGCAGGAGCGACCGACACGGTACTCGCGCGCGCTGCTTGAAACGCTGGCATTGGTTGCCTACCGCCAGCCGATCACCCGTGGCGAGATCGAGGCGATCCGTGGCGTGACCGTCGCTTCGACCATCATGCGAACGCTGTTCGAACGCAACTGGATCCGTGTCGTGGGTCATCGCGAGGTACCGGGACGACCCGAACTGCTTGGCACCACGCGCGAGTTCCTCGACTACTTCGGGTTGCGCAAGCTGGACGAGCTGCCGACCCTGGCTGAGCTGCGCGACCTTGAGGACCTCTCCGTTCAGCTCGAGCTCGAGCAGGAGGGCATCGACGCGCGCCCGGCGCTGCCTGCCGCGGTGATCGGCGGATCCGAGCCAGCCTCGGACGATGCGCCGGACGATGAAGGCTCCATCGAGGACGAGGAGGGGGAGCGCGCGTCGGAAGCGAATGCTCCGACGCTGGTAGCCGGCGCGGCGTCATCGATCGACGGCTGACGGCTTGGAAGAACGGCTGCACAAGGTGCTCGCCCAGCACGGCCTGGGATCGCGCCGGCAGGTCGAGGAGTGGATACGGGCCGGACGGATCCTGGTGAACGGCCGCCCCGCAACGATCGGTCAGCACATTCGCGCTTCTGATCGCATCGTCGTCGATGGGCGTGACGTGACGCGCCGCGTTGGCGCGGCACAGCGGCTGCGGGTCGTCGTCTATCACAAGCCGGGGGGAGAGCTGCAGCGCGGCCGCGCAGGCGACGATCGCTCGACGGCGGACGCTCGGCTGCCGAGCCTGCACTCGGGCCGATGGCTTCCAATCAACACCGTCGGGTTCACCGAAGACGGCTTGCTGCTGCTCACGAACGACGGCGCGCTTGCGGCTGCGGCCGGGCGTCGAGGGCGCGACCTGCCTGTCGAGTATCGCGTTCGCGTGCTGCGTCCGCGCGATGGCGCGGACTGGCCGTCCATTCCGCGCGCAATCGACGCGGAGGGGCAGCGCGTGGAGTTCACCGTCGTCGAAAGGGTCGATGCGCCGGGGTCCAACGTCTGGTTTCGCGTCGAGTCGGGTCGGGCCGTCCCGCGCGGGGCGGTGCGCGCGCTGTTCGATGCCGCCGGACTCAAGGTGAGCCGCGTTCTGCTCACGCGCTGGGGCTCGATCGGTCTACCGCGTGACCTGCCGCGTGGCCGGTCGCGCGAGCTCGCGGGGCCCGAGCTCAAGTTCCTGCTCGAACTAGCCGGCCGCAATCAACCCAACGGCCGTTCGCGCACGCCGGGCACCAAGGTCAGGCGCTCGCCTGGCCGTCGAAGCGGCGCCCGGTGACCCCGCGCGACTCGGGCCCCAGCAGGTATAGATACGGCGCGAGCACGTCTTCGGGAGCCGGGACCGTGGCGGGGTCCTCACCCGGGTATGCCAGGGCGCGCAGCGGCGTGCGCACTTTGCCCGGGTTGACGCTGTTGACGCGGATATTCGTCGTCGTGCTCGTCTCGTCGGCAAGCACCTGCATCAGCCCCTCGACGCCGAACTTTGCGGCAGCATATGCGCCCCAGTACGCGCGCCCGCGAACGGACACGCCGCTTCCGGTGAACACCACCGAGGCGTCCGGCGAAACCCGCAGCAGCGGCAGCAGGGTCCGCGTCAGGATGAAGGCAGCGTTCAGGTTGACGTGCATCACCCGCATCCAGGTCGGCACGTCGTAGTGCTCGATTGGCGCACGCTCCCCGAGCTGAGCCGCGAGATGCGCCAAGCCATCCAGTCGGCCGAACGAAGTGTGGAGCCCCTCCGCGACCGCGGTGTATTGCTCGGCGGCCGCGCGCTCGAAATCCAGCGGCGCAATCGACGGACGGGGCGAGCCCGCTGCGACGATTGCGTCGTGTACCGACTCGAGCTTGCGCACGCTGCGGCCGCACAGTACAACCTGCGCGCCCGAGGCCGCAGCCGCGATCGACAATGCGCGCCCGATACCCGAGCTCGCGCCCGTCACGAGGACGACGCGACCGGACAGCGCCGGCTGGTCCCGCCGAGGCCGACTGCTGATCGGTGCATCGCTCACGAGCGATGACTCGCAACGGCGGCGCGCCAGGCCGTCCAGAGGCGCGCGACGGGGGGCAGGTCGGCCCGAACCGAGGGATCGGCTCCGGCTCGACGAATGCGCGCGAGCAGCCGCCGATGCAGGGCCGCGAGCACGAGACCGTGCGCCTGGCGGCTGCGCTGGCGTGCATCGAGCAGGGCCGGCAGGGATTCGAGCTCGTCCGCGAGTCGTGTCTGCCACCCCGCGAGCAGGGCCGCGAGTGCGGGGTCCTCGGGGTGCTCCGGCACGCCGTGCGGATCGAGGCCGGCTTCGGTGAGCGCGCTCATCGGCACGTACAAGAAGCCACGCCGCAAGTCGTGGCCGAAATCGCGCAGGATCTCCGTCTGGCGCACCGCGGCGCCCAGCCGCTGCGCGAATCGGCGCTCTGCCTCGTCGGGTTCTGACGGTGCGGCCAGGGCACCCGCGATCGCCTCCTGCAGCGCTCCCGCGCTGTGCGCACAGTACGTGTCGAGCTCGGCCCAGTCGGCGTAGGTGTTGCGTGCGAGGTCGAGTGCGACCGCCAGGGTGAGCTCCCGCAGCCGTGCGAGATCCGCGGGTCTCTGCGCCATGGCCGGCGCGAGCGCGATGGTGACGGGGTGCCTCGGCCTGCCCTCGGCGAGCAGGGCCAGCTCGTCATGCCACCACTTCAGGCGGGTGTGTGCGATGTCGTGGCTCGCGCCGCCGATCGTGTCCCGCAGCTCGGCCTCGAACGCATATAAGGAGTGCAGCAGCGGACGCACGGGAGGCCTGGCAAAGAGCACCGCGAAATAGCGCATCGAGCCGGGCGGCGTGCCGCGTCGGTGTGGCGCTGCGAGCTCCTGCCGCCCGTCACTCATCGCTCGCGCCGCCGTTACCGTCCGCAAGGCGCGGTTCGCGGGCCAGCTTCTCCACCGGTGCGATCTCCTCGATCTCCCGTCCCGGCCTCAGGCCGAGCTCGGTGAACCTGCGCGCGCCGGGCAGCACCTGACGCTCGAGCGAGCCCACGGCGCTGTTGTAGGCGTCGACGCTCTGTCCCAGCGTGCGGCCGACGCGCGCCAGGTGCGCACTGAAAGTTGCCAGTCGCCTGTAGAGTTCCTCGGCCAGCTCACGGATCCGGACGGCGTTGTCGGCCAGCACGTTCTGGCGCCAGCCATAGGCGACGGCCTTGAGCAGGGCGACGAAACTGGAGGGCGTCGCGATGATGACGTCCTGCCGGATTGCGTCCTCGAGCAGGGTCGGGATCTCGGCCACCGCGGCGGTGAGGAACTGGTCGCCGGGGATGAACAGCACCACGAAATCCGGGCTGCGCTCGAATTGCGCCCAGTACGCTTTGCTCGAGAGCTGCCTCACGCGCTCGACCACGGCCTGCGCGTGCCGTCGGACCGCGACCGCACGCTCTTCCTCGGTGCCGGCTTCGATGGCCGACAGATAGGCATCGAGCGGGGTCTTCACGTCGACCACGAGCTGGCGCCCGTCGGGCATGTTCACGATCATGTCCGGCCGCAGCGAGCGCTCCTCGCCGGCGACGTGCACCTGCTCGGCGAAGTCGCAATGTTCAACCATCCCGGCGAGCTCGGCGAGCCGACGCAGGGTCATTTCGCCCCATCTGCCGCGAACCTCGGGCCGGCGGAGTGCCGTCACCAGATTGCGCGTCTCACGCTGTAACGCAGCCTGCCCGAGCGCGACGCCTTCTATCGAGCTGCGCAGCGAGCCGAAGCTTTCGGCGCGCTCCTTCTCGATACGCGTGATCTGCTCGTGCGTCTTCTGCAGCGCGTCCCGGACCGGTGCGAGCATGCCCTCCACGGACTTCTCGCGGTCCGTGAGGTTGCGCAGAGCGAGCTGCTGCTGCTGACCGAGCATTTCGCGGGCGATCTGCAGGAAGAGCTCGCTGTTGTTGCGAAGCGCGTCGCCCGCGACCGAATCGAAGCCCGATCGGAGCCGTTCGAGCGCCAGGTCGAGCGCCTGCGCCCGTTCGCGCGCGATGTCGTCGGAGGAGGCGAGCTCGGCGCGAGCGGCGGCGAGATCGACTTCCAGTGCGTGCGTCCGCCGGCGACCGATCAGCCAGCCGACCAGCAGCGCGATCGCTATCGAAAGCGCCAGCAGCAGCGCCAGCACGCCGGGCGAGGAGGAAAGCGACTGCATCAGCCCGGATCCGTCGCGGCACCGGTGCGCCGCAGCTGCATCAGGTAGTTGACTCGTGCGTCTCCGGTAAGACGGGCACTTGGCCCGAAGGGATCGTAGTCGAGCCCGCTCACGTCCTCGAGCGCGAGCCCGGCGGCGCGACCCCAGGCCGCGAGCTCCGACGGGCGAATGAACTTCTCGTAAGTATGCGTGCCGGTCGGCAGGAGGCGCAGCACGTATTCGGCGCCGACCACGGCCTGCACATACGCCCGCGGCGTGCGATTGATCGTCGACAGGAACACCGCGCCACCCGGCTTCACGAGTGCAGCGAGCGCCGTGACGACGGCCGGGGGATCGGGCACGTGCTCCAGCATTTCCATGCAGGTGACCATGTCGTAATGACCGCCATGGAGCCGTGCGTGATCCTCGGCCGCCTCGAGCTGATAGTTGACCTGGATGCCCGAACCGCGGGCGTGCGCACGCGCGACCTCGAGCACGTCGGCGGCCAGATCGAGCCCCGTGACGCGCGCACCGCGCCGCGCCATGGCCTCACTCAGCAGGCCACCGCCGCAACCGACGTCGAGCACGCGGCGACCGTGCAGCGAGCCGTCCCGCTCGACATACGTGAGGCGCACCGGGTTCAGGTGATGCAGCGGACGCATTTCGCCCTCGGGGTCCCACCACCGTGCGGCGACCGCATCGAATCGTGCAATTTCCTCGGGATCGACGTTGCTCATCCACGGCGCTCCGCACAGCGGCGCGAAGTATAGCCCCCGAAAAATGGCTCGGAGCCGATTTCACGACCGGAGTTTCCTCGCCGCAAAAAATGGCTCCGAGCCATCCTTCCGGAAGGTGTCCGCCAGGGGCACGCGACGATGCGGCTGCGAGCCGAGCGGCTCGCAATTTGATATGATTTCTCATTCATTTCGGCCAATTGGCCCGCCTCTTGGCGTGAGCTCGGGCCGATCCCGCAAGAAGACATCAGGTCGTCGAATACATGGCCGGAATAGCCCGCGAAGTCCTGCACGTCAACCTCGAAGACGAGATGAAGCAGTCGTACCTCGACTACGCGATGAGCGTGATCGTCGGCCGCGCGCTGCCCGACATCCGCGACGGCTTGAAGCCGGTGCACCGCCGCGTGCTGCACGCGATGCGCGAGCTGGGCAACGACTGGAACAAGGCCTACAAGAAGAGCGCCCGAGTCGTGGGCGACGTCATCGGCAAATACCATCCGCACGGCGATACCGCGGTCTACGACACGATCGTGCGCATGGCGCAGCCTTTTTCGATGCGCTATCTGCTCGTCGACGGGCAGGGCAATTTCGGCTCGGTCGACGGGGACCTGCCAGCGGCGATGCGCTACACCGAAGTGCGCATGTCGCGGCTCGCGGCGGAGCTGCTGGCGGACATCGACAAGGAAACGGTGGACTTCGTCCCGAACTACGACGAGTCCGAAAGCGAGCCCGCGGTTCTTCCGACCCGGGTTCCGAACCTGCTGGTCAACGGCTCCTCAGGGATAGCGGTCGGCATGGCGACCAACATTCCGCCGCACAACCTGACCGAAGTCATCAACGCCTGCATCGCGCTGATCGACAGCCCGTCGATCGGGATTCCGGAGCTGATGATGCTGATCCCGGGACCGGATTTTCCGACCGCGGGCATCATCAATGGCGCGCGCGAGATCTACAACGCGTATTCGACCGGCCGCGGCCGGATCCTGGTCCGCGCCCGAACGCATGTCGAGGATCTCGACGACCGGGGCTATCAGGCGATCGTCGTCACCGAACTGCCGTACCAGGTCAACAAGGCGCGCCTGCTGGAGCGCATCGCCGAGCTGGTGCGCGGCAAGTTGATCGATGGCATCTCGGAGCTGCGCGACGAGTCCGACAAGGACGGCATGCGCGTGGTCATCGAGTTGAAACGCGGTGAAGTCGCCGACGTAGTGCTCAATAATCTCTACAAGCAGACGCCGATGGAGTCGGTGTTCGGCGTCAACATGGTGGCGCTCCAGGACGGCCAGCCGCGGCTGCTCAACCTCAAGGACATCATCGAGGCCTTCCTGCGCCACCGCCGCGAGATCGTCACGCGGCGTACCGTGTACGAGCTGCGCAAGGCGCGCGAACGCGGGCATACCCTCGAGGGCCTTGCAGTCGCGCTCGCCAACATCGACGAGGTGATCGCGCTCATCAAGGCGTCATCGAGCCCGGCCGAGGCGCGCGCGGCGCTGCTCGCGCGCAGCTGGGGCGCCGGGTCAGTGCCCGTCATGCTCGAGCGTGCCGGCACGATCGCGATCCGGCCGGACGGGCTTGCCGAGGAGCTGGGCCTGCACGGCGAGGTCTATCGGCTCTCCGAAGTACAGGCGCAGGCAATCCTCGACCTCAGGCTGCATCGCCTGACCGGGCTCGAGCAGGACAAGATCCTGGCGGAATTCATCGAGCTGCTGACGCAGATTCAGGACCTGGGCGAGATCCTCGCGCGTCCGGAACGCCTGCTCACCGTCATCCGCGCGGAGCTGAGCGAGATCCGCGAAGCCTACGGCGACGAGCGGCGCACACGGATCGAGCAGGACGAGTCGGACCTCACGATCGAAGATCTCATCACACCGCAGGAAGTCGTCGTGACGCTTTCGCACGGGGGCTATGCCAAGGCGCAGCCCGTCAGCGAGTACAGGGCGCAGGGTCGCGGCGGACGCGGCAAGTCAGCGACCGCAGTCAAGGACGAAGACTTTGTCGAAAAGCTGTTCGTCGCCAACACGCACGACACGCTGCTCTGCTTCTCGTCGGCCGGGCAGCTCTACTGGCTCAAGGTCTACCAGCTGCCACAGGCGGGGCGGGGCTCGCGCGGCAAGCCGATCGTGAACCTGCTGCCTCTCGACGATGGCGAGCGGATCACTGCGCTACTGCCCATCAAGGAGTTCGAGGAAGACCGCTTCGTCTTCATGGCAACTGCGCGCGGCACCGTCAAGAAGACGCCACTGTCGGCGTTCTCGCGACCACGCGCAGCCGGGATCATCGCGCTCGAGCTCGAGCACGGTGACAAGCTGGTAGGTGTGGCGATCACGGACGGGTCACAGGACTCGATCCTCGTCACCTCCGGCGGCAAGGCCATCCGGTTCGCGGAGAGTGGTGTTCGCTCGATGGGTCGTAACGCCGCCGGCGTGCGCGGCATCAAGGTGCCGGGCGATGAGGACGTCATCTCGCTGATCACGCCGGACGCGGACGGGCTCATCCTCACCGCGTCGGAGAACGGCTACGGCAAGCTCACGCCGGTCCAGGATTTCCCGTTTCACGGGCGTGGCGGGCAGGGCGTGATCGCTATGCAGACGAGCGAGCGCAACGGCCACCTTGTCGCGGCGACGCAGGTCTCGACCTCGGACGAATTGATGCTCATGAGCTCGAGCGGCACGCTGGTGCGTGTGCGCGCAAGCGAGGTCTCGGTCATGGGTCGCAACACCCAGGGCGTGCGGCTCATAAAGCTCGACGCCGGCGAGCGCCTGATCGGGGTCGAAGCTGTGACCCCGGAGGGTGACGACGAGGTCGTTCCGGTGGAGGGTCTTCCGGACGCTGACAAGACGGACGAGCTGCCGGTCCTGAGCTGAGCGGATCAGCCCCTCTGTGTGGCCGGCGCGTTGGCCGCAAGTGATCTCGCAAGAACCAGCGGTAATGACCGACACGCTGAGCCGCCTGTTACACTGCACTGCAACATCGGTCGAGTGTAGCCATGAGCCGCGTCCTTAATTTCAGCGCCGGTCCCGCCGCGCTGCCCGCCGAGGTGCTCGAGCAGGTCCGCGACGAGTTGCTCGATTGGCACGGCATCGGTGCGTCGGTGATGGAGATCAGCCACCGCGGCAAGGCGTTTCTCGGCATCGCTCAGCAGGCCGAAGCGGACCTGCGCGAGCTGCTCGCGATCCCCTCGAACTACAAGGTGCTCTTCCTGCAGGGGGGCGCCACGGCGCAATTCGCCGGCGTGCCGCTCAACCTGACCAGGCGCGAATCGACGGCTGACTACGTCAACACGGGCGCGTGGTCGAAGAAGGCCGCAGGCGAGGCGAAGAAATACTGCCGCGTCAACGTGGCGGCGGATGCGGCCACGGGAAAGTACACCTCGATCCCACCACAGCGGGAGTGGCGACTCACACCCGACGCGGCCTACCTGCACTACACGCCTAACGAGACCATCAGCGGTGTCGAGTTCCACTGGATACCCGAGAGCGGCTCCGTTCCGCTGGTCGGCGACTTCTCCTCGACCATCCTCTCGCGCCCCATCGACGTCGCGCGCTTTGGCGTGATCTATGCCGGGGCACAGAAGAACATGGGACCACCGGGGCTCGCGGTCGTCATCGTTCGTGACGACCTGCTCGGACGCGTCCGCAGCGACGTGCCGGCGGTACTCGACTGGACGGTCATGGCCGGCGACGGGTCCATGTACAACACGCCCGCGAGCTTCTCCTGGTATGTCGCGGGGCTGGTCTTCCAGTGGATCAAGCGGCAGGGCGGGGTCGCTGCGATGGAGAAGCTGAACCGTGCCAAGGCGCAAAGGCTCTATGCCGAGATCGACGGCTCCGCGCTGTATCGCAACCCGGTCGAGCCTTCCTGCCGGTCCTGGATGAACGTCACCTTTACGCTCGCTCGTGCGGCGCTCGATGCGGATTTTCTCGAGGGCGCGAAGGGCGCGGGCCTGATGGGCCTCGCCGGGCACCGCTCGGTCGGCGGTATGCGTGCCTCGATTTACAACGCGATGACTCTGGCCGGCGTCGAGGTGCTGATCGGATACATGCGCGAGTTCGAGCGGCGGCACGGCTGAGCGATGTTCAAGATCCTCACCCTCAACAACATCTCGGTGCGGGGGCTCGACCGCCTGCCCCGCGACCGCTACGAAGTGGCCTCCGAGATCGGCCATCCGGATGCGATCCTTCTGCGTTCGGCCGACATGCACGACATCGAGGTTCCTTCGAGCGTGCTGGCTGTGGCGCGTGCCGGAACCGGAACGAACAACATTCCCGTTGCAACCCTGAGCAAGCGCGGTGTGCCCGTCTTCAATTCGCCCGGCGCGAATGCAAACGCGGTGAAGGAGCTCGTCCTGGGCGGACTCTTTCTTGCGGCACGCAATATCTGCCAGGCGTGGAAGTACGTGGGCGAGCTCGAGGGCGACGACGACGCCATAGAGGAGGCGGTCGAGAAGGACAAGAAACGCTTCGTCGGGCATGAACTGCCCGGGCGGACACTGGGTGTCGTCGGCCTGGGTGCGATCGGAGTCGAAGTGGCGAACGCGGCGCTCGGCCTGCGGATGAAGGCGCTCGGCTATGACCCTCAGATCACGGTGCAGCGTGCCTGGCAACTGTCGTCCGGAGTCGAGCAGGCACTCAGCCTGGATGACCTCTTCGCGCGATCCGACATGGTGACCGTACACGTGCCGCTGGTCGATTCGACGCGCGCACTGGTGAACACCGCGCGAATCCGCCTGATGCGACCGGGCGGCGTGATCCTGAACTTCGCCCGCGCCGGCATCGTCGACGAGCGCGCGGTACTGGCCGCGCTCGAAGCCGGGGCACTCGCAGCATACGTGTGCGATTTTCCCTCGGCGGCGATCAAGGATCACGCGCGGGTCGTGGCCCTGCCGCATCTCGGCGCCTCGACTGGCGAGGCC
>Ga0268386_10001416_pt1 | contig 16465 bp, 15 predicted proteins | sample RVTome_15_FD_200260 | JGI IMG/M metagenome (GOLD analysis project Ga0268386, IMG submission 200260) | Soil microbial communities from uranium-contaminated site in the Upper Colorado River Basin, Wyoming, United States - RVT150D86... ...
CGCTCGGCGTGAGCCTGGGCGCGTTCGCGGCGATCGCCCTGGGCGCCGCGGCGCTCGAGCGCCGCCGACACGGCACTGTGGCGCCGCTCCGCGGCGGCGGGGGTCCCGGGCGGTGGCTCTACGGGCCCTGGCCGATCGTGTGGGGTGCGGTGGCGCTCGTGGTCGTCAACGTCGCCACGCTGCTGCTGGCCGGGCGGCCCTGGGGTGTGACGTCCGCCTTCGCGCTGTGGGGCGCCAAGTCGCTGAGCGCCCTCGGCGTGGACATGACCTCGTGGGAGTACTGGTCAACGCCGGGCCGCATCGCGTCGCTGCAGGCGCCCGTGCTTACCGACACGACGTCGGTCATGAACATCGGCATCCTGCTGGGCGCGTTGACGGCCGCGGGACTCCGCGGGCGCTTCCAGCCCGTGTGGTACGTCCCGGCAAAGTCGCTGACCGCGGCAGTGATCGGCGGCCTCCTGCTCGGCTACGGCGCGCGTCTCGCCTACGGGTGCAACATCGGCGCGTACTTCAGCGGTGTGTCGTCGGCGAGCCTCCACGGCTGGCTGTGGTTCGCCTCGGCCGGTCTCGGCACCGTCGCCGGCACCTACCTGCGCCCCTTCTTCGGGATGGTCGTGGAACGCACGCCCGAGCGCTGAAGCTCGTCCCCTGACCGCGTGCCCTCACTCCGCAGCCAGCGTGCGCACCGGGTCCACGCGGGATGCGCGGCGTGCGGGGAGGCAGCTCGCGGCGACCGTCGTTGCCGCCAGCGCGGCTCCTGCCACCGCGAGCGCCACGGGATCCCACGGCGGAACGTCGTAGAGCACCGTGGAGAGTGCGCGGGCCGCCAGGAGGCCGCCGACCATGCCGATGGTGAGTCCCACCGCCGCGATCAGCACGGCCTGCCGCATCACCAACCGGATGATGTCGCTCCGGCTCGCGCCGAGCGCGAGCCGCGTTGCGAGCTCGCGCGACCGGCGTCCGACCGTGTACGCCATAACGCTGTAGACACCGACCGCCGCGAGCGCGAGCGCGACGATGGCGAAGCCGCCGAGCAGCCGCATGGAGAGCTCGGTAACGGCGGCCGACTCGGCCGTCACTTCCGCCATGGTGCGGGTGTCGTAGAGCACCGCGTCAGGCTCGATCTGGTGCACGGTCGTGCGGATTGCCGGAAGCGTGGCCAGCGGATCGCCGGCTGTGCGAATGAAGAGGCCAATGGAGTTCCGCGGCTGACGCTCGAACGGGAAATACATGTCAGCCCGCGGAGTGTCGGTGAGCGCGGCGCGGCGAATGTCGCCGACTACGCCGACGATCTCCGTCACGTCGTCGCCGACGATCACGCGCTGGCCGACGGCGTCCTCACCCGCAAAGTACTGCGTCGCAATCGATTCGCTGATGATGACGACCGGCGCACTCTCGGCCGTGTCACGCGCATCGAAGAGCCTGCCTGCGCGAAGCGGGATGTTCAGGGCGCGGAAGTACCCGCCTGATGCCGCCTGCCAGCCCACCTCCGGCGGCCGCTCGCCCGCCGGGACCGGATACTCCGGACGTCGGAGCGGCACGGTCCAGTTGTTGCCCGCCAACGGCGTCACGACCCCGGCGCCAACGGTCTCCACCGCTGGCAGGGCTTCGAGCCCTGCGAACGCGCGATCGTAGAACGCTCGACGCGCCGGCGCGTCCGCATAGCGAGCCGCTGGCAGTTCAAGCTGCACGAGGAGCACGCCCCGGGCCGTGAACCCAGGATCGACCGCCAGCAGGTTGGCGAAGCTGCGCAGCGTGAGCACCGCCCCGATCAGCAGTATCACGGCGAGAGCGATCTCGACCTCGACCAGGCCCGATGACGCGCGGCGCGCGCTCGCAGTCATCGTCGTCCGTCGCGACGCCGCGAGCGACCCGCGCGCTCCATCTCGCGTGAGGCTGGCGCACGAAACGCCGCTGAAGACGAGAGCTGCGACGAGTGACACGGCGAGCGCGAAGAGGAGCACCAGGGGATTGATACCGACCCGGTCGAGACCCGGAATGGCCGTCGTCTGCGGGACGAGCGACGCGACCATGGGCGCCACCCACCATGCGACGGCGACCGCGGCGAGCCCCCCTGCCAGGGCGAGTACCGTCGACTCCGTAACGATCTGCGCGATCACCCGGCCTCGCCCCGCGCCCAGAGCCAGGCGTATGGAGAATTCCTGCTGGCGTGCGAGAGAGCGGGCCAGCAGAAGGTTGCCGACGTTGGCGCACGCGATGAGCAGAACGAAGCCCACGGCCGCGAGGAGGAACAGCAGGGGACGCTTGCTGTCGCCGACCAGGGCATCCCGGAGCGACTCGACGTAATAGAGCGAGCCCTGATTCTGCTGAGGGAAGGCCTGTTCGAACTGGCGCGAGAGCGTCGCCAGCTCCGCCTGCGCCTGTTCGAGGGCGACCCCCTCCCGCAGACGTCCCAGACCGTAGATCCATCCCGACTTCCGCTGGCCGGGCGCCGCGACGGGCAGCGCGATCGGCACGATCACGTCCGTACGCTGGTCTGGCGGAAAGCGGAAGCCCGGCGACGCCACGCCGACGATCAGCGTCCGTGTCGCTCCGAGACGTACCGAGCGCGAGAGCACGTTGGCGTCCGACCCGAGCACCGTACGCCAGAGCTCGTGGCTGACGATGGCGACCGGAGCGGCGCCTTCGCGAGCGTCCTCCGGACCGAAGCCCCGACCCATGGACAGCGGCAGGTCGAGCACCTCGAACAGCTCGGGCGTCGCCGTGAGACCCTGGACGCGGACCGGGTCACCGGCGCCGAGCAGGGTGGACTGGAAGCCGTAGTACCCGCCGAACACTTCGAACGCGTGTTGCCGGGCCGCGAGATCGATGAAGTCGCCGAGGGCGATGTCCGGCTTGGCAAGGCCCGTTCTGACGTCGCGATGCTTGACACGCACGAGCGCATCGGCGGACCGATACGGAAGCGGTCTGAGCAGCGCCGCTTCTACGACAGCGAAGAGGGCCGTGGTCGCGCCGATCCCGAGCGTCAGGACGAGCACCGCCGCCGCGGCGAAGGCCGGTTCCCGCCCGAACAGCCGCAGCGCGTGCCGCAGGTCGTGTCTGAGGATATCCATCATGTCCCTTCGCCGGCCGCGGCGTGTCGGCCGGGCAGTCTGTGCAGCGGGCACCAGGTGCTGGAGGACCACTATCCGGACGCATTCGAAGAAGATCCACGCCAGGATCAGTCCGCGTCGCGCTGCGAGGAGGGCTCGTGAGGATCTCGAACCGGCTTCGGTCAGCCGGCGCGTGCACTCGACCTCGAGATCCGCCACCGCCGGTTGGTAGAGGTCGCGCCTGGCAGCCTCCGGGAGCCAACGCCCGAGCCGCGCGGGCCACCGCCCCTCACGCATCGGACCACCGCACCCGCGACGACAGCCGTGAGACCTCGTCGTAGAAGCTGCGCACCCGGGCCCAGGCCCGGGATCCCTCCGGCGTGACCCGGTACCGACGTTCGGTGACGTTCTGATCGCCGACGGTGATCTGCTCGTACCAGCCTTCGACGAGGCTCGCCCTCTCGAGCCTCGCCATGAGCTGGTAGAAGGCCGGTCCGCTGCGGCGGGCGCCGTAGCTTGCCAGCGCCTGCCGCAGGACGCGCCCAGGCTGCGGCCCTGTCCGAAGGACGCCGAGCACGAGGTATTGGAGATGCGTCAGCGCAGGCAGCGCTCTCGGCTGCATAATGCGAGATTACCTACGATAGCATTGGACGGGACACCATCCGGAAAGGTTGCTCGAAGGAAGGTCGTAGGGATGGCCGCGATGCAGGTGCAGACGGCCGCGAACGGGGTCGTGCACGGCTCACGGAGCCGGCGGGCCTTGACGAGCCTTTCGATCGTGGTCGCCTGGTGCGAACGCCTGTCGTCTGGAGAGTAACAGAATTCGCTCGGCGGCGCAGACCGCGGACCCGGCTGGGGGCTGGCGCCCGTCCCGAGAGTTCCGCCGCTCGACCCGTAATCCTCAGCGGCCGAGGACTTGCGACACATTCTCGAACGCTAGTGGTCGTCGCCTCGCTTGCGGTTGCCCGGTCATCTGCTCCCGGAATTCCGGGTTGGGTCGTCTTCAGGGTTGACGTAGGTGATGTCATAGGGACCGATGCCCTCGAACTGCAGGATCGTCTCGCCCTTCATCAGGTTGTAGTGCGGCTCCCCCTTCGGCAGCGTGACGTGAGACCCCACCGGCAGGTCGCGCATCGTTGAGGCCTCGACACGCTCGCCGAACCCCAGGCTGAACACGCCCTGAATCACCGTCACGTTCTCGTCCATGGGATGCCAGTGCGGTGGCACGCCGAAGCCGTCCGGCAGCTTCGCGCGGAACACATAGAACTCGCCCGGCACCGAAGGGTCGCCGGCGAGCACGGCGAACTGGGCGCCTGGCGGTAGCTTCGGCGACGCCGGACCCCACCGGACCTCGTCGGGCAACACGATCACGTGGGACCGATCCTGCGCCGGGGCGACGCCCGCGCCCAGCGAACATACGATCACCGACAGACAGAACGGCGCGAACCTGGCCATTGTGCCCCCTTCCATCGGGGAATCGTGCCCCCGGTTGGCTGACGTGCGATGCGCCATTATAGTAGCGAGCGAAGTTATCGATCCGGTCAGGCTCGCCGAAGCTTCGCAAAGGCGCCCTGCGCTACGTACTCAGGAAAGACCGCAGTTCGGCGAGGAGCGCGTCGAGCTGATCGATGTGGACGTCGTGGCCGGAGTCGGGCATCTCGACCAGCCGGGCGTCGGGGCATCGTCTCGGCCATCCGCTCCGCCGCCGGCGCCGTCGTGTACGGGCTGTTGGCGGCGCGGACGATGAGCGTGGGGCACGCCACGTCCCGGAGCCTCGCCCAGTGCTCGTCCCCGGCGTCCAGCGCGTGGCGCAGCCAGCTCGAGAGACGACGCGCGTCGAATCGCCAGGCCCACTGACCGTCCGATCCCTCCTCGATGTTGTTCCGGGCAAACGTCCTGAGCGCCTCCCGCTCGGCGCCGGCATACCCCTCGAGGTACACGGCGACGGCCGCTTCGGAATCCGCGAACCGGGCCCGCGCATACGCGTTCAACGCCGCAATCCACCCCCCGTAGAGCTTCTCGGACGTGATCGCCTCGGGTTCGATGTCGAGGATGACGATCCGCTCGACGAGCTCAGGGTGCCGCGCCGCGAGCCACCAGCCGTTGACGCCGCCCATCGAATGGCCGATCACCGTGACGCGTCCCAGCTCCAGCGCCTCGATCAGGGCAGCGGCATCATCGGCCATGATCTCGGGTGAATAGTCGTCGGCCCAGGCGCTGGCGCCATGACCCCGCTGGTTCACGGCCACCACGTGATGCTCGTCGGCGGCCAGCGCGGCGGCCACACCGTCGAATTCCCACGCGTGCCCTGTCAACCCGTGGAGGATTACGACCGGCGGCTCGCCCGCCGTGCCCCACTCCCGGTAGTGCAGCCGTACTCCCTTCACCACCACGTACCCGTCCTCTACCTCCGCCCTCATCCCACCGCCCTCTCTCCCTCCATCGTCAGCTGCAACCTGCATGGCCGCCGTCCCTCGGCCGGCCGTCGACTCGAATCCGAACGCGACAAGACAACAGCCAGCGAGTGCCGGCAGGACGAGCCCAGTTCCGAGTCTCGCGCGAGTACGTTTGATCACGTCTCCACTGCCGTCCAACGAGTCACCGATCCATCACTGGTAGATACGCGCGCCACGGGCCGACCGCCTCGCGGTACTGCTTCGCCATGACGCGCGCCGTCTGTGCCATGTGCCCGAGGTCGTGCGCGACCCACGTCGCGAGCAGCTGGCGTAACGTGACCGACCCGAATTCGGGGTGCTCTCCCTCCAGCGCGAGCTGGGCTTCGCCCAGGCGCCATCCGGCGAGCGTGGCGAGGTTCTCGCCCCGAAGGCGATCGAACTCGTCGAGCAGGTCGGTGAGCGACTTGCCGCGGCTCTCGCGAAACTGAGCGAAGCGGTCGTAGGGCGTGAAGCGGCGCTCCGGACCCTGGGCGAGGATGATCCCGGCACGAGGGATCCAGTCGGTGCGTTCGCCGTGGATCAGGTGCCCGACGATGATGTAGGGGCTCCAGGTGTCGGGACCTTCGGTGGCGTCGGTCCACGCGGGCGGAAGCCCGGTGAGCATGGCGCGCAACGTGCGCGGCGTGCGTTCGAGAACGGCGGTGCCGGTGATCAGGTCGAAGTCCATAGTGCCTTTCCAGGCAGGTGCGTTGTGTCGCGCATCGGATGTCGAGGCGCGGTCTTCGAGCTGGTCGAGGAACAGCTTCCCTCGCGGCGACAGACGATAGCCCACGTCCAGGCTCTCGGTGAGCCCCAGATTCCTGAGCTTCCGCACGTTGCGCTTGAAGGGCTCGCGCTCCTGGCCGAGCGTGCGGCAGAGATCACCCGCGCGTACCCCGGGGCGCTCTCGCACCGCACGAAGCGTCCGTAGCGTCCACGCGTCGTGGGGCGACGCCGCATCGAGACGGTCTAGCCGCCTGCGGAGGTCTGCGACGTCCGATTCGGTGACGGTCGTCGAGCGCAGCGCGATCCGCGGATCGGGACGAAGCGGCCCGATCTCGATACGGTAGACCTCTCCCTCTCGTCGCCGGTCCAGATCCGCCAGCAGCACATTCTGCGACGGGTAGCCCGCGCGCACCGCTTCCTCGTCCGAAATGGCGCCCGGATCGATGATGGTGACGCTGCCGATCTGGAGCTGACCGGCCGCCGTGAGGAGTGTGCCGCCGGAACGGACGGTAGGCCTTCGCCACCGGCGGAACGCCAGCGTGATCGCGCCGTGCTTCACCCCGTTGAGGACCTTCTGCTCCAGAATCACCCCAAACCCTCGCAGACGCGCGCAGGCGCTCGGGGAAAGCCGCGCCACCCCCGCGATCAGGGACGCTCGACGAGCGGCAGCACGCGTGCGACCAGCTCTCGAAGGAACTCGGCCGACTTCATGAACACGGCGAAGTGGCCGCCTCCCTCGATCGGCACGAACGCCTTACCCGGCGCGCGGATCGAATCCACGAACGCTTCGGCGAGGCTCGTCGGCGTGGTGAAGTCCTCGGCGCCCTGGATCACGAACACGGGCACAGCGAACTCACCGCGAAGCGTCGCCGGATCGAGCGCGCTCGTCTGAGGGACCAGGCGCTCAGCGCTGACACCCTGCCCGTCGAGCCAGTCGTTGACGTCGCCGAGCGTGGACCCAGGAGCGGTGAGCGCGAGCCCGAGCGTAGACGAGAGGAAGAGGTCCGCGCCCTCGAACAGGTTGGCCCACTTGCGCTGCACCGCGTAGCCGCGGCCATCCGCGTACGGCGGCGGGCCCACCTCCTCGAGCTCCCGGAGAGCACGCTCGTCTCCGAGACTCTCTGCCTTCCTCACAAGCTTCTCGTAGGCGACCGCGTAGTTCGTCGCCGGGTCCGCCACCTGCCCGGTGCCGACGAAGGCGTAGAAGAGATCCGGCCGAGCCTTCACCATGAAGATGCCCAGGATCGAACCCCACGAGTGACCAATCAGGATGACCTTGTCCTTCCCCAGCGACTCGCACAGCCACTCGGTCAGCTCGATGCCATCCTCGGTCAGCTGCTCGATCGTGATCGTCGGCGCCACCAAAGGTCCGCTCTTCCCGAACGTCCTTCCTGCGCCACGCTGATCCCACTGCACGACAGTGAAGCGATCCAGCCACGAACGGAACCCGGCGTAACCCCACGGGTTGGTGGCATCACCGGGCCCGCCGTGGAGAAACAGCAGCACCGGGTTACCGCTGTCTTCGCCCCGGATCGTGATCCACTGCTCGATGCCGCCGATCTCGACGTAGCTGGCCTCGTCGATGCCGTCCGGCGAAGCGATCGCGTAGTCGCGCGCATTCCGATCGCGCACGAACGCCAGCATCGTCTCGAGCTTCTGAACCTCCGCAGTGTCCTGCCGCGGCGCCGCAGTACTTCCCTGAGCGAACGCCGGCGCGGCGAGAGCGGTGCAGAGGACAAGCCCCACGACGCTGGCCGGGAGGCCCGTCATCGCCCGAGCACTCCAAGCTGTTCGAGCACGCTTCGCGTCACCGCCTCCCTCGCCGCACCAAACGTCCCGTCGGGCGCGGTCGCTTCCAGGGCGGTGGCGAACACGTGCACGGTGGCCTCGCGGTCCACCCACCCCACCCACCAGCCCACGGTGTCCGCCCCCGGCAGCACGGCCCATCCTGTCTTCGACCGAATCGTGTGCCCGGCCGTCTTCTCGCTCACCATCATCTCCCTCACCATCCCCATCGTCTCTTCCGAGAACGGCAGCGCGCCCCGGTACAGACGGGTGAGGAACTCGACTTGTTCCCGGAGGGAAATCCGCAGCCCGCCAGACAGCCAGAACCTGTCGATGCCGCCCGAGATGTCCCGGTTGCCGTAGCCGACGGCGTCGATGAACTGCTGCATCCGCCCGGCGCCGATCCGCCGAGCCAGCTCCTGGTAGTGAGGGACGGCCGAGAGCCGAAAAGCCGTCTGCAGGTCGAGATCCCGATTGAGCTCGGTCCGCTCGCGGGTGATGCCGTCCCACTCGATCACCGTCTGCGGGTCGGCGACCACCCCCGTCTCGAGCGCCACGAGGGAGTTCAGGATCTTGAACGTCGAGGCGGGCATCAGCCGGCGATCGACTCGATCCGCGTTCACGGCCGCGTAAGAATCCTCGCTGACGTCGTAGACGAGCACGATCGCACTGAAGCCGGTCGTCTCGAGCGAGACCTCGGCCGGCGACAGTTCGCGAACCGGCGCCTGGGCCCCGATTGTCGTCAGCGCGAGCGCCGTGCTCACACAGCGGACGAGCCCCGCGATCGATCGTCGGGACATTCGCATCTCCTCCTTACGCCGGGTGGTTGCGCGTGAACCGGACGACCGACTCGACGTACGCGTCCGCGGCCGTGAGGTGCGGGGCGTGTCCAGCGCCAGAGAACGTGAAGGCCTCTGCACCAGGCAGCGACTCTGTCAGCCTGGCCACGACCGGAGCGACCATTGGCGGGCTCTGGTCGCCGAGCGTGAGGAGCACGGGCCGGGAGAATGTGCCGATCCAGCCGGGATCGAACACGAGCTGCTCGGGATCTCGCACCTCGTCGACGAAGGTCGGCGCGTTCTCGACGAGCGTCTGCTGCACCTCGGGTGGCAGCCGTGCCCATGTGCCGGGCCCGAGTGCCACCGTCTCGACGAACTCCTCGGCGGCGCCAGCGTGATCCCCGGCTTCGATGCGCGCCATCACGGCGCCGATCCGCTGCATCACCGTCTCCAGAACAGGAGCCTGTGCCGGATCGTCGGCGAGCAGCGCGAACAGCGGCGGTTCGTGGCCGATGAGACCGCGCAGGAGCTCGGGTCGCTCGCCGGCCAGACGCAACGCGATCGACGTGCCGAACGAGTTCCCCGCCACCCACGCCGGCGCAAGCTGCAGATGCTCGATCAACGCGGCAAGATCGGCGACGTCCTCGCGCACGCTGCCCTGTCCGGAAGGACGCTCGCTCTGGCTGTGTCCCCGGCGGTCGTAGGTGAGGACCCTGAACGACTCGGCCAGGGGGCGAACCACCAGATCCCAGCCGTGATGCGAGTCCCAGGACCCGTGCACCAGGACGAGCGGATCGTCTCCAGTGCCTGTCAGCTCGAAGAACAACCGGACGCCATTCACCTGTGCGGTTGGCACGTTCGAAACCCTTCCTGGGGTCAGGCCGTTGCGCGCAGCCCTCCCCGGTTACGGACTCTGTCGCCCTCCAAGCCGCGAGCCAAGCTGGACACATGCTGCGGCAGCAAACTTGCGAGCGGCGCGACGCACGGGACCAACGGAAAGCGCAAGGAGTACTAGCGTTGCGGGACTTCGTAGTGCAGGAGAACCACGCGGCCCTCGCGTGCGTCCTTGCCTGTCGCGCTATTCGAGTCGCCCCTTTGCGGCCTTCACGATCGCATCTCGGTTCAGCCTTCTGGTTCGGCATGAGCCGCCTGCAGCCGCTTGGTGAGCGGGCGGCCCGGATGGTACAGTGCACGCGTGACCCTGACCATCGAGCTGGAGCGCGAAGACGACGGTCGGTGGCTGGCCGAAGTGCCTGCTGCCCGGCGTGCTGTGCTACGGCACGGACCGCGATGAGGCCGTCGCGCGCGTTCAGGCCCTCGCCCTTCGAGTGATCGCCGAGCGCCTCGAGCATCGCGAAGCGCCGGCCGAGTATCTCAACGTCACCTTTCAGGCAGCTTGAGCACCTGGCCGACGTTCGCTACGGCGCCGGCAGCCCCCTGCGGCAGACGACCGCGCTGAGCGAATCGGGCGCGGGCCACACCGGAATCCGCGCCGCCGTTCCGGCACGATGGTCTCGCCGCGCGCCAGCATCGCCACCGGCGCGGTGATCTTCCTCGCGCGCCTGGCGGGCGTCTTCATGGTGTCCGTGCGAAACGCAAGCGCAAAGAGATTCTGGCGTCCGAGGGTCCGGAACGTTTTCCGCGCCCGCGGGTTCGCCTCGATGGCCGCGCGGGGTCGTCGGGGATGGTCGCTTCGGTCGCGCTCCTGATGGGGGCGTAGGCGGCGTCCCAGCGGCCGTCGGCCCTGGCCGCGTCCACGTGCCGCTGACCGTACGGGGTCATGCGGCCAGCCGCGGTCAACCGGGACCACAGATACGTCCCGCGCACGTTCCCCTCCTGCCCGGCCGCGCCGTAGCGCGTCTCGTACCGGCTGGTCTTCACGGCCAGCTCCTCGCTCTGTTCGATCCGCAGGTCTTCGCTTCGGACGTCCAGCAGGTCCACCTGATCGGCTTCGAGCAGCCGCCGGCCGGCCTCGCGCCCTTCGACAACGGGGCGGCCCGGCACGAGCCATCGCACATCCGGCGTGCAGAGCCGGAGGACGCCTTCCACATCCCCGTGAAGCTCCGCCGCCAGCCAGGCCTCGTGCACCTGTCGAATCGCATCCATGGCCTCCTCGCCGGTCGGGTCCGGGTGCGTCATCCGGTGTTCGGCTCCTCTCGCCAGCGTGGAGGTGGTCCGTCGTGCTCCTCGACGCGGTGAGATTCGCCGTGGTGCCGGCGGCGGGAGTCACGCACTCCCAACGTGCCAGCAAGCTCCAGCCAGATCAATGAAGTTGACCTCCCGGCCCCACGGGTAGTCGGATGGCGGCGAGATCCTGAACGCCGGATACGTCCGCTCGAGCTGCAGGCTCGAGACGGTCTGCCACCACTCGTCGAGGTCGGGCACCGTCAGCTTGAGCATAAAGTTCTCAGCAAAGCTCTTCACGTCGTACTGCTGAAGGATGAACCGGGCGTCGCCGTTCCGGAAGCCGGCATAGCCAGCGTTCTCCCACAGCTCTTCGAAACCCAGGTCGGCGAACAGCCTGCGGCTGGCGTGGTAGTCGCTTCCGCTGGGCACGAACGGCATCAGGGAGACGGCGCTCAAACCGCTCATGTGGCTATCCTCATTCGTTCGAAGGCCGACGCCCTTCGCCGCGTCCCGACGGGATTCCGCCCCGTGGGCGGCTGCGGGAGCGGCCGCATCATCACACCTGGCGCGTCCGGCTGCAAGAGCGCCGGGCGGATTTCTCTCGACCCGTCCGAACCCTCGAGGCCTGGAGCGACTTCGTCACGTCCCCGAATGTCAGGCCGGTCCCAGGCTGAGGCGGCGTGCCGATGATTCCAGCCTCGTCGGCACGTCTAACATGAGAGTACACAGAAAGTGAGGATTCACTCATGCAGCTGCACACCTACCTCAACTCCGGCGGGAACTGCGAGCAGGCATTTCGGTTCTACGAAGAGCATCTCGGCGGGAAGATCACGATGATGATGCGGCACGGTGAACAGCCGGACCCGGAAGGCGTCCCGCCCGAGTTGAAGGACAAGGTCCTTCACGCATCAGCCTCGGGGGGACGGAGCTCCTGGGCGCCGATGTCCCGACGGATCGGTTCAAGCCGATCCGCAGCGCGTATCTGTCGCTGACCGTGGACGGCATCGACGAGGCGGAGCGGGTCTGCGCCCTGCTCTCGGACAACGGCGAGATCTTCATGCCCATGCAGGAGACGTTCTTCGCCTTTCGCTTTGCGATGCTCAGAGACCGGTTCGGCACGTCCTGGATGCTGCTGCACCCGCGCCCGGCGACCGGCTGATGCGTTGCTCCGCACACTCCACAAGATGTGTTGCCGTCGGCTCGGGCGTGGGGTCTTGCCTCGCTATCTCAGGCCGCCCGGCGCACGCGGTAGATCAACAGCACGCACCCCGTCTTGAACTCGCGACAGCTCTTCAGCTCGAGGTCGATCTGGTGTGACATCGGATGGAACGCCGGGATGCCGTCCCCGAGCAACACGGGGTGCACATTGAAGCCCACCTCGTCGATCAGATCCGCCTCGAACAGCGTCCTCGCGAAGTCGCCGCCTCCCATCAGGCAGATGGCCTTGCCGGGTTGCGCCTTGAGCTGCCGCACGAACCCGGCGGCGTCGTCGCGAACCAACGTCACGCCGGCGCTCGGGGCCTGGGTGAGCGTGCGCGAGAACACGTAGTTCGCCTTGCCCGCGTATCCCTGCCCCTGTCCGGCTGCGGCGGCGACCTCGTAGGTCTTTCGGCCCATGATGACCGTGTCCACACGCGGCCAGAACTCGGCCATGACCTCCGAGGCTTCCTCACTCCATTGGAGCCAGTCGACGGAATGGTCGGCTCGCGCCAGGTAGTTGTCGAGGCTGTTCGCTCCGCCGAAAACGACGTCTCGCATCTCCACCTCCGATGGCGTGTCGCGTCAGCCTCGCGTTCCCCCCTTACGACCGCGATGGCCGCGGGCTGGCCACCTGTTTCTTGATCAGATCACGTCGAACGCGTGATCGAGCAGCATGATGACGCCGCACCCGATGAGGTCGGGGGCCGCGTGCGAGCTCAGCACGTGCCCGCCGATGACCGTCGCCGCCTCGTCCGGCGGCGTGCCGTTCGGCACGTGATTGACGTTCTGGACGACGAGGTGCACGTCCCACTTCCCGGGTTGCTCCGTCGCCGGCAGCCTGACCCTCCCGCCATAACAGCAACGCTTCGCCCTGAGGCGCCTGGCGGACAGCTCGAGATTCGGCAGCTCGCTGGCGATGCCTGCGGCGATCGATTCGCTGACGACGCTCGACAGGGTTGCGCCGGCAACACCGTCTACGCAGTACTCGAGCAACAGGCCTTCGCCTCTGCCCCCACGCAGCACAACGCCGACGATGGCCTCGCCCTCGACCTTCAGCAGGTGTTCGACGCCCTGGACCTCCGGCGCCGCGACGTGTCCCACCGGCTGCCCCGAGGCGTTGTAGGCCGTCATCGTCACCGGCGTGCTGGTGAACTGCACGACGCGGGCGGTCACGCGCCCGGTCGGCACGTGCGACAGGCGCAGCGACCGTGTGGGAATCGCGAGGGCGGGCATGCTGTTGTACCACGTGACGATGAAGACAGGATCCTGCGATTGACTGAGGTAGGTCAGCCAGTTGAAGGCACCCTTGTAGGGGTATTGACCGGGGTCGAACGTGTCGAAGCGCAGGCAGGTCTCCTGCTGCTCGCCGCCTTCCGGCGGGAAGGGTGGGACACCGCGGGGACAGCTGGTCGAGTGCAGCACGACCCGGAGCGCAGTGCCCGGCCGGTTGTGCGGCAGCAGGTGCGCCACGACATGGTAGGCGTCGCAGGGTCGCGGCTGATAGTCCCAGATCGCCGCCAGCAGGTTCACCGTGTCGCCGGGCGCGTAGGACGCGCGGTCCGTCACGACCATCTTGCCCAGGAGGAACTGCGTGTTGACGCGCTCCTCCTCGACGCTGTGCTCCAGCACGCGAGCGTCGGTATGGCGCTGGTACTGCCACTTGACCTCGGTGTGGAACGGGCGCCCCGGCAAGGGCAACTGCGGGTACTGGATGGCGATGTCCACGGCTTCGCGCAGCGTCCGCTCGCCAGGGTCGGGGATGGTGTGATCCTGGCCCCGGCGGATCGGGTCGCGGTAGTCGCTCGCCGCCGCGGCAACCGCCGCCGCCGCCGCGCCGCCGTAGAGGCCGCCGGCCAGGGGTGAAGGCGCTTCCCATTCGATGAGGGCGGTCAGGAGCGGCCCGCAGGCGGCCACCTTGCCAAGGGCCTCGAGGTGGTCGCCCGCGGTCGGGTGCCCGGGCTGGATGATGTCGTCGCCCTCGTCGCCGCCGTCGGCCCACACATGCCAGTTGGACAGGGCCATCGGCGCGTTGTCGCCGGCGTCGCGGACCAGCATGCCGAGGGTGCCGCCCTCGTTGAACCAGTAGATGTGTCCCTCCGCATTGCTGGTGGCCGGCCCACCGATCAGCGGGTCGTACTGCTTGTCGTCCCGCTGCCCGGCCGACTCGACGCCAGGATGCGCTTCTTCGACGTCGGTCGGATACCCCTCGATCTCCTCCGGAATCGGGCTGGAGCCGACCGAGGCGATCGCCCGTTCGGAGGGCAGCTTGGACTTCACGTAGAAGATGATGCTGAGCGCGTCCTGAAGGGATCCCTTCGAGCGCTTCAACCCCCAGCCGATGCTGCGCACGTTGGGATCGCTCGCGTACTCCCTGCGCAGCCGGGCCACCAGCGCGTTCAGCCGGTCGATCGTCGCTTGCTTGTCCGTCATGATCAGGCCCTCCCGTTCACAGCCTCGCGGCCAACCTGGCGAACACGTCCTCGAGCAGCGACGCCCAGGCCGTGTCGCCCGTGGGATTGTCGTCGGCATCGCGCGAGCCGCTGTGGTTGAGCGCGATCGGACGCCGGGTGGTCGTGTGTACCCACACCGAACCGGAATCGCCCGGGATGCTCACGTCCTCTCCGAACGCCGGGTCGCGGTCGATGATGAGCTGGTCGATGGCCCAGGTCGCCTTGCCGTGCCCGTCAGGCGCGAGCGTCCGGATGATGCCGTGGGTGAGGCCGGTGGTCGCGCCCGACTTGAAGACCTGGCGCTCGGGGTCGTTCATCGGCGTGGTGAGGATCACGTCGATCTCGGCGCGCGTCATCACCGGTCCAGTCAAATCGACCACACCGTCGAGGGCGCTGATGAAATTCTGGTTGTCCTCGTCTGACTGGGCGTCGAGCACTTGCGTGAAGCCGAGTGCCCGATCGGTGTCGAGCCGGCACAGCGCCGCATCGACGTCGTTCTGCTGCCAGCGGTCGAGGGTGCCGATGACCAGATCCTCGTCGTGGTACGCCTGGTCGGAGGCGTGCTCGAGCAGGGCCGCGATCAACAGGATGGCGGCGATGATGAGCAGCAGGACCTTCCACCAGGGGTCGTCGTAGGGAATGGGCCCGTACTGGCCCAGGTATGGGTCTCGCGGCGTCACGGTGAAAGAGAACCTGGTGGGAAACGCGTAGAACGGGTCGTACTCGAAACGGCCGTCGGAAGGTTTGCCAGGGTCCCGCGGCCCGCCGGGTCTGCCGTCGCCGGTGCAGTGGCAGGCCAGCAGGTGGAAGATCTCGCAGGGATCGACCTCGCGCCCTTCGAGGATCGCCTTGAGCGCCTCCCGCATCTTCCCCAGCACCGCCGGATCGCGAGGGCGCTTCCCCGGGCTCTTCGGCAGGCGCCGGCGACCCTTGTAGGCGGTCTCGCGGTCGAAGGCGAACTGCTTCAAGTTGAAGCGCAGCCTGCCTTCCTGCACCTCGGACACGACCTCGCCCGTCGTCTCGTCGATCGTGGTGCGGCTGACGAAGATGTTCCGGCGCACGCGGCGGGCGGGGTTGTTCGCATCCTGCATGCCCGCCAGGTTCCAGCAGACGAACTCCACTGCGTGCTTGCGCGGCGCGGCGTTGCGGACATCGACCTTGAAATAGACCGTGCGCGCGGCGCCCGGAACCACCGGCCCCAGCACGATGCCGGTGCCGAGCAGCGTCTGGCCGAGGGCGGCCAGCTCCGCGCCGGACCAGCTGTCGATCACCGTGATGCCACGCGCGGCCAGGACGGCGCGGCTTTCCGGCGTGATGTCGAGCACGTGCGTGCCGGTGAAGGGCAGGCCCCAGCGGTTCACCACCCTGACCGCCATGTAGTAGGTGCCGAGCGCAGTCTCGAAGATGCCGTCCGGCATCTCGAAGAGATCCGTGGTACGCACCGCATAGGGGCGGTACGGGATCTCCAGCATGGTGCCGCCGAGGTACCGCCCATCCCACTGGATATCCTCGAAGTCGTGGGAAGGGAGCGGATCTTCGGCGCCGAGCCGGGCCAGGATGTCCACCCGCTCGACACCCGGGTCGATCATCATCTCCGACGGCTTCCAGGTGTCCGCCGCCGACTCCCGGTATTCCGCGATCAGCGCCCAGCTCGCCCCGTCGGCCGTGACATCCAGGCCGATTGTCGGAGGATAGGTGCCGCTGCCCGTGGTCGCTCCCTCGATACGGAAGCGATTCTCCCAGTTGTGAATCGCCTCGGTGACCCTGAGGTTCCAGCGGCCATAGAGTTGAATGCTCATGTTCAGGCTCCTCGGTTGCAGAACCCATGACGGACGAGAATCTCAGTCCTCTTCCCAAAGAACGTCGGCAGCCGGTTTCTGGTACACGCGTATTCGCGAGACGCCAAGACG
>Ga0268386_10001417_pt1 | contig 16460 bp, 11 predicted proteins | sample RVTome_15_FD_200260 | JGI IMG/M metagenome (GOLD analysis project Ga0268386, IMG submission 200260) | Soil microbial communities from uranium-contaminated site in the Upper Colorado River Basin, Wyoming, United States - RVT150D86... ...
GATCCGCCGCAAGCGAGCGGAGTCCGAAGAGAAGCTTGGCGCCGACTTCGACCAGCGCTGGTTCCACGACGTGATCCTCGGCTTAGGCTCCGTGCCGCTACCCACCCTGGAGCGTGTGCTCGACGACTGGATTGCGGATGGAGGAAGGAATCCGAACGCCGAATGAGTCCCGGGCGGTGGCGCCGGTGCGGTATCGCTGATGCAGTCTGCAGCAACACTGTCGGGAGCCGCCTGATGCCGTCAACGGTCGGTGCGCCGGGTCATCCTCTCCGCCTTTATGTCGTGACGCTTGCGGCAGCGGCGACCGTGGCGGTCGGACCTGCTGCTGGTGCCGAGTCGGCCTCGCCATCAGCGACCCCAATCGCCACGATCGAGCATCGTACCGAGGCTTTCCTGGTCGCACTGCGCCGCGACACGCAGACGCTTGCGCGTCTCTCGCCGCTGTCCGAGCCGGACTTCGATTTCACTCCCGGCGGCAGGGAGGCCGAACGCCAGGGCGACGGCTACGTCCACCTCGGCGACCTGCACCTTCGCCTGCGAACCGAAGGCGGCGACTGGCTGGACTTCTCCTCATCGAAATCGCGCCGAACCCTGCGCACGCTCCCGACCACCGGCCAGGAATTTGCCGCGGCCGATATGACGGCCACGATGGGCTCGGGTCTGCCTCTGTCGGTGGAGCGCCGCTGGTCTCAGGAAGGCGAGGCGCTCATCCTGCGCTTCGTCATGTCCAATCCCTCCCCGCAGCCTGTCGACATCGGCGCACTCGGCCTGCCGATCGTGTTCGACAACATCATCACCGACCGCTCGCTCGAGGAGGCGCATGCCGAGGCGATCTTCGTCGATCCCTACATCGGACGAGACGCCGGCTATCTGCAGGTCACGCGGCTGAACGGCAAAGGACCGGCACTGCTCGTGCTGCCCGACGGCCGAAGCCCTCTGGAAGCGTACCGCCCGATCCTCGAGGAAGGGGAAGCGCCCGAGGCTGACATATTCACCGATCGCACGCCACGAAACCAGACATTCGAGGGGTTCTACGACTGGATGGTTGCGAGCCGCGGTTTTGTCGAGAACGAATGGAAAGACGCGGGCGAGCAGTGGAACGAGGCGACAATCATCCGTCTGGTGCCGGGCGAAAGCCGCACTGTGGGTGTGCGCTTCGTCCTGTCTCCGTCCATTCGCGCAATCGAGGACATCCTCGTGGCGCAGAAACGTCCGGTTGCTGTCGGTATCCCGGGATACGTGGTCCCTACCGATCTGCCGGCAACCCTTTTTATCAATAGCCCCGCAGCCGTGAGCGGCATCGACGTGCATCCCGCCGGTTCCCTGACGGTCGAATCGGCGGGCAAGGTGAATGGATGGCAACGCTACAGGATAAACGGCGTGCAGTGGGGACGTGCCCGCGTTTCGCTCAAGTACGCCGACGACAGCGTGCAGACGGTAAGCTATTTCGTAACGAAGTCTGCCACCGAAGCGGTCGCGGATCTGGGCAGGTTCATCACTGCGCGTCAGTTCTATGACGACGAGGACGATCCTTTCGATCGCGCTCCCGCGATCCTGAGTTACGACCGCGAGACGAACACCATCGTGACCCAGGAATCGCGCGTGTGGATCGCGGGCATGAGCGACGAAGGCGGCGCCGGCAGCTGGGTCGCCGCCGTGATGAAACAACTGGACAACCCGACGAGGCAGGAGGTCGAAAAGCTCGAGCGGGTGGTCAATGAAACCATCGTCGGCAAGCTTCAGGTGGCCCGCGGCAGGCAGGCAGGCGGCGTCAGGAAAAGTCTCTTCTACTATGAACCGGATCAGCTTCCCGGGCATTACGACCCGTCGATCGACTGGCAAAGCTGGACCGCATGGCCGAAAGAGGAGGCAGAAAGCCTGGGCCGCTCCTACAACTATCCTCACGTCGCGGCCGGCCACTGGGTGCTCTACCGACTCGCACGCAACCACCAGGGCCTGGTGAAGGTACGCGACTGGCGCTGGTATCTCGAGCGTGCTTACCAGACTGCCGTCGCCATGGTGCGGGATGCGCCCCGCTACGCGCAGTTTGGACAAATGGAAGGCGAGGTGTTCCTGGAAATCCTTGAGGACCTGAAGCGCGAAAGTATGACGCCTCACGCGGACAAACTCGAAGCACTGATGAAGGAGCGCACCGACCATTGGCGGAGCCTGCCCTATCCTTACGGCAGCGAGATGGCGTGGGATTCCACCGGCCAGCCCGAGGTCTACGCATGGCTGCGTTATTTCGGGTACGAGGAAGAGGCGGCAGGAACACGGGAAGTCATCCTGGGCTACGATCCTGCGATTCCGCACTGGGGATACAACGGGAACGCGCGCCGCTACTGGGATTTTCTTTACGCGGGCAAGCTGCGGCGTATCGAGCGTCAGATTCACCACTACGGGTCCGCTCTGAACGCAGTCCCGCTTTTCGACGCATACCGAGCCGATCCCGAGGACTTTTTTCTGCTGCGAGTCGCCTATGGCGGTCTGATGGGCGCCATTACGAATATCGACGAGGAAGGGTTCGGTTCCGCTGCGTTCCATGCGTATCCGGACGCAATGCGCTTCGACGCGATTACCGGCGACTATGGTATGGGCTTCTTCGGGCACGCGTATGGAACGGCGACTTATCTCGTCAACCATCCGACCCTCGGTTGGCTCGGGTTCGGCGGAGCGGTCTCGGAATCCGGAGACCGCATCCGCATCGAACCAAGAGACAGCGGACGCAGCCGGCTGTTCGTGGCGCCGGCGGGTTTATGGCTTACATTGCACGCCGGCAAGATAGAGTCTGCAGAGTATTCCCGTGCGACGGGAGCGCTGAGCGTTCACCTCGCGCCGGCCGACGCGCACACCGCGGCGGCCCGGCTGTTGGTAGAATCGACCACGGATAAAAGCCCTCGATACGGCCTGCAGGGCTTCGCGCTAGAGCGCGGCCTGTATACGATTCCGCTCGATCGCCGCTCGACGGCCGTGCTTCTTTCGCCCAGGTAATTCTTTCGTCAGCAACGCTTTGTGGGACGTTGCAGATGGCCGGGACGCCGCGCGTTCAGGTTCCGGGCAGGACTGCCGCAGCGACAAGCACATCGCCGAAAATCGACTGAAGCTCTGAAGGTCAGCTGGCGCCCGGCCATGTATCGTTGAGACGGTAGCCTTCCGGCCATGGATCGTCGGGATCGATTCGCAGCCTGCTCGTTCCGGTAATGAACGCTGTGCCGGAAATCGACGGGCGGATAGCAGCGCGACCGGCGACGGACGTCGCCGCTTCAATGCGGCCGACGAATTCCGACCCGATAATCGACCTTGCGCAAAGCGATTCCCCGACTTTCATTTTCCCTTGCGCATGCAACAGCGCCATGCGGGCCGATACCCCGGTTCCCGTAGGCGACCGGTCGATCTTGCCGGGCCGGACGGCAACCGCGTGCCGCGTGGACAACCGGCCCTGCTCATGGCCGACGGGGTCCGCAAACAGGCAGAAGGAGATGTGGTTGAGGTCCGTGATCTCGGGATGCCGGAACCCGATCTGCTCGTTTGCCGCCCGGGTGATGTACATGCCGAGTTCGGCCAGTTGCCGCGCATTCGCAGGTTCGATCGCAACCGAAATCTGGTCCGAACTCACGATGACGAAGCTGTCACCGCCGTACGCGGTATCCACGTCGAGCACACCCAGTTCGCCGGCCTCGAGCTTCTGCCCGGTCTTGTCGGCAAAGGAAGGCAGGTTCTCGATGCGGATGAGCTGCACGCGGCCGTTCTCGCACGCGGCGGTCACGCGAACAAGGCCCCCGGGCGCCTCGAGGACGAGTTCCGTCTGCGGTTCCGACATCGCAACGAGTCCCGTTTCCAGCACGACTTTGGCGACGCAGATGGCGTTGGAACCCGACATCGGGGGCGTGTCGGCCGGCTCCATGATGATGAACGCGGCCTGGGCTTCCGGATGCGCCGGCGGCACCAGCAGGTTGACGTGGCGGAACACCCCTCCCCGCGGTTCGTTCAGCAGGAAGTTCCGGAGCTTTCCGTCCCGCGCAATGTGCCGTGACTGGGCCCAGATGGAGTCGCCGGGCGGCGCCGCGACACCGCCGACCACGACGTCGCCGACTTCGCCCGCGGCGTGACAGTGGACGATATCGACGGTACCCATTCCGTTCATCAGCTAACCTCCGTGCGGCGCAGCCCCGGGGTCGCGCCCAGGGATCATCGTGTATAGTATACGATCTATCGCGAGGTCAGAGGGGGATAAGAAATGACGCATTGGAAGCTTCTCCGGTTAATCGGGGCAGTGCTCGCCGTATCGGCGCTGTCGTCCACGGTACACGGACAGCAGGATGGGGTGTCGCTGCCGGCCGGCTGGTCCGACGACGCGCCTGCCATTCCTTCGCTGGTCGCATTCTCACGCAGTGAGAGCGACTTGCGAACCGCCGTCACCCGATACGTCGAGGACGCCGCTTCCATCAAGCGGCGCTATCCGGTCCTGTACTCCCCCGTTCGCGCGGAACGGCTCCGGAAATTTCACGAAGCGTGGCGCGAGCAACTCGGCAACGTGGACTTTGACGGCCTCAATCATGAAGGACGGATCGACTATATTCTTCTGAGGAATCGCATTGACTATGACCTCGAAGGACTCGAGCTTTCAGTAAAGAATGGCGCAGAACTTTCGTCCTTCATCCCTTTTAGCGACCAGATTCGGCTTCTCGAGGAGTCACGCCTTGACAAGAAACGGGTTGATGCCCGTAATGCCGCCACCGCGCTGGCCGAAATAGCGAAGCAATCGAGGGAGCTTGCCGGTACGCTCGCCGCGGACGATTCCGCGAAGCCCCGAGACGTGTCCAGGGTCGTCGCCGCGCGCGCCAGCGAGCAGTTGTTGCACCTGCGCGAGACGCTGGTCAACTGGCACACCTTCTATGACGGCTACGACCCGGTGTTCACCTGGTGGATGGAGAAGCCGTTCGCCAACGCGGAAGCCGCCATTTCCGGGTATGCGGCGGCGCTCGACCGGCACATTGTGGGGGTGCGTCCGGGAGAAACGCCGCCCATCGTTGGCGATCCGGTCCTGGCCGAGGGCTTGCGCGCGGATCTCGACGTCGAAATGATTCCTTACTCGGCGCAGGAACTGATCCGCATCGGCGAAAGGGAATTCAGCTGGATTGAAGAACAACTCGTTTCCGTCGCGAGGGACATGGGGTTCGGAGACGACTGGAAAGAGGCTCTCGAATACACGAAGAATCTTGCACCAGCTCCAGGAGAGATTCCGTGGGTTCTCTATGATATCGCCGAGTACTCGGAGAACTTTATCGAAGAGCTGGCCGTCATCGATCTCCCGCCGCTCTCCAGGGAGATCTGGCGCTTCACGATGCAAACGCCCGAACGCCAGTTGATCAACCCGTTCTTCTCCGGTGGCGAAGTAACCCACTTGTCATACCCCACTAACAGCATGGAGCACGAACAGAAGATGATGAGCATGCGGGGCAACACGCCGCACTTCAACTTCCCGACCGTGCAGCATGAGCTCGTTCCCGGCCATTACCTTCAAAGTTTCATGTATGACCGGTTCAATTCCCACCGTGCCGGGCTCAATCGCACTCCGTTCTGGATGGAGGGCTGGGCGCTTTACTGGGAGTTCACTCTCTGGGACGAGGATTTCGCACGGAACGACCCGGACAAGATCGGCATGCTGTTCTGGCGCCTGCACCGGGCCGCGCGGATCATCTTTTCCCTGAATTACCAGCTTGGCAACTGGACGCCCGAGCAGTGCATCGACTTCCTGGTCGACCGGGTGGGCCACGAGCGCGCCAACGCCGAGGCCGAGATGCGGCGCAGCGCCCGGGATGCACCGCTCTACCAGGCGGCTTACATGCTCGGGGCCCTGCAGATCCGCGCGTTGCATCGCGAACTCGTACAGTCCGGCGAGATGACCGAGCGCGATTTCCACAACGGCTTTCTCATCGGCGGGCCGATGCCGATAGAGATGGTCCGGGCACGGCTTACGAAGCAGGCGTTGACGCCGGAATACGAGAGCAATTGGCATTTCGCCGAGGACTCACGCAACTGAACGTCCGCTGCAGGAGCGAACGGCCGGGGCGACTGACACCCTGACCGTTCGTTCCAGCTTCAGCGAACAATGGTGGCAACCAGCATCATTCCGATCGCAACCGGTGCGATGAAACGAATCAAGAAGCGCCAGAGCTGAAAGGCGGATCCACTCCTGATGCCGAGTTCTTCCCGCGCCGCGTCGCGCGTTACGAACCATCCCGCAAACAGGGCGGTCAGCATGCCGCCGACGGGCAGGAGGACGTTCGATGCAATGTAATCCGTCACGTCGTAAATCGTCATGTCCTGGAACAATTCGAGGAAGCCGAGCGGGTGAAAGTCCTCCAGCAGGTTGAACGACAACACGGAGCCGGAACCCACAATCAGTATCAGCAGCGCGGCAACGACTGTTGCCGCTTTCCGGGACGTGCCTTTTCGTTCTTCGGCCCAGGAAACCAGCGGCTCCAGGTTGGCGATGGTGGAAGTCAGCGCGGCGGCAGCCAGCAAGACGAAAAAGAGAATCGCGACGACAGTGCCGAAGGGCATGGAGCCGAACGCTATCGGCAGGGTGACGAATACCAGTCCCGTACCTTCGGCCGGTGACAACCCTGAAGCGAACACGATGGGAAAGATCGCGAAACCGGCAACCAGCGCCACCGTCGTATCTGCGGATACGATGATCAGCGACGATCGCATCACATTGATGGTTTTCGGCATGTAGGCGCCGTAGGTCATCATGCCGCCCATCGCTACGCCGACGGAAAAGAATGCCTGCCCTATTGCGGCAAGGACCGTATCGGGCCCGACTTTGCTGAAGTCCGGCTCGAGCATGAAGCGCGCCGCTTCTGTGAATGCGCTTCCTGTGGTCATTCCATAGAGGGCGAGCAGCAGGAGGATGGCGAACAGCATGGGCATCAGGATGAGCGAGGCGCGTTCTATGCCGCGCGTGATGCCGCGGCTCGAGACGTAAATGGTCGCGGCAACGACCACCACCTGCCAGAACGCCAGCCGCCAGGGAGTCGCCAGGAGATCACTGAACATGGCGCTCGATTGCTCCGCAGTGATGCCGCGGAATGCGCCGAACAATGCCCTGAACAGGTAGTCGGCAGCCCATCCGGCAACCAGCGTGTAGAACGTCAGGATCAGGAAGGTGGCTACCAGCGCGATCACCCCGACGAGCCCCCAGCGAGCCGAGGCGCCGGATTCGGCGGCTACCTTGCGCATGCTCGGCACCGGGCTCATACCGCCGCGACGGCCTATCATCAGTTCTGCCGCGACCAGCGGCGCGCCGATGCCGAACACGACCAGCAAATAGACGATGATGAAAGCGCTGCCGCCGTTCTCACCTGCCAGGTACGGAAATCGCCAGATGTTGCCCAGCCCGACGGCGAACCCGATGGCCGAAAGGAGGAACGTCAGTCTGGACGACCAGTGTTCGTGCATGGGCTCGTGATCAGCCATTGCGCTTGCCTCCCCCGGGATGACACCCGAACTCGAATTGTTGTAAGCCGGATCGCCGCATTGACGTGGTGCGGCCGGATTAGATATATCGTATACGATTCGAGATCGGTGTTCTACGGCGCAATGCCGCCGGCGGCGATCGTCATCACCGGCTTGCCGAGGACGTCAGGAAGTATCTCCAGTCCGAGTCCCGGACTCGTTCCGACGCGGAACCGGCCTTGCTCTCTCCGAGGAGCCCCGGCGGCCATGACGACGTCCGTGTAGCTGTTGAAGTCGGTGGCCGTGAACGAAAATTCCTCCGGCGTCGACTGGGCGAGGTGCGCAATCGCGGCAGTAACGATGTCGCCGCCCCAGGTATCTTCCAGCGTCATCGCAACGCCGTTTTCGACGCATAGATCCCGGATGAGTGCCGCCTTGGTCAGGCCACCGACTTTGGAGATTTTCAGATTGAGGACGTCCATTGCTCCGTCCGCAAGTCCCCGGAGTACTGGCACCAGCCCGGACATCACCTCATCCAGGATGAAGGGAAGCGCTGTGCGGCGCCGGATCGTCAGGCACTCTTCATACGACCGACACGGCTGTTCGATATACACGTCGAGATCCTTCACCGCAGCGACGACGCGGGCGGCCTCGTGCAGGGTCCATCCCGTATTTGCGTCGGCAACCACGACTTCGCCGTTCATGAGCGCGCCGCGGCAAGCCCGGATTCTTTCGATGTCGACGTCCGCGTCTCCCCCGACCTTGAGCTGGAAGCGCCGGTAGCCTTCGTCACGGTAAGCAACTACCCTGCGGGCCATCTCCTCCGGCGCCTCCTGCGAGATTGCGCGATACAGCACCACTTCGCGCTGCATCTCGCCGCCAAGCATCCTGCATACGGAAAGGCCTGCGAATTTGCCGAGAATATCCCTGCAAGCTACGTCGAGCGGCGACTTCACGTAGGGATGGCCGAGCAAAGCCTGGTCCATGCGGCGGTTCAGCAGGCCCGGCTGCAGCGGATCCAGTCCGATCAGGTGCGGGCCAAGTTCACGCAAACCGGCGCGAACTCCGGCCGCGAATGCCGGCAGGTAGGTTGCACCAAGAGGACAGCATTCGCCGTAGCCGGTCAGGCCGGCATCAGTCTCGACCGCAACGACCGTAGAATCGAAAACCGACACCGAGTTCCCGTCGGCCCAGTTGTATCGTCCCTCTGTTAGCGGCAGGTCTACCTGGAAGACCTTGAGCGCTGTGATCTTCATCGTGAATGCGGAAGCGACCGTTGCTGGCGACTGGCCGGTTTCTTTTTCTTTCCACCGGGCCCGCGAGCGGGCGCCGCCCGTTTCACGGAACGCGCCACAGGCGCACTGACGGCGCTGTCCTCGGCGAGCTGGACGCGAAGGTCCTTCAGGGTATGCTCGAGATGGGCGAACAACAGCTTTTTCACCATGCGGGGGTCCGGTTTCAGCCAGGCGTCGATGATCTCCTGATGTTCGGACTCGGCCCGAATGTGGCGATAGTGCGGTTCCAGATGCTTGCGTACGTACCGGTCCGCAATGATGTGCAGTCCCCTTACGACGTTGGTTGTCACCACTTGCCCGCCAGGGCGGACCAGCGCCAGGTGAAACGCGCGGTTCAGCGCCCCGACGGTCGGCTCGTGCGCCGCGGCCGCGACGACAAGGCGCTTCAGCGCAAGCCGTCCTTCCTGCTGCTCCTGCTCGCTCGCTGCCTTGCAGGCGAACGCTGCCGCATCGGGCTCGATCTTCAACCGAAGGGCGAATACTTCTTCCGCTTCCCCGGTACTGAGGTCCCGAACGAAAAAGCCGCGATTCGGATGTGAGACGAGCAGGCCATCCTGTTCGAGGCGTGCAAGGGCCTCCCGTAACGGGATCTTGCTGATTTGGAGTTCGGCCGCCAGTGAGTCCTGGCGAATGGGAACGCTCGGGGGAATCTCGCCGGACAGAATGCGGTCACGGATGATGTCGACAAGCCTGTCCGAAATCGTGCGAATTTCAAGCACCATCTGTCACTATCCTCGTATCTGCGATCGTGATATCCGTTCCTCGAACTGCTTACATCCACGCCTAAGCTCGAAAAAATACCACGCCTGCCGCGCATTGGTTCCGTGTCTTGTAAGTGCGGAAGCGAGCGAATCAATCGACGAGGAATCCGCGTGCAAACTGATCCTCGTCATCGATCCAGATCGTATTATGTCCCGTAGATATCGCGGAGCCCTGGATCGACGGGATGATCGCATCGTAGTCGCCAACCGTAACCGCCTCTTCCACGCGACCGGTGAAGCGGCTGTGAATATAGCTTTCATGAACAAACTGCTGCCCCACCTGGAGCCGGCCTTGAGCCACCAGGTGAGCCATCCTGGCACTGGTGCCGGTGCCGCAGGGACTCCGGTCTATCGCGCTGTCCCCGTAAAACACGGCATTGCGTCCGTCTGCACCCTCGCAGCCGGGCTTGTCTGCCCACAACACGTGACTGACGCCCCTGATCGACGGATGCAGCGGATGAACCGGCTCGCACCGGGAGCGTACCAGTTCGCGCACCTGACGACTGAATCTGATCAGTTCTGCCGCTCCAAGGTAATCGAGTCCCCTGTACGGGCCCTGCGGTTCGATGATCGCGTAGTAATTGCCGCCGAAAGCGACGTCGATCGTCAAGCCGCCGAAGCCCGGCACGTCTATGACGATGCCCGTTTCGGCCACGTAGCTCGGCACGTTGCGGATCCGGACAGAAGACACACGCTTGCCGTGCCACTCGTAGTGCGCCTCCACAATCCCGGCGGGCACCTCGATGCGGAGCTGGCCTTCCTCGCGCGGGTGCACGAGTCCGTGCTCGAGTGCGAACGTGACGATGCCGATCGTACCGTGCCCGCACATCGGCAGGCATCCGCTGGTTTCGATAAACAGGATGCCGAAGTCCGTCGCGTCGTCTACGGGCGCGAAAATAAAGCCACCGGACATGACGGCATGCCCTCGCGGCTCAAAGCAGAGACCCGTGCGAATCCAGTCGTATCGTTCGAGAAATTCCTGCCGGCGTTCCGCCATTGTGGAACTTCTGAGAAACGGACCGCCGGCAGCCACGAGCCGGACCGGGTTGCCCGCGGTATGGCCGTCGATACAGAAAAACACATGCCGCATGGGATGAATGTCAGCAGGCTCCAGTGTCGTGTCCGACACTAGGCCACGGTCGCGCGTTTGCATTCTTCCACAGGACGCAACGAGGCGGCCCTTTCCACCATCGCGATGACTTCCTTGCGGCGTTCGCCCGTCAGCGGCATCCGCGGCATGCGTACGCGTTCCGATCCACGTCCCATGATCTGTTCGGCCAGTTTGATCGACTGCACCAGGTCGTGCCCGGAATCGAGATGCAACAGCGGCATGAACCATCGATATATGGAGCGTGCGGTTTCCAGATCTCCACGGCCAACCGCCGCCACCAGCGCGACCGATTCTTCCGGGAATGCGTTCGTCAATCCCGAGACCCAGCCTTTGGCGCCCAACAGAAGACACTCGAGCGCGACGTCATCGAGACCGGCGAAGACGTCGTATCGATCACCGAATGAATTGATGATGTCCGTTATACGCCTTGTATCCGGCTCGCTCTCCTTGATGGCGACGATGTTCCTGATTTCCTTCAGGCGTTCGAGATCATCGATGGTAAACGCGACCCGGTAGGCCAGGGGGTTGTTGTACAGCATCACCGGGAGAGACGTGGCTCTTGCAACGGCGGTAACATGCGCCGCGAGTTCAGCGGCCGTGGGCACATAGACCATGGCCGGCAGGACCATCAGGCCCTTGATCCCCAGCTCTTCGGCCTTTACGGCGAATTTCACTGCGCGGGACGTAGTCATTTCGGATACACCGCTGAGGACCGGTACACGCCCGCCGGAAGCTTCAACCGAGGCGCGGAGGAGCTCGAACTTCTCCTCCGGTTCGAGCGAATTGTTCTCGCCGACCGTTCCCATCACTATCAGGCCGTCGACACCGTCCCGTATGAGCGCATCCTGGACACGTTGTGTCGCCTTGACGTCGACCGAAAGATCGGCGGCGAATTGGGTCGTTGTGGCCGGAAATACGCCTTGCCAGCGCACTGCGTCCCTCTGCATCAGGATCTCCTTATGGCGGTTTCGTATACTGTATATTAAATGCGCGTAATATCAACTGAAGGCAACATTCATGACGTGTAGCACGGCTATTGTGGCAGGTAGCGGAGTGGTTGGCCTTACCTGCGCGCACCGTCTTATCCGCGCCGGAATCGCCACGACGGTCATCGGACCGACAGCCGCAGAAGCATCGGCGTCGTGGGGCAATGCCGGCCACCTGGCCGTGGAGCAAGCCGAACCGCTGGCATCCCGGAAGTCGATACGGAAGGCAGTCGGCCAGGTATTCGATGCTGGCGGCGCGATACGGACGCCTCTCCCCGAACTGAAGCACTGGCTGCCTTTTTTTCTTCGCCTGGCGCGTGCCTCCGGAAGTTCGCGGTTCCGTACCGGCACCGCCGCCTTGACGTCGTGCATGCAGCGGGCCGCACCTGCCTGGCGCGCGCTGCTGGCAGAAATGGGCGAGTCGCAGCTGCTGGTTGAATGGGGGCATTTCGTCGTGTGGGAATCCCCGCGGAGCGCCACTGCCGGGAAAGCGCGCTGGAGCTCCGCCGAAACCGGTCCGGCATCCTTTAGTGACGCAAGTGGCGAGGATCTGGAACGCCTGGCGTCGTTGGTCAAGCAAAGAATCTTCGGCGCAATTCGCTTTGAGGGGACCGGCCAGTTCACCGATCCCGGCGTCCTGCTTCAGAAGCTGGAAGACTCGATCCTGGCGGCCGGCGCTTCACGCGTGGCCGAACTGGTTACCAGGATCGGCCGCGAGCACGGGAGCGGGACGGTCTTCCTGGAAACCACCGACGGCGCAAAATACGAAGCGGACGCGATCGTCATTGCGGCAGGCATCGGGTCCAGCAATCTGCTGGCATCGGCGGACTTGTTCACGCCGATGATCGCGGAGCGCGGTTATCACATTCAGGCGCCGACGGACGCCTGGCCCGAGCGCATGCCTCCTGTCGTCTTCGAGGACCGCTCACTCATCGTCACGAATTTCACATCCGGACTTCGCGCTTCCAGCTTCGTGGAATTCGTCCGACACGAACGCCCGCCGAACGAGTTGCTGTGGCGGGCGCTCGAAGCTCAGGTCGCCGATCTCGGCCTGCCCTTTCGCCAGCCGGTCACGCGGTGGATGGGTTCGAGGCCTACGCTGCCCGACTACCTGCCCGCAATTGGCAAGAGTCGGAACTTAAGCAATCTGTATTACGCGTTCGGGCATCAGCACCTCGGGCTGACCCTGGCAGCGGTGACCGCAGATCTCGTTGCAGACCTCGTTGTCGGCCACCGCCCCGCAATCGACTTGCGGCCCTTCGATCTCGACAGATTCGGTCGCCAGGCAATCTGAGGGTTCTGAAACTCGGACAGCGGCCGCCTCACCCGGTATTGACGATCGGCATGATGCCGGGATCGATCCGCAGGCGGTCCTTTTCGGCGCGAACCATGGAAGCAACGTCCCGCAACAGCGCTTTGGCGTCGTAGACGATGCCGTCCTTGATCGTGTAGAGAACCCCTCCGATCTACGGATTCGGCGTGAGGGCCGAGCGTGCTCCATCCGAGAAAAGGGGCTTCTCCGGGAGGGCCGCGATGTCGACGAGGCGGCCGCGGGCAATGACATGCTCGATCTGCCGGATATTGCGTATGTCCGCGAGAGGATCAGCACGAAGCAGGACGAGGTCCGCCGCTTTCCCTTTCTCGATCGTGCCGATATGGTCATCGAGCCCGGCTGCGATTGCACCGTTCCGCGTGGCGGCGACGATCGCCTGCATTTCATCCATGCCGAGCTCCACAAGTCCTTCGATTGCCAGAATGCTGCCTATGCCGGCTTCCTGTTCGAGGGGCTTCGTCTCCTTGCGGAATTCCGGTGCATCACCCTGGTAGTTGTCGGTGGCGATCGTGACGCGGCAGCCAGCCGCTATGAGGCGCTCTGCATTACGCCTTTGAATTTCGTAATGCACGTTCAACATGGTTTCGCGAGCACGCCGTTCCGCAACCGTTCGTGGCGGATCCATCTCGCTCAGTCTCTTTCTCGCCTCCGACACCTGTTCCACATGCTTTTGCCAGGGCTCGCCCGTCAGCGTGTTCGAGCGTATGGCGCACAGAACGCCCCGGTCGACCACCAGTTCGAGCAAATCGTCCGGGTACTCTCTGCTCAGGATTTCAGGATGCTGAACCAGGTCGATGCCTGCCTCGACCGCGATGCGAAGCGCCTCGGGGCTCGTGGCGTGCGTCTCGGCGACCAATCCGCGCTTGTGCGTTTCGTCGACGATGATTTTCTGGATACGCGGCGAGAAGCCGATCAGTGACGGAAAGCGGAAGTGACTCGTTCCTCCATACTTGATGAAATTCGGCCCTTTTTCGAGGTAACGATTGACGGCTACGCGAACTTCCTCGGGACCCATGTCCAGCATTTCTTCACCGACGTCCTGGGCTATCCAGTCGTTCCACTGCTCCTGGAAGAACGTAAGTTCCGATTCCTGCATGAGCGAAAACGTGATGGAAAACGGTCCGCCCCATCCGACGATGTTTCCAGCGACCAGCAGTCGCGATCCCACGGCACGGCCGGATTCGATCCGGTCCCTCACCGCCATCAGTGGCAGCAGTGCACCGTAGCTGTCGCGCACCGTCGTTACCCCGAATTTGAGCTGGCGCTGCGCGAACTCGAGCGCCAGCTCCTCGTTGCGGTGACCGTACTTCACGACCGTTTCCCGTCTGCGCGAGTTTCCGTAGACGGTCGCGTGGACATTGCTGTCGACAAAGCCCGGCAGAAGATACAGCTTGTTTCCGTCGATGACGGTTGCGTTACCGGGAATCGCAACGGCGCCGGCGCGGCGGACATCCCTGATAAGGCCTCCTTCCACGATAACGGTGGCATCGGTTTGCGTAGAGCCGCCATTGCCGTCGATTACCGTCACAGAGGTGATTGCGATGGGCGGTTCATCCTGACCCGCGGCCGGATCGGCGAACAGGATCAACGCGGAGACGGTCAGCAGGGCAGGTCGCATAATCGGATTCATCCTATCGTTCTCCCTTGCGGAAACGCGGCTCGAACAACGCGGGCACCGGATCGGTCCATCCGGCCCTTGCATCCTCGACGGTTCTCAATACTTCATCCATCAGGACTGCGTTGTCGAACAGCACGCCTCCCTTGATCGTCCAGCGAATGCCGCCGCGACGCACAATTTCACCGTCGACCCGACCCAGCGCGCCGAACGGGTAGAGGAAGCGCAGGTTTTCGAGAGGATTGCCGTCGACTATCAGGAGGTCAGCCGTGAACCCCGTCTGGATCAGGCCGAGATCGTCGCGGCGCAGCGTCAAAGCGCTCGAGCGCGTTGCCGAGCGCAGAACCTCCAGCGGACTCAGTCCCGCCTCGTGAATCAGCTGCAATTCCCGGACGTTCGCAATTCCGCTGCTGTTCCACAGAAAGGGGTCGTCGGCTGCATAGGAGAGATTGCCGCCGCGGCGATGAAACTCGTAAACCAGCTTTTGCCACTTTGCGTAGGCCAGCGCCCACAGCCGCTCGTCGTCCGACGTCCAGTCCCAGTGATGTGATGCGTGGTTTGCCGGGTTGGCGATGTACCAGTCGATCAGCTGCGGGTGTGTGTACTTCTCGTGCCATGGCAGCCCCATCGCCCGGTTGATGTCGCGGTTTACCTCGAAGGCACTCATGGTGGGAATGAGCGCGACTCCCGAAGCGACCAGCCGGTCGACGACCTCACCGAACAGGATATCGTCCGGGGCTGCTTCCCAGACCGCGCCAGCTTCGCGGAAACGGTGCGCTTCGTCCATGTAGTTGTAGCCGGGCGGAAAGGACTGCACCCGATTGCCGAGCGCGGCTTCTGCAAAACCGTAGTGATGCTCGATCATCGTGACGCCCAGTTCTGCCGCGTCCACGGCGTTGACGATCGCGGTGTCCGACGGAGGCAGATGGACGGTGGTGATGCCGCCGGCGGTGTAAACCGCCTTTGCGACGGCGCCGAACAGTTCCGGGTTCCAGGCGAGGCTGCCTATGCGAACGACGTGAGCGCCATCGCGTATGACGTCATCGATGAGTTCGGGCACGCGCGACGGGTCGTGCCAGGGTTCGATTCCGGCGAGCGGAGGGGCCTGTCCCGGATCGCGGCCGCGCGCCGGCCCCCAGTCACGGATCGGAAACATGCGCGGCGCAGCAATCCGGTTTTCTTCGGCCAGCCGCTGTTGTTCCAGCGCGGCCGTCCAGCCTCGATCGGCGCCGTTGACCATTGTCGTCACGCCATGAACGAGTTTCATGTTGTAGACATACCGGAGCGGCAACTCTTCGCTCCTGATGTGCGTGTGAAGGTCTATGAGACCCGGCATCACGAACATACCGGTTGCATCGACGACCCTGTCGGCGCCCGGAAGCGGATCGCTTCCCCGGCCAGTAGTGCCGTTGAAGGAACGGATGTGCGTTATACGGTCACGCTCGATGATGATATCGGCCGGTCCGTATGCCGGCCCGCCGTGTCCGGGAATGATCATCGCGTTCACGATCGCCAGCCTGTCGAAGGGGCCGTGCATGGCGGCGGTGCTGCCGGGCTCGCCCTCGGCTGCCACCGCAGTTGCCGCGAGGCCGGCACTGCCAACCATGAGAAACGCGCCGCGCACGAACGACCGCCTTATTCGCATAACTGGTGCCCCGATGTCCCGTGCCGCGGCAGGCCACCCGGCAGATGCTCCCTGGTGCATACCGGCTCGCGGTTAGTTAGGTCTTCTGGTCGATGAGGTCTTCAGCTCCGACTGCGGAGTCGAAGGCACTGTCGCTCAAGTCCAGCCAGATGGTCTTTGTTTCGCAGTACTGGTCGTGCGCCCGCAATGAATTGTCGCGGCCGCCGAAACCGGACAACTTGTAGCCGCCGAACGGAGTGGTGATGTCTCCTTC
>Ga0268386_10001418_pt1 | contig 16458 bp, 14 predicted proteins | sample RVTome_15_FD_200260 | JGI IMG/M metagenome (GOLD analysis project Ga0268386, IMG submission 200260) | Soil microbial communities from uranium-contaminated site in the Upper Colorado River Basin, Wyoming, United States - RVT150D86... ...
CCGAATTTTTGGCCTGCAACGTACGTACCGGCAATACACCGATCGCCGCGGCAGGCGGGTAAATGGTGCGACGGTCGTAAACGACCGCCGTACCGTTACTCACTTTTTCTTTGGCGCCATCACCATGACCATCTGCCGCCCTTCCAGTTGCGGCATTTGCTCGACGGTGCCAATTTCATCGAGGTCGTCCCTGACCCTTGCCAGGAGCTTGGCGCCCAGTTCCTGATGCGCCATCTCGCGGCCTCTGAATCTCAGGGTGACTTTGGTCTTGTCACCACTCTGCAGGAATTCGATCAACTTACGCAGCTTGATCTTGTAGTCGCCTTCGTCCGTTCCCGGACGGAACTTGATTTCCTTGACGTGAACCTGCTTCTGCTTCCGCTTTGCCGTCTGTGCTTTCTTGTTCAGTTCGAACAGGTATTTGCCGAAGTCCATCACCCGGCAAACGGGTGGATCGGCCGTTGGCGAGACTTCGACGAGATCAAGTCCCTCCGCCCTTGCTATCTCAAGCGCTTCTGCCAGAGACATTACTCCCGCCTGACTGCCGGCGGAATCGATAACCCGAACCCGGGGTGCTTCAATCTCTTCATTGCGCCTGACGCGCTTCGGGGATGCGATATGTGGATCCTCCTGTCAAAAAAACATCCCGAACGGTGCAGCGACATTTCTGTCGCCACAAGCTCGCCTGAAAAATCCCATTGTTTTCAAAGCGTCAGCTGCGGACGGCCGTAAGCCGCCCGGCGGCACACGTTGCGGGACGCGAATTTTAAAGCGGCATGGGCTTCGACACAAGCCCGGAAATGCCTGATTTGCAAGAAGCTTCCTGCATGGAACCACCGGTGTGGATGGTGGGCGATGGTGGTTTCGAACCACCGACCTCCACGATGTCAACGTGGCGCTCTACCCCTGAGCTAATCGCCCTTCAATCCTTGCCCGCAGCTTCCCCGTCCGCCTTCTGCTTTTCGGCGGCGCAAAGATACTTGAAGCTGTCCCACCCTCGCAACCATCGCCAGGCATCCTAGACGGCGACCTGGTCCGGCAACCCGAGACCCGATTTGCGCAGCCGGGCGATTTCGTCCCGCAATCTTGCGGCCTCCTCAAATTCCAGGTCACGGGCATGCTGCAGCATCTTTTTCTCCAGTCGCTGTGCTTTGCGCAGCAATTGTTCGGGCGTCATCGATTCATAAGCTGTCGCGTCTTCCGCAATCCGCCGCCGCCCGCGGCCCGGCACCGGATAGGCGCCTTCCATGATGTCGGAAACCTGCTTGATGATGGTCGCGGGCGTAATCCCCAGGCGCTTGTTGTGCTCGAGCTGGCGTTCGCGCCGCCGGTTGGTCTCGTCGATAGCACGCCGCATGGAGCCGGTCACCGAGTCGGCGTAGAGCAGCGCCTTGCCGTTCAGGTGCCTGGCGGCGCGGCCAATGGTTTGGATCAGCGACCGGTCGGACCGCAGGAATCCCTCCTTGTCGGCATCCAGTATGGCGACGAGCGACACCTCCGGCATGTCAAGCCCCTCCCTGAGGAGGTTGATACCGACCAGCACGTCGAAACTACCCAACCGGAGGTCGCGGATGATTTCCATCCGCTCGACCGTTCCGATGTCGGAGTGCAGATAGCGCACCCTCACGCCATGCTCCTGAAGGTAGTCGGTGAGGTCTTCCGCCATGCGTTTGGTCAGCGTGGTGATCAGCACCCGCTGGTCGACCGCGGTGCGCAGCCTGATCTCCGACAGGACATCGTCAACCTGGGTTCGTGCCGGCCGGACTTCGACCTCTGGATCGACGAGCCCCGTCGGGCGCACCAGTTGTTCGACGACTTTGTCCGAGTGCCTCGATTCGTAATCGCCCGGAGTAGCCGACACATAGACGGTCTGCGGCGACAGCCCCTCGAACTCGTCGAAGCGCAAGGGGCGGTTGTCGAGCGCCGAGGGCAGGCGAAAGCCATATTCGACCAGCGTCTCCTTGCGCGAGCGGTCGCCCCGGTACATGCCGCCGAGCTGCGGCACGGTCACATGGCTCTCGTCGATGATGAGCAAGGCATTGTCGGGCACGTAGTCGAACAGGCATGGCGGCGGCTCACCCTCGCCACGCCCTGACAGGTAGCGGGAATAGTTCTCGATGCCCTGGCAATAGCCGAGCTCCCGGATCATCTCCAAATCAAATAAGGTTCTCTGCTCAAGACGTTGAGCTTCCAGCAACTTATTGACCTTTCGAAGGTACTCCAGCCGGTCTCGCAGTTCCATCCGGATCTCGTCCACCGCGCCCAGCAGACGCTCCCTCGGAGTCACGTAGTGCGTCTTTGGATAGATCGTGAGCCGCGGCACGCGCTGCAGCACCTCGCCGGTCAGGGGATCGAAATAGGACAGCGACTCTACCTCATCATCGAACAATTCGATCCTAACGGCGTCGCGCTCGGATTCAGCCGGGAATACGTCGATCACGTCGCCGCGCACGCGGTAGTTGCCCTGCGAAAGGTCCAACTCGTTTCGCTTGTATTGCATCTCAGCCAGCCGACGCAGAATTTGCCGCTGGTCGATGCGCTCGCCGCGGTCGAGATGCAGTACCATGCTGAAATAGGCCTCCGGATCTCCCAGGCCGTAAATCGCGGAGACGGTTGCGACGATGATCGCGTCGCCGCGCTCCATCAGCGCCTTGGTCGCGGACAGCCGCATTTGCTCGATATGCTGGTTGATGGAGGCGTCTTTCTCTATATAGGTATCGGAGCTGGGTACGTAAGCCTCCGGCTGGTAGTAGTCGTAATAGGAAACGAAGTACTCGACCGCATTCCGCGGGAAATACTCGCGCATTTCGCCGTAAAGTTGCGCCGCCAGCGTCTTGTTCGGCGCGAGAATGATTGCAGGACGCTGCACCTCCTGGATCACGCTCGCCATGGTGAACGTTTTGCCCGAACCCGTGACGCCGAGAAGCGTCTGGCGAGCCAGTCCGTCGTTGAGACCTTCGACGAGACCCGTGATCGCTCCCGCCTGGTCGCCGGCAGGGTTGTACTTCGACACGAGCGTCAGGCGATCACGTGCCCCCGCCATGGTCTTCTTGGGCAGATTCGTTGATTGACGTACCATTCGCGACGGTTTCATGGAGGCAAGCTCGTGAGTGTAGCAGTTTCAAAACGTATGGCGCGGGTCAAACCATCGCCGACCAGTGCTGTCGTTGCACTCGCCGCCGAGCTTCGTGCCGCCGGCCGCAATATCATCAGTCTCGGCGCGGGTGAACCGGATTTTCCGACTCCCGAGCACATCCGCGAGGCCGGCAAACAAGCGATCGACTCGGGCGAGACGCGTTACACGCCCGTCGATGGCACCATGGAGCTGAAGCTCGCGATTCAGAAGAAGTTCGCGCGCGACAATTCTCTTCGCTATGAGCCAGGACAGATCCTGGTGTCGGGCGGAGCCAAACAGACGTGCTTCAACGCCTGCCAGGCAATCCTCGGACCCGGTGACGAGGCTGTCGTGCCCGCGCCTTACTGGGTTTCGTATCCTGACATGATCAGGCTCGCAGATGCCGAGCCGGTCATTATCGACACCGATATCGACAGCGGGTTCCGCATCTCTCCGGCACAGCTCGAAGCAGCGATCTCACGGAAGACCAGGTTCCTGTTTCTCAACAGCCCGTCGAATCCTACGGGCGCCTGTTATTCCAGGCAGCAACTGACTGAGCTCGGTGAGGTTCTCGAAGCGCACCCGGATATCGTCATTGCCTCGGACGAGATCTACGAGCACATTTACTGGGCCGAAACGCCGTTCTGCAGTTTCGCCGAAGCCTGCCCTGATCTGGTGGATCGGACCATCACGATCAACGGCGTGTCGAAAAGCTACGCGATGACCGGCTGGCGGATCGGCTATGCCGGCGGCCCGCACGCCATCATCGCAGCAATGAAGACCATCCAGAGCCAGAGCACTTCGAATCCCTGCAGCATCTCGCAGGCCGCCGCGACCGCGGCGCTCAACGGCGACCAGTCCTGCGTCGGCAACATGCGTGATGCCTACAGGGAGCGGCACGACTACATCGTCGAGGCGCTCAACGAAATTCCCGGCTTCGAGTGCCGGAAAACGGACGGCGCGTTCTATGCTTTCCCGCGGGTCACAGGCGCCCTGGAAAAACTCGGTCTTGCTGGCGATGCGGAGCTCGTCGCATGGCTGCTGAGCGAGGCGGACGTCGCCATGGTACCGGGCAGCGCCTTCGGCGCTCCCGGTTACGTCAGGATCTCGTTCGCCTGCTCGCTTGACACGATGAAGGAAGCCTTGGGAAGAATCCGCCGCGCGATGCGGCCGTGATGCACTGATCTGCCGCGAGAAACGGGAACGCAGGGACCGCCGCCGTTCCCTTGACTTGATTTCCGGGCTGGACCAGAATGCCAGCCCTGCCCGAGGTCCCGCATCCGCATATCATTCCCCGGTAGCTCAGTTGGTAGAGCGATTGACTGTTAATCAATTGGTCGCTGGTTCGAGTCCGGCCCGGGGAGCCACCTCCTGATTGCTCACTATCGCTCGTGCCGGCCCGGGACCTTCAACTTGGAGCACAGGTGATCTGGCAAGGTCCTGTCAGGGCTTCAGCACACCCCGGAGGTGTTCCCGGAAAGCCTTTCCGATCTCCGGGTGCGCCAGGCCATACGCGACCGACGCCTTGAGATAACCGAGCTTGTTGCCGCAATCGAAACGCTCGCCGCGAAATGCGTAGGCGTAAACCGGCGATTCCTCGAGCATGTCGGCGATCGCATCGGTCAGTTGAATCTCGCCGCCTGCACCGCGGGTTGTCTTCTCCAGCTTATCGAAAACCTGCGGCGACAGCAGGTAACGGCCGACCACCGCAAGGTTCGACGGCGCGTCGACGGGTTTCGGCTTCTCGACGATCCTGATGATCTTTTGCGCACCCGTCGCGTCTTTCTCCACCGCGACGATGCCGTAGCTGGAGGTGTCCTGCTCCGGCACGGGTTCCACTGCAATCACGCTGCCGCCGTGGCGCCGGTATTCCTCGGACATCTGGGAGAGGCACGGCGGATTCCCCGCGATCAGGTCGTCAGCCAGGTGCACGAAGAACGGCTCGTCTCCAATCGCCGGGCGCGCACAGAGGACGGCGTGCCCAAGCCCCAACGGCTCGCCCTGTCGGATATAAATACAGGATACGCCCGGAGGCACGATGCCCTGGATCGACTGCAGCAGGTCTTCCTTGCCTGACCCCGACAGCGCCTTTTCCAGTTCCGGATCGGAGTCGAAGTGATCTTCGATCGCCCGCTTGGAACTTCCCGTCACGAACACCAGTTTGGTCGCGCCCGCCGCAATCGCCTCCTCGACGGCATACTGGATCAGTGGCTTGTCGACGACCGGCAGCATTTCCTTGGGACTGGCCTTGGTTGCGGGCAGAAAACGGGTGCCCCGGCCGGCTACGGGAAAAACGGCGGATCGAATACGCTGAACCAACTGGAATCTCCAGACACTTCAATTGGTGCCAGATGATACGCAATCCGGTTCGAACGCGGGAGGGCGATCGTCAAAACGGCCGCATCCGCCGGTGCGGCCTGAAAGTCTGTGCCGGCGGTCCGGCACAGACCAGGTAAACAGCGCGAAGACGGATGTCAGTCGGAATCGCCTTGCGGTTGCACGAGGATGTTCGCGCGGTTGAGTTCGATCGTGCGCTCGCCGATACCCTTGACCAGGATCAGGTCATCCGGACTCTTGAATGGCCCGTGCGCCTCGCGGTACTCCACGATCGCTACGGCCTTGGACATGCCTATCCCCTGCAACTCCGCCGACAGTGTTTCCGCGTCCGCCGTATTGACGTCGACCGGTCCGGCCATTACCGAACCTGCCACAAGGAAAATGAAAAGCGACAGGCCATACCTCATGGTTCTCATACTCTGCTCCTGATGATTATCGTTCTGTGGTCGCGTCGTTGCCCGGGCGAAGCACGGGTTGAACGACGATTTTCGATTGAGGAGATTAGTTCGGGGGCTGGCGGGGTGCTGCAGGTAAATGTGCGGTGTTTGAGAGGAAATGACGCGAGTGATATTTCGGAGGGTCTGCGGCGCCCTACCGGGCCGCGACACTCCGCTGCAGCAGCGAATCGAACTGTACCCGCGTGAACGGGCGCTGGGTCTCCCAGTTTTTGCAGCTGGGGCACTGCCACAACAGGCGCTGGCTCGAGAAGCCACACTCCGTACACTTGTAACGAGGCGTCGACGCCGCAAGCCGGCTGAGCGCCGATCGGACCTTCGCAAGCGCCGCTTCTCGCTCGCTCTTTCCGGCGCGGTTCATGCGTTGCAAATCGATGAACTCGGTCAAGGTTGGTTCGTTGAGCATGTAGTATTCGACGCACTCGTCGATCACTGAAATGTTGCCGATGTTGCTGACTATCGCGGTATAAGCGACGTCCGTCGTCATCTGGGGATTTTTCCCGAGCATGACGCGGAGGTCGCGCTCGAGTTCGTCCATAGAACCTTCCCTGCCATGGATGTCGACGAGCTTCGGTAAAGCTTCGGTGATCAGGTAAGTGCTCTCGTCGATGATCCGGTGATAGAGCCGCAACGCGGTTTTCGTGTCGCCCGTGGCCTGCGCGATTTCGGCTCGCGTCAAAGCGCCGCGAAGCGTGCGGGGGCGTCCGCTCTGAGCTTTCTTGACGAATGCCCTGGCCGCAGAATAGTCCTTTTTGGCAGCCGCCTGCTCGGCCAGTTCGCAGTAGTAATGCGCGATCTGCAGGGCAAGGGATTTGCCACTCAGGACCTCCAGTTTCTGGCCGGACTCTATGGCGCGCTGCCATTCGTGCTCCTGTTCGTAAATGCGGCACAGCTGCTCCAACGCCTCGACCTGGTAACGCGATCCCTGCGACAGCCGGACGAAAAGCTTTTCGGCACGGTCCAGCAGACCGGCCCGGAGATAATCCTTTGCCAGGGAGAACAACGCCTGGTCGCGCTGTTCCGAAGCGAGATCCGGCCGCGCGATTATGTTCTGGTGGATGCGAATTGCCCGGTCGACCTCCCCTCGGCGGCGAAACAGGCTGCCGAGCGCAAAGTGGGTTTCGATAGTCTTGTCGTCGACCCGGACCATCTTGAGGAAATGTTCCAGCGCCTGGTCGGTCTGTTCGTTGAGCAGGAAATTGAGGCCCTTCAGGTAATCGATGTTGAGCGGCGGCGGGGCGCCCCCTTCGTGCTCGTCACGCTCGCCGAATCGACCGAGGGCCCACCCGGCCGCTGCGAGCAGCAGGAAGAGCCCCGCGAGGAGGAATGTCGATTCAGTCGGCATCGGACAGCGGCAAATTGCGCAGGCTGCTGACCTCGACCTCGGTGTTGCGCAACGCCCTGCGCAGGCGCCGGCGTTCCGTGATCAGCCTTGCCGCCACGAACGACATGCAAAGCAGGCCGAACAGCCAGCCTGCCGCAAACGCAAACGTAAACGCCAGCGGAATTGACGACTCCACGGTGCCGACGGCGAGGTCGATATCGATCGTACCTGGATTGAGCCGGGTGAATACCAGCATCAGCCCGAGGATGATCAGGACCAGGAGAACCGCCCCGATTCGTTTGAACATTCGCCCGCTCCGTTTCGACCAGGAGCCGGCAGCAGATCACTACCTGCCGCCGGGGTGGAAGAATATGTTAACCGGACCGAATGAAAGGCCCTAGTTCTTGATGGGAAACTCGCGGCTGGAGTTGACTCGTTCACGCAGGTCTTTGCCCGGCTTGAAATGAGGAACGTACTTGCCGGACAAAGCGACAGCCTCCCCGGTTTTCGGGTTCCGGCCGATGCGCGGTGGACGAAAATGCAGCGAAAAGCTGCCGAATCCACGGATTTCGATACGCTCTCCCCGCGCCAGCGCGTCACTCATCAGATCCAGCAGATGCTTGACTGCAAGCTCTACGTCTTTGGCCGGGAGATGCTTCTGCTTTCTTGAGATCATTTCGATGAGTTCAGATTTTGTCATAACACGCTTCGCTTGTTGTATCTGATACTTGTCCGCGTAACCCGGCGAATATAAAAGAAATATAGCCCGGACCGGGTGGTCCGGGCCAGTCTTTTTTTACTGATCTGCACCGCCTGACATCTTCTCTTTGAGGAGTTCGCCCAGCGTCGTTCCGGACGGAGTGGCGCCAGAATCGGACTTGTAGGTGCTGAGAGCCTCCGCTTCTTCGTGAACTTCCTTGGCTTTTACCGACAGCGCAACGCTTCTGTTCTTTCGATCGACATTGGTGAACTTGGCCTCGATCTCGTCACCGACCTTGAGGACGGTTCGCGCATCGTCGATACGTCCGCGCGCGAGTTCGGATGCCCGCAACGTCCCGGTAACGCCGTCGCCCAGGTCGACAACCGCGCCACGCGCATCGACTTCCGTAACGACGCCTTTCACGACCGAATTCTTCGGATGTTCGGCCAGCCAACCCGAGAACGGGTCTTTGTCGAGCTGTTTGATGCCGAGCGAAATCCGTTCGCGTTCGGCGTCGATTGCCAGCACCGCGGCTTCGATCTCCTGTCCCTTCCGGTAGTTGTGTACTGCTTCTTCGCCCGGCTGGTCCCAGGAAATGTCCGACAGGTGAACGAGGCCGTCTATGCCGCCGTCCAGGCCGATAAAGATGCCGAAGTCGGTAATCGATTTGATCTGGCCGGAAACCTTGTCGCCGCGATTCACGGTCGCCGAGAACTCCGCCCACGGATTCGGCTGGCACTGCTTGATGCCGAGGGAAATCCTGCGCCGTTCCTCGTCGATTTCCAGAACCATCACCTCGACTTCCTGGCCTACCTGCACCACCTTCGCGGGATTGACGTTCTTGTTCGTCCAGTCCATCTCCGACACGTGCACCAGGCCCTCGACACCTTCTTCGATTTCCACAAAACACCCATAGTCGGCGATGTTCGTGATCTTGCCGAAGATACGAGACCCTGGCGGATAGCGCCGCGCAAGGTCGTGCCACGGATCGTCACCAAGTTGCTTGATGCCGAGCGAAACACGCTGCCGTTCGCGATCGAACTTCAGGATCTTGACCTCGATCTCGTCGCCGACGTTGACGACTTCGGACGGATGCTTGACCCGCTTCCACGCCATGTCGGTGATATGCAGCAGGCCGTCGATGCCGCCCAGGTCCACAAATGCGCCATAGTCGGTAAGGTTCTTTACGATACCTTTGACGACGTTTCCTTCCTGCAGGCTCTCGAGCAGTTCCTCGCGCTCCGCGCTGTACTCCTGTTCGACGACCGCACGTCGCGACACAACGACGTTGTTGCGCCGCTGGTCCAGCTTGATGACCTTGAATTCAAGGCTCTTGCCTTCGAGGTACGCGGGATCCCGTACCGGCCGGACGTCGACCAGCGACCCCGGCAGGAACGCCCGCACGTTGTCGATTTCGACGGTGAAGCCGCCCTTGACCCTGCCGTTGATCACGCCCTGCACGACTTCGCCTTTCTCGAAGGCTTTTTCGAGTTCGGTCCAGGTTCTCGCGCGTATGGCCTTCTCGCGCGACAGGCGTGTCTCGCCAAAACCGTCTTCCACGGCGTCGAGAGCAACCTCGATCTCGTCGCCGACGGAAACATCGGTCTGCCCTTTCTCGTTTTGAAATTGTTCTATGGGAATGACGGCCTCCGATTTGAGGCCGGCGCTGACGATGACTACGTCAGCATTCACCGCGACAACTCTGCCGGTAATGATCGAACCCGGTTTTATGTGTTGACTGGCAAAACTTTCTTCAAATAACTCAGCAAAACTTTCAGACATGTGATTTAAACCAGAGGACTTACGTCCTCACCCATTCGTCCCACCGCTTCCATCGGCGGACGGTTTACAAGAAAGAACCCGGACTGCCTTGTCCGAATCCGCTTAAAAACGTTACGTCGCGGGCACACGTTCCTGTACCCAGACCAGCACAGTCCGGGCGACGTCATCGATCGTCAGGTTGCTGGAATCCAGCAATCGAGCATCTTCGGCAGCACGCAACGGGGCTACAGATCGCTCCGAATCCCGCCTGTCGCGATCCTCGATGTGCCGCGAAAGGGCGGGAAGGCTAACATCAATACCCTTGTCTTTCAACTGCTTATAACGCCTGCGTGCGCGCTCCTCGGCACTGGCCGTGAGGAACACCTTGAGGACCGCGTCGGGGAATACCTTGGTGCCCATGTCCCGGCCGTCCGCGACCAGCCCCGGAGGCTGCCGAAAGGCCCGCTGCAGGCCAAGCAGGGCCTCACGCACCGCCGGAAGCGCGGCAACGTGGGAGGCCAGCCGGCCGCTGTCTTCGGTGCGGATATCGGCCGTCACGTCGGCGCCGGCGAGCCACACCCGTTGCTCCCCCTGCCCGTCTACACCGAAACGTACGTCGAGGGTGGCGGCAATTTGCGCCAGAGCTTGTTCGGGAGCATCGCTCATTCCCCTGCGCGCGGCGGCCAGGGCCGTGAGCCGATACAGCGCGCCGCTGTCCAGCAAATGCCAGCCCAAAGCATTTGCCACGCGCCTGGCAACCGTTCCCTTGCCGGAGCCGCTCGGCCCATCGATCGCCACGACCGGCGCGTACGAATGGTCTGAACCGGTCATGCCGAAGGCTGTCCCGGGCTTACCCGGATGTCGGCGCCAACCGAGCGCATCAGGTCTGCGAAACCGGGAAACGACGTATCGACCGCATCCGTGTTCCGCACGGTCACCGGCGCGTCCGCGACGGTGCCGGCCACCGCGAACGACATCGCGACGCGGTGATCGCCGTGACTTTCGACCACGCCGCCTGTAAATCCCCCGCCAACCACGCTCGCACCGTCGGGATACTCCTGGACTTTAATGCCGAGCTGCCGCAAACCGTCGGCCATGGCGCGGATGCGGTCACTTTCCTTGACGCGCAGTTCGCCGATACCGCTAAAACGCGTGCGGCCTCGTGCCGTCGCTGCGGCGATGAACAGAACGGGGAACTCATCGATCGCAAGCGAAACCAGCGCCGGATCGACGTCGATGGCGGACAGTACCGACGAACGGACGCGAATGTCGGCTACGGGCTCGAAGCCCGCGGACCCGCAGTTTTCGATCTCGATGGCCGCGCCCATCTGGCGGAGAATCTCGATGACGCCGGTACGAGTGGGATTCATTCCCACGCCTTTGATTACCAGCTCACAATCTGCCCCGAGCAGCGCCCCGAGTATCACGAACGCGGCCGACGACAGGTCGCCCGGGACATCGATGTCCGCCGAGCGGAGGGTCTGGCCCCCGCGCATCCTGATCCGGCCGTCCTCCGCCTGCAGCTCTACGCCCATGAACTGCAGCATGCGTTCCGTGTGATCTCGTGTCGGCGCCGGTTCAACGACGCTGGTTTCGGCGTCCGCGTACAGGCCGGCAAGCAGGATGGCCGACTTCACCTGCGCGCTGGCCACCGGCAGCGGGTAATGGATACCGGCAAGGCTCTGTCCGCCGTGAATGGTCAGCGGCGGCAATCCGTCGTTGCTATCGATCCGGGCGCCCATCCGGCCGAGCGGCTCGATGACGCGCCTCATCGGCCGGCGCATCAGCGACGCGTCGCCGGTCAAGGTCGTCGTAAAAGGATGACCGCACAGCAGGCCGGAGAAAAGCCGCATCGCTGTGCCTGAATTGCCCATGTCCAGTGTAGTCGCCGGTTGACGCAGGCCGCGCATCCCGACGCCGCTGATGCGCAGCGTCGTCGGCTGCGGTATGTCCAGCCGCGCCCCCATCGCTTGCAATGCCGCCAGCGTCGCCTGGCAGTCCTCGCCCTGGAGGAAGCCGGAAACGACGCTCTCGCCATCCGCAATAGCCCCCAGCATCAGCGCCCGGTGGGAGATGGATTTATCGCCCGGCACTGCGATGGAGCCACTCCTGAGTGCCGCCGGCTTGACGAGGTAATGCACAGTCCGTCCGCCGGCTTCAGCCGAGCGCTTTCGGATAGGCGCCGAGAACCCGGAAGAGTGAACTCATTTCCTGCAGCTCGCGCAAGGCATCCGACAACGGCGCCTGCTCTGCGTGACCGTCGAGATCGACGAAGAAAACGTAGTCCCAGTTCTTTCTTCTCGACGGCCGGGATTCGATTCGCGTCATGTTGATGCCGTGCGTCGCGAACGGCTGCAGCAACGCGTGCAATACCCCGGCGCCTCCGGCTGTGCCGGCGGTGGAAACGAGGACCGTGGTCTTGTCTTCGCCGCTCGCCGCAAGCAGCTCCCGGCCGATGACCAGGAATCGCGTGGCATTATCCGGCCGGTCCTCAATGTTGCGCACCAGGAATCCGAGATCGTAGACTTCGGCCGCTGTGTCTCCGCCGATAGCCGCAGTGCCTTGCTCATCACGAGCTCGCCGCGCGCCAACCGCGTTGCTGCTGACGCCGATGAGATCCACGTGCGGGAGGTATTCACGCAACCAGCCGCGGCATTGAGCGAGCGCCTGCTCGTGCGCGCAGACTCGCTCGATTTTTTCGAGCGACGTCATTCGCCCCAGTAAATGCTGTTCGATTCCCAGTTCGATCTCGCCGCCTATCTTGAGCGGCGATGTCAGGAACATGTCCAACGTATTGTTGACCGTGCCCTCGGTCGAGTTCTCGATCGGGACGACGCCGAAATCCGCGGCTCCGCTTTCGACTTCCCTGAACACCTCGTCGATGGTCGCGAACGGCAAGGCACGGACAGAGTGCCCGAAGTGCTTGTACACGGCAGCCTGGGTAAATGTGCCTTCGGGACCGAGGAATCCCACTTTGAGCGGTTCCTGTTGCGCAAGGCATGCGGACATGATTTCGCGAAAGAGCCGCAGCATTTCCTCATCGCGCAACGGACCTTTGTTGCGTTCGAGAACCGCCCGAAGGACCACCGCTTCCCGCTCCGGCCGATAGTAGTCCACTGCTGCCGCCAATGGCCCCTTGGTGACGCCGACCTGTTGTGCGTATTTCGCGCGTTCGTTGAGCAGGGCCTGGATCTGCTCATCGACTTCGTCAATGCGCCTGCGCATCTCGGCGAGCTGCGAATTATCGCGCGGTACTTCAGGTGCCTTGACCATTGCCGTCCTGCCTGTTGCGGGCGTTTCGCCGGCCGCCGCTCAGCATATTGCTCATGGGACAGGCTTGCCAAGGTTTCGCAACGCGAGCACGCCTTCAATCTGCCGGAGGGTATCGACGGTTTCATCCGGCACGGGCCCGTCCAGATCAACGATCGTATAGGCGAGGTCGCCCATCGACTTGTTCAGCAGGTCCTCGATGTTGAGCCCGGCCCGCCCGAGAGAGGTCGAGATCTGTCCCACCATGTTCGGCACGTTTTGGTTGGCGATGGTTATCCGGTAGGCATCCGCTCTCGGCATGATCGCTTCCGGGAAATTGACCGAGTTCTGCACGTTGCCGTTCTCGAGGTAATCCTTGATGTTCTCCGCCACCATGATCGCGCAATTTTCCTCGGCTTCCTTCGTGGAAGCGCCGAGATGCGGCATGGCCACCACCTTCGGATGGGCCATCAGCTCCGGCGTCGGAAAATCGCAGACGTACGCATGCAGCTGTCCGCTGTCGAGTGCCGCAAGCGCCGCCTCGTTGTCGACCACTCCGCCACGGGCGAAGTTGATCACCACACTGCCCGGCGGCATCAGGGCGATCCGGTCGCGATTGACAAGATGCCTCGTCGCCTCCACCAGTGGGACATGCACTGTCACGGCATTGGATTTCTTGAACAGCCGGTCCAGGGTATCGACCTGCTGAACATCGGACGACAATTGCCACGCGCGCCGCACCGTGATCTTCGGATCGAAGCCGACCACTTTCATACGCAGCGCCAGCGCGACGTTCGCGACTTCCACACCTATGGCGCCGAGACCGATGACACCGAGCGTGCGGCCGGGAAGTTCGAAGCCGACAAATTGCTTCTTGCCCGCTTCGATGGCGCTGCTGAGCTCGTTACCCGTTTCCTTGAGCTTGCGCACATAGTCCCATGCGCTGCAGATATTGCGCGCCGCGACCAGGAGAGAGGCTGCAACCAGCTCTTTTACCGCGTTCGCGTTGGCTCCCGGAGCGTTGAATACAGGTACACCGCGCTCACTCAGCGCCTGGATTGGAATGTTGTTGACCCCGGCGCCGGCGCGCCCTACTGCGGCCACGGTGTCCGGAATCGCCATGCCGTGCATGTCGAACGAGCGGACGATTATCGCATCCGGCCTCGATATATCGGATGAAACTTCGTAGCGTTCCCGCGGAAACCGCCGCAAGCCCGCGACCGCGATATTGTTCAGTGTGCGGATCTTATACATTCTATGGACAACTCCATTCCGGCTACGGAGAGCAGGTGCATTTGACTTCATGCATTGGTTCGTTCGAAGCCGTGCATGAATTCGATCAGCCTGTCGACCCCTTCCTCCGGCATCGCATTGTAGAGGGAGGCGCGCATGCCCCCGACCGAGCGATGTCCCTTGAGGTTTTTCAATCCCGCAGCATCGGCCTCGACCAGGAACTTCGAATCGAGCCGCGGCTCTCTCAGGACGAACGGCACGTTCATCCACGAGCGGCAATCCCGGCGTACGGGATTGCTGTAGAACTCGGACGAATCGATGGCGGCGTAAAGCCTGGCCGCCTTGCGCGCATTCCGTTCCCCCACCGTGTGCAGCCCTCCCTGCTGTTTCAGGTCCTGGAACACCAGTCCGGCCACGTACCAGGCGAAGGTCGGCGGCGTATTGGTCATGGAACCTGATTCGGCGTACACGCTCCAGGTCAGCAATGTGGGTATGTCATCCCGCGCTCGCTGCAGAAGATCCTTTCTGACGATGACCACGGTAATGCCTGCGGGCCCGATGTTTTTCTGGGCACCGGCATAAATGACGCCGAAGCGCGAAACATCGACCGGCCGCGACAGGATCGTGCTGGACATGTCCGCGACCAGCGGTACGCCTCCGCTCTCGGGGATGAAGTGAAACTCGACGCCGCCGATCGTCTCGTTGGGGGTGTAGTGCAAATAAGCGGCCCTTCCGTTCGGGCGCCAGCTGTCCGGTGGCGGGATATGCGAGAAGTTGCTGTCGCTGCTGTCGGCAACGATGTTGACCTTGCAGAAGCGGCGTGCCTCGACGCTCGCCTTTTTCGACCACGCGCCGGTCTGGACGTAGTCGGTGGTGTGGCCAGGGTCCGCGAGGTTGAGCGGCACCATCGCAAACTGCAGCGTTGCCCCACCCTGGACGAACAGCACCGCGTAGTCGTCCGGGATTGAAAGCAGGTCACGCAGGTCCTGCTCGGCGCGCTCCGCTACGTCAATGAACTCCTTGCTGCGGTGGCTCACTTCCACCACCGACATACCGCCGTGCCAATCAGGTATATCGGCACGTACCCGCTCGAGAACCGATATGGGCAGGACGGCCGGTCCGGCGCTGAAATTGAAAACCCGGGACATGTTGCAGAATCCTTCGATCGGGCGGAACGAAATTTGACGCAGGCTGAATAGTGACGGAATGGCTACTCTTCTTCCACCATGGCCTCGATGCGCGCAAGGCCGACCAGTCGCTGCCCGGTTTCGACGCGGATCAGCCGAACGCCCTGGGTGTTCCGTCCGATGATCGAGATGTCCCTCACCGGCGTACGAACGAGCGTCCCGCTGGAACTGATCAGCATGATCTCGTCGTCCTCGTTCACCTGCAGCGCGCCGACCGTCCTGCCGTTTCGTTCGGTCGTCTGGATCGCGATCACGCCGCGCCCTCCGCGTCCCTGGACCGGGAACTCGTCGATCGCGGTGCGCTTGCCGAAGCCGTTTTCCGTCGCCGACAGGACCATGCCGTCCCCGACAATCGACAGCGCAATGAGGTCGTGACCCGGCTCCAGTTTGAGGCCGCGCACGCCGGCCGCGCCGCGGCCCATCGGGCGCACATCGTTCTCGCTGAAACGGATCGCCTTGCCGTTGCTCGCGAAAAGCATGATCTCCTGCTTGCCGTCGGTAATGGCGACGTCGACCAGCCGGTCGTCATTACGCAGGTCTATTGCAATGATCCCGCTCGCCCGCGGCCTGGAGAACAGGCTCAGCGGCGTTTTCTTGATCCTGCCTGTGCTGGTTGCCATGAAGACATAGCAATCGTCGTTGAATTGCCTTATCGGCAGGATCGCGTTGATACGTTCTCCGGCTTCGAGCGGCAGCAGGTTGACGATCGGCTTGCCGCGGGAACCGCGGCTTGCCTGCGGCACCTGGTATACCTTTAGCCAGTACATCTTGCCGCGGCTCGAGAAGCATAAGAGCGTGTCGTGCGTGTTCGCGACGAACAGCTTGTCGATGAAGTCCTCGTCCTTGACCCTGGCAGCAGACCGGCCGCGGCCGCCGCGACGCTGCGCCTGGTAGACGTCCGTCGGCTGAGCCTTCGCATACCCGCCGTGTGACAGTGTGACCACCACTTCCTCGGGCAGAATCAGATCCTCGATGCTGAGGTCGGCGTGGTCCTTGTTGATCTCGGTTCGCCGCGCGTCGCCGTAGCTCTCGCGGACCTCCTGCAGTTCGGCACGTATCACGCGCAGCAGTTCGTCAGGGTCCTGCAGGATGTTAGA
>Ga0268386_10001419_pt1 | contig 16453 bp, 20 predicted proteins | sample RVTome_15_FD_200260 | JGI IMG/M metagenome (GOLD analysis project Ga0268386, IMG submission 200260) | Soil microbial communities from uranium-contaminated site in the Upper Colorado River Basin, Wyoming, United States - RVT150D86... ...
TCCTCATACTCGCCGATCGGTGGCGAGACATCTTTCTCCTGCCCGGGAAGATCACCCTCTGGGTCGTCGTCGCCATCGCGCTCATCTCCGGGGTCCACTACTTCGTGCTCTTCCTCGGCCGGATCATCTCGATCTCGGGCCCGATGCCGCCTCCCGAACCCTGATTCACCGTCTCTTCAGCAGGAACCTCCGAATCGGTCGCCCTTCCGTCCGGTACTTGATCTCGTAGTGTGTCGGGGGGGGCGCAGGGAGCGCGGCCCAGTCGATCTCCTCGAGGCTCGGCACCGTCTGGAGGAGTACGGCGAGCTCCTCTGCATAACCCGGGTGGTCTGTCGCGATCCGCAGCAGGCCGCCCGGCTCGAGCCGCTCGCCGAGAAGCTCGAGAAAAACGGCGTCCAGGAGCCGCCGCTTCCTCTGCCTTTTCTTCGGCCACGGGTCGGGAAAGTAGACGTGAAACACGCGGACGGAGCCCGCCGCGACGCACCCCGTCACGAACCGCCGGCCATCGGCGCGGATGACGCGCGCGTTCGCGACCCCCGAGCGCGACAGCCGACTGCGGGAGAAGCGGTAATACGACAGCGCGCGCTCGACTCCGAGGAAATCGTGCGCCGGTTGCGACCGCGCCGCTTCGATCAGGAATCGTGCCTTGCCCGTGCCGAGCTCGATCTCGAGCGGCGCGCGACGCCCGAACAGCCCTTCGGGGACGAGCGGACCTGTCGACCACAGCTCCTCGTCGGGCGCGACGGGGAAGCGGAGTTCCGCGCCGCGGTTCAGTTCGCGGTTCTCAGGCGCTCTCCCACGGCCCGCGCGAACTCCAACGTCGTCGCGCTGCCGCCGAGGTCGCCGGTCCGGATTCCCGCGGCGAACGTCGCGAGTAGAGCGGACTCGACAGAGTCGGCGTATTCGGGGAGCTCCAGGTGCCGGAGCATCAGGATGGCGCTCATGAGCATCGCGGAGGGGTTCGCTTTCCCCGTTCCGGCGATGTCGGGCGCGGTGCCGTGGACGGCTTCGAAGACGGCCACGTCGCGTCCGAGGTTCGCGCCCGGCACGACGCCGAGCCCGCCGACGAGCCCGGCGGCGACGTCCGAGACGATGTCGCCGTACAGATTCTCGAGGAGCATCACGTCGAACGTTTCGGGATTCAAGACGAGGCGCATGCACGCGGCGTCGACGATCCGGTCGTCCGCCGCGATGTCCGTGAACTGCGCGGCCACCCGGCGGAAGCAGTCGAGGAACAGTCCGTCCGAGAGCTTCATGATGTTCGCCTTGTGGATCGCCGTGACGCGGCGGCGGCCGTGGCGCCGAGCGTACTCGAAGGCGTACCGCGCGATGCGTGTCGAGGCCACTTCGGTGATGATCTTCAGCGACTCGACGACTCCGGGCACGACCACGTGTTCGAGACCGCTGTAGAGGTCTTCCGTGTTCTCGCGGATCACGACGATGTCGACGCCCTCATAGCGGGCCGGCACTCCCGGGATCGTCTTGACCGGCCGAAGATTCGCGTAGAGGTCCAGCTCCTTGCGGAGGCGCACGTTCACCGACGCGAAGCCCTTGCCGATCGGCGTGCCGACCGGTCCCTTGAGCGCCACACGATTGCGCCGGACTGAGTCGATGACGCGCGGCGGGAGCGGATCGCCCTCCGTCTCTTCGGCCCCCCGGCCGACAACGGCCTCCTCGAACTCGAGCGGTGCGCCCGCGGCCTCGAGGATCGAGACGACGGCGTCCGCGACTTCCGGACCGATCCCGTCGCCGCGAATCAGGGTGACGGTGACCTTCGAGGCGGTCATGCGGGGGGCGGCGTCGCCGGCGGCGGCGGCAGAATCATGCGGACCGATCGGATCGCCGTTGGAGTCGCGTCTTCGACGATGAACTCGGCGCGGCGCCCCTTCCAGCGCTCGCCCTTTCGCGGGATTCGCCCGAACCGGAGCATGAGGTGTCCCGCGATCGTCTCGGCCTCGTCGCGCGGGAAGGAGAGCCCGAACTGTTCCTCGATGTCGTCGAGCCGGAACCCGCCTTCCAGGAGAAACGTGCGCTCGCCGGCGGCGACGAACCCGGGCGTCTCCTCCTCGTCGTACTCGTCCTGAATCTCACCGAGCAGTTCCTCGACGGCGTCCTCGATCGTCGCGATCCCCTCCGTCCCGCCGTGCTCGTCGACGACGACCGCCATGTGGGTGCGGCGCCGGCGCATCTCGCGGAAGAGATCCTCGGCGCGCTTGAACTCGGGCACGAGGAACGGCGCGTCGAGGTACCGGTCGAGCGAGAAGTTGCGTTCCTCTTCGTCCGAAAGGTCGAAGAGGTTCTTCGCGTTCAGGATTCCGGAGACGTTGTCGAGCGTCCCCCGGTAGACGGGCACCCGCGAGAACTGGTGCTCCTTCAGGACGAGCTTCACGTCCTCGAAGCTCGCGGTCTCGGGGATGGCGACGACCTTCGTGCGCGGGACCATGATGTCGCGCACGGTCTTGTCGCCGAACTCCAGCACGTTGTGAAGGAGCTTTCGTTCCTCTCCGTGGATGACGCCCTCTTCCGCCCCGAGGTTGAAGACGCTCTTCATCTCCTCTTCCGTCAGGGTCGGAGTCTTCTCGGGGATCCCGAGGAGGTCGAGCATGCGGGTCGTCACCTTGACGATCATGGTGGCGATCGGCGAGAGAACCTTCGTTATCGCCGCGAGCGGCACGGCGACGGCGCGCGAAATCGCAAGCGGGGAGGCTGCGCCGATCGCTTTGGGCGTCATCTCGCCGAACGTGAAGAGCGCGACGGTCGAGAAAAGGACGGCGGCGGGCACTCCGTACGTCTCGCCGACCCAGGCGGTAGCGAGGACCGTGGCGAGCGCGGAGGCCGCGCTGTTGAACAGGTTCTGCCCGATCAGGATCGTCGCGAGCATGCGCGACGTGTGGGCCTTCAGGTTGCGGATGATCGCGCCACGGCGATCGCCCTTCTCCCGGAGGGTCTGGAGGTCGATTCGTGAAAGCGAGACGAGCGCGGTCTCCGCGGCCGCGAAGAAGGCGGACAGGCCGATCGAGAGCGCGAGGAGAACGAGGAAGAGCAGGTCCTTGGCGGTCATGGCGTCCTTTCGATTCGTTCGTCGAGCAGCCGGGCGGCCCAGCGCGCGGCGTCGGAGAGTCCGCGATCGAGGGTGTGGGCTGCGCGGGGGAGAGCCGGAAGCACGGCGAGATCCGAGGTCGCTCCCGCGGACACGGCCGCGTTTCTCTGGAGGCCGCGCCGCCCCGCGCGATTCAGAGCCGTCGCGCCGAAGCGACGCCGCCATTCCCCGGGTCCCATGTCGAGCCACTCGGCGCGGGTGGGCACCCCCGAACCTCCGGAAATGGGAGGCCGATCGGAAATCGAGGCCGGATCGCTCTCCTCGATTCCCCGTTTCCGATTACCGATTCCCGCCCTTCGTATGGGCGGGTTCCAGGGACAGACCTCCTGGCAGACGTCGCAGCCGAAGACGTGTTCGGCGAGCGCCGGCTTCACGTCATCGGGAACGACGCCCCGGTGCTCGATCGTCCAGTAGGCGATGCACCGGTTGGCATCGAGGAACCCCGGCGCGACGAATGCATCGGTGGGACAGCTCTCCAGACACCGGACGCACGACCCGCAGAGCTCCGCCACCGGCTCGTCGGCGGGCAGGTCGACGTCGGTCAGGATCTCGGCGAGAAGGAGGTAAGAGCCGAGCTCCCGGTCGATCAGGCAGCCGTTCTTTCCGATCCAGCCGAGACCGGCGGCGGCCGCGAACGAGCGCTCGGCGATCGGAGTCGAGTCCACGCACACGCGCCACCGGACCGATCGGCCGATCCGCTCGACCGCAGAGCGGGCAGCGCGGGTCGCCCGGGAGCGCAGCGTCCCGTGGTAGTCGGGCCCCGCCGCATACCGCCCGATCGCTGAGCCGTCGGACGCTGCGAGCCGCTCGACGCGGTGGGGAGCCGCGAGGCAGACGATCGATCGAACGCCGGGGAGGAGCTTCTCCGGCGAAGACCGGACGCCGGCTGTCCGCTCGAGGTAGCGCATTCCGGCGTGGCGGCCGGCGGCGATCCACTCGGTGAACCGGTGGAACCCGGGCGGCTCCATCGCCCGCGCGATGCCGACCCGCGAGAAACCCGCCCGCTCCGCCTCCTCCCGGAAAATCCGGGCGGCCGCCACGCGATCGGACCGCCCCCTCATGCAGCGTCGAATGCTATCAGCCGAGTGGCGGTATTCTGGCGTGGGAGGGGGCTTTGACGGCGGAGGGCCGGTTCTATCCGAGGGTGTTCGGGCTCGCGGTTGCGGGCCTGCTCGGCTATGCGCTCTACCTCATCCTCAGGCCTTTCATCGCGCCGATCCTCTGGGCGCTCCTGCTCGCCTTCCTGCTGCATCCGGTCAACGTGCGGCTCCGGCGCCGGCTGCACGGCCGCCGGCGCCGTGGAGTGGCGGCGTTTCTCATGACGGTGCTCGTCACGCTCGCGATCATTCTGCCGGCCGGGCTGATCGCGCTCGCGTTTGCGGGGCAGGCGGCCGACCTGATCCATAGGCTGACAATTCTCGCGCAGCGCTACCGCATCGCCCGCCCGAGCGACGTGGTCCGCCTGCCGGTCGTCGACCGCATCGTGCACTGGCTCACGGACAACACGCCGATCACCGTGGACCAGATCCAGGAGTGGATCGTCAACGGCCTCCGCACCGTCCTCCAGTTCGCGGTTGCCAACAGCAAGGCGGTCTTCCTGGGAGCGCTGGGAGCCTTCGTCGGCCTTCTGTTGATGCTCTTCGTCCTCTACTTCTTCTTCCGGGACGGGGAAGAGGCGGTGAAGCGCGGATTGGCACTCGTGCCGCTCGATGAACGGCGCAAAAGTCGCCTGCAGTCGCACATCGGCGACGTCACGCGGGCCGTCGTCTACGGCAACGTCATGACGGCCGTCGTCCAGGGCGCTCTGATCGGGATCGCGTTCTGGATCTCGCCTCTCCCGTCCCCGGTCGTGTTCGGAGTCCTCGGCGCGGTCTTCTCCCTCATTCCCGCGGTCGGCACCGGCCTCGTGATGATACCGGGGACGATCGCCCTCGCCGTTGCCGGACACTGGGGCTGGACCATCTTCATGCTCGCCTGGGCGGTCGGAGTCGTCGGTCTCGCGGACAACTTCCTCCGGCCGATCTTCATCTCGGGACGGGCGCAGATTTCGACGCTGCCGGTCTTCGTCGGCGCGGTCGGCGGCGTGACCGCGTTCGGTCCGATCGGGCTGTTTCTGGGCCCGATCGTGATCGCGCTCGTCATCGCGCTCGTCCGCTTCGCCGAGGAGGCGAGGGATCACGCGGCGGCGCCGGCGGCGTCAGATCGAGCTCCGGTTCGGTCGTAAATCGGACCTTTCCCGGTTCGGAGACGATCCAGACCTTCACGTTCGGGGGAAGCGACACCATCTGAGTAGAGCGGGCGAGAAAGATCCCGCGCCGCGACAGAGGGCCCGCCCACTGCGACAAGAGGCGAGCCGTCCGACCGCCGCGCCCCTTCCACTTGATGAGTCGCTCCCCGCTGCGGAGTCCTTCGAGCCCTTCCCAGACGATCCCGAAGGCAGGAGCGCGCGCGTCGACCAGAATCGCCTCCATCTCCATCCGCGGATCCCCGACGCGGCGCGCGCGGCCGCCCGTCGACAAGTACAAAGCCGTCGGGGTGCTCCAGAGGTGTCCGATCGGGCGTGGGCGCGGCGGCTCGAAGGCCCTTGCGAGGAGTGCGAGGACGGCCGCGGGTGCAAGGCAGAGAACCGCCGTGCCCGCGTGAAGCGTCCGTTCGGCCGGGCCGCGGGGCTTCGCCGACAGGGCGAGGGCCGCGAGCGCCAGCGCGGCCGCGAAGAAGAGATATCCGACGGAGGCGGCGAAGGTCGCCAGCGATCCCTCGACCCGCGCGACCCCGCAGCCGTGAAAGCCGAGGATCGCGGAGAGAACGATGGCGAGCGGGAGAAGAAACCGGTAATAAGCCGCGGCGCGGCGCAGCCGGTGGAATCGGCGGCGTCGGAGCTCCCGCCCCGCTGCTCCCATCGGAAATCGGATCGGGTGTCCGGCCGGACAGGAGCGGACCTCCGGATCCGCCGCGAGCCGCCGACATTTCGGACAACGGACGACGAGCGCGGTCTCCCAGCCGTATCGAAGCGCGGTGAACGAGAGCGCCGCGCGAACCAGCGGTATCGCGATCGCTGCGACGAGCGCGATGATCGCGATCGTGCGGACGAAGCCGGCCGCCGGAGCCAGCCGGCCCCCGAAGAGGCTCTCGAACGCTTCCGCGAGGCGCGGCAGCATCGCGGCGTCTCTTCCCCCTATGGGGCGACCGCCGCGCTCCCCTCGATAACGATCTCGACGCGCCGGTTCTGCGCCTTGCCTGCGCTCGTGCCGTTCGTCGCGACGGGACGGGTTTCGCCGTAGCCCTGGGACTCGATGCTCTCCGGAGAGACCCCGCCCGCGACCAGCACCGAGCGGACCGAGTCCGCGCGGAGGCGCGACAACTGGAGGTTGTACTCGGCCGTCCCGTCGGAATCCGTATGACCCTCGACGAGCACGCGCTGATTCGGCACCCCGGCGAGCGCCTTCGCGATCTCCGTCATTCGGGCGCGCATGGCCGGTTTCACGTCGGACTTGTTCACGTCGAAGTAGATGCTGCCCGGGAGGGTGACGATGAGGCCCCGAGCCTCCCGCCGCACGGACGCGAGCTGCGACAGCGTCTTCTGAAGCTCCTCCTGCGTCTTCTGCTGTTCGGCCTGGAGCCTCGCGAGCTCGGCGGCATGGGCCTCCTGCGCTTTCCTCTGCTCCTCGAGCTTCTGCCGCTCCGCTTCCACGGAGCGCTGTGCCTCTTCGGCCGCCTTCCGGCTCGCCTCGAGCTCCGCACGCGTCTTTTCGAGCTCCGCGGTGGCGCGATCCCGCTCCGCCTGCGAGCGTGCGGCGGCCTCCCTCTCGGATGCTGCTCTCTCCGCGGCAAGCCGCGCTTCGAGGTCCGCCCGCGCCTGTTCTCGTTCGCGCGCGGCGGCCTCCTGAGCGGCGAGCCGTTCCTCGGCGGCGCGTCGCTCGGCAAGAGCGCGCAGTTCCGCCTCCGCCGCTCGCCTCTCCGCCTCCGTCCGCGCCCGCGCCTGCAAAGCGCCGATCTCCGCGTCGCGGACGGCGATTTCCCCGAGCCGCTTGCGTTCGGTCTCCCGGCGCAACGCCTCGTCGGCGTTTCGGGCTTCGGCGTGGAACTGCGCCTGGCGCGCGGTCGCCTCGGCCATGCGAGCCCAGTGCGCCGCGGCGGCCGCGTCTTTTCGCGCGTCCCACGTGTTCTCGGCCATTCGCAGATGGACGAGGGCGGCGTCGTATTCCCGCGTCGCCAGCTGGTCGGCGTTCGCGTTCTTCGCGTCCTGCACCGCGAGGCGGGCCTCGGCGATCTCGCGCGGCGGCGGACCGGAGGAACAGGCGGCCGCGAGAAGGACGAGTGCGATCGAAACGAGTGTCAGGTTCTTCCGCATGAAAACACCTCCGTCACGGAGTGGGAGCAGACCGAATCTGTCGGGTCCGCGCCTCCAGCTCGTCGGCCTGTTGCTTCAGAGCTTCGGCTTCGTTTCGCATCCTCCCGGCGTTGGCGGCAGCCTCCGCCGCGCGAGCGTACTCCCGGGCCTCTTCGAGCCGGCGGATCGCCGTCGTCCCCTCGGCCGCGCCCGAAGCGAGCCGTCCCTCGTCCCACGCGCGCCGCGCCTTCGCCAGCAGATCGGGAGCGCGCTCGCCGGCGCCGGCCGCTTCCGCGCGCCGAACGGCGGCCTCCGTTTCGGCGAGGAGCGCCGGCGACGCCGGCGGTCCGCTCGACGCGCACCCGGCGGAAAGCGCCGCCGCGACCAGGAGCACGAGACTTCTCTTCATCAGTCCTCCTCTCGGTCATAGCTGGGTGGTGACACCCCCCGACTTTATTGCATTCGCGGTGCCATGGACGATCTCGGCTTTGGGGATAATCGCGTCCACGAAATGACGACCGGAGAGGACCTCGCCGCGGCGCTCGCGCGGGAGATTCGGGCGGCGGTGGCGGAAACCGCGCCGGCCGAGACCGGCCTGCCGGAAGAGCCGGAATCCGGGGAGCTCGCAGACATCCGCCGGCCTTTGAAGCGCGCGGAGCAATATGTCACCCCCACGGTGCCCGACGCCAGCCGGCTCGCGGCCGCGAAGTCCGTCGCCGTCCGCCTCCTCCGTTTCCTCTGGAGAGGCCAGGCCTCTTTCAACGCGCTCCTTCTCGAGGCGGCGACCGGAGTCGTCGCGGCGCTGGAGCGAAATCGAGTCGCGATCGACCGTCACGCGAGGAGTTTCGAAGGCCTGACGGAGGAGAGCCGCCGGCGCGACTCCGCGCAGGATACCCGGATCGCGTACCTGGAAGTCCTTTTATCGCGGTCCAGGCCGCCCGCGTCGGGCGCCGGTCGTGCCGAACCGCCGATTCCCGAAAGCGTCTATGCGATGTTCGAAGATCGTTTCCGGGGCTCGCCCGAGGAAGTCGCGGAGAAACAGAAGTACTACCTTCCGTTCCTCCGGGATCTTCCGGGGCCGGTACTCGACGCGGGCTGCGGTCGCGGGGAGTTCCTCCGGCTCCTCAAGGAGCAGGGGATTGTCTCTCGGGGCATCGACTCGAGTGGTCTCGCCGCGCAAACTTGCCGCGCCGCAGGACTCGACGTCGAGGAGGGTGACGCGATCGACGCGCTGGCCGCCGCGAGCCTTGCGAGTCTCGGCGGCGTCGTCGCGTTCCAGGTCGTCGAGCACTGGCCGGCCTCCGCGACGTTCCGGTTTCTCGCCGAGGCGCGGCGCGCCCTCGCGCCGGGCGGGGTCGCGATCGTGGAAACGATCAACACGAATTCCCTCGCCGCGATGAAGGCGTTCTACCTCGATCCCACCCACGTCCGTCCGGTTCCCCCGGAGGCGCTGCGCTTTCTCTTCGACGCTGCCGGGTTCCGTGACCTTCGCGTCGAGTACCTCTCGCCGCTGCCCGCGTCGGAGCGCCTCGAAGAACGCTCCGAGAACGACGCGCGCTTGAACACCATTCTGTTCGGCCCTCAGGACTACGCGGTCATCGGGCGGGTGCCGGCGGCGTGAGAGTCCCTCGCGTCCTCGTCGCGGCCGTTCAGTCGCCGTTCTCCGGCGGGGGAGCGGAGCGACACGTGCGGCGGCTGACGGAGGAGCTCCAGGCGCGCGGTCTCGAAGCCGATCTCGTGACGATCCCGTTGATCGAGCGGGAGCGCTTCGACCTCATCCGCTCCGCGCTCGCGTGGCGATCTCTCGATCTGACGGAGGTCGGCAACCGCAAGGTCGATGCGGTCATCGCGACGCGCTTTCCGAGTTACGCCGTCAAGCACCCGAACAAGGTCGTCTGGATCATTCACCAGTACCGCCAGGCGTACGACCAGTTCGGCACGCCGTGGAGCGACTTCACGTCGTCGGCGGAAGACCGTCGGACGCGCGAGACGATCGCGGCGATCGACCGGCTCGGACTCTCCGAGGCACGTCGCATCTTCGCCAACTCGAAGACCGTCGCCGCGCGTCTCGCCCGGCACAACGGGATCGCGAGCGAGCCGCTCTACCACCCGCCGCCGCTCGTCGGACGCTACCGAACCGGGCCGTTCGGCGACTATGCGCTCACCGTGGGAAGGCTCGATGGCTGGAAGCGTCCCGATCTGCCGCTCCGCGCACTCGCCCATGCGCCGGAGGCGCGGCTCGTGGTCGTCGGCCGGGGTCCGGAAGAGGAGCGCCTGAAGCGGCTCGCCCGCGACCTCGGCGTCGAGTCACGGGTCCGGTGGGTTTCGAGGGCGGGAGAGGAGGCGCTCCTGGACCTCTACGCAGGCGCGCGGATCGTCGTGGTCGCGCCACAGGGGGAAGATCTCGGTTACGTGCCCCTGGAGGCCTTCCTTTCGGGAAAGCCGGTTCTGACGACCGACGACGCCGGCGGGCCTCTCGAGTTCGTGATCGACGGGGAAACCGGATTCGTCGTGCCGCCTCGGCCCGACGCGCTGGGCGCCGCTCTCTCGCGCGCGTGGGAGCGGGAGGATGCGCTTGCCGCCCTGGGCCATCGCGGCCGCGAGCGCGCGTCCCGCCTGTCCTGGGACGAGACGATCGGCCGTCTGTTGTCCGCCGCGGGACTCTCGCTCCCATGAGCGCCGACCCCGAGGCCCTCCGGCGGCTCGCTCGCGAATCGGGAAGGCACCTGGGAGAGCTCGGAGTCCGTCCCGAAGACTCTCGCTGGATCCGCGAGCACGCGGAGACGATTGCGAGCCTGACGCGTCGCGCTCGCTCGCCCGGTTTCCTCGTCTACCTCCGGCGGCTGGCTCTGACGGCGGCGCGGAAGGCCAGGTAACCCGCCAGAATCCCGTCCTCGAAGTTGAAGTCCGGGCTGACGGCGAGTCGCGGGTGGTCGTGAGGCTGGAGGAGGTCGTCGGGTCCGAGATCGGGCTCGAGGCGCCGCGCGAGCGCGAGCAGCCGCTGTCGCTGGTCGGCGATCATTCTTTCGAGCAGAAGGTCGAGGTCGTCTTCGCTCTGCGACATCAGCGGCCGGCCGGAGGGCGCTCCGCGCGCGCTGCGGGCGGTTTTTCGCGGGTCAGTCGTTCGGTCCAGAGCCGCACTCGGTTGCGGCCTCCGGCTTTAGCCGCGTAGAGAGCCTGGTCCGCTCTCACGAGCAGCTGGTGCGGATCGAGTCCGGAGACCGCGGTCCCGTCCGCCACCCCGGCGGAGACGGTGACCCAGAAGTCCTGCTCCTCGATCTCGAATCGCTCGCGCTCGAGCATCCGGCGGATCCGGTCCGCGACCGTTCGCGCGGCCGAGGCGGAGGTGTTCGGAAAGAGCGCGGCGAACTCCTCCCCTCCGAACCGGCACGCCAGGTCGCTCGCGCGGACGACTCCCCGCACGATGTCGCCGAACCGGCGGATCACGAGATCTCCCGCCGCGTGTCCGAGCGTGTCGTTGACGGTTTTGAAGCGGTCGAGGTCGAAACAGGCGACCGAGACCGGCGTCTCGTAACGGTCTCGCCGCGACCACTCTTCGGCGAGGCGCGCCTCGAAATAACGGCGTGACGCGAGGCCGGAGAGCTCGTCGGTGACGGCCACTCTCCAGTTGCGGGACGCATGGAGCGAGGACGTGAGAGGAACGAGCAGGGCGCGGATCTCTCTCTTGGCGTCCTCGTCGATCGGCTCCGCCGCGCCCATGTCGAGGTGCGCCACCAGCCGGTCGCCGGAGTACAGCGGAAGACGCAAGCGGCGCGGCTGTCCGCCGTGCAGGAGGTCTCGCGGCGCGAAAGAGCGCTCGGTCTCCGTGACGGAGAGTTCGCGCAGCCGCCGAGCGTCCACATGGCTGTGGAGGAAACGGTTCGACGGATCGAGGGTGGGCTCGAGCACTCCGCTCGCCCCCGGGTGCAGCGACCACACCTCCTCGACGCGGCCGTCGGGGCCGATCCGGTAGAGGTCGAAGTGCGTGACCGCGACGATCTCGCGGGCCGCCTCGTACGCGTGCTTCAGGATCTCCGCGGGCTCCGGCGATTCACCGAGAAAGTGCCCGCCCCGTTCGCGCGCCGCGAGACGCTCCGAGAGGACGCGCTCGCGCGAGCGGGTCTGCCAGGCGAGGACCCCGGCGACGATCGCGAAGAACCCGAGAAGGACTTCTCCCCAGAGAGGCAGCACCCGAAGTTAAGTGTAGCCGTGTATCGATCAGACGAGACGTCGCGTAACCGCCATGGGCTGCTGCGCCGCGGCCGTTTGCTCTCTCCCGGACGGCGTCGAGCCGTCCGCTAAAAAAGACAAGGCCCCCGTTTGTTGGGGGCCCAAGGTGACAGAGTCGAGAAGGCTACGGCGTGACGGTCGTGGTCGTCGTCGTGGTGACCGTCTCGGTGGTCGTGGCCATCGGGGTTTCCGTGGTCTCGGTCGGCATGGTGGTGGGTTCCTCGACGACAGCCGGCGCCTCGGTCGTGGAGGTCTCGGTCGTCGTGGTCTCCTCCTTCTTGGTGCAGCCCGTCAGGAGCGCTGTCCCGAACGCGACTGCGAGAACCAGGGTCAGGAACTTCTTCATTTCCCTCTCTCCTTCTCGTTACTGGCGAACTTCAATTTTGCGGAGCGCCTTGGGAATTCGCGGAAAAAAAACGAGCGCATGATATCCCAACACTCAGGTCTGTCAAGCGCGCGGGACCGGAGCTGTGGGCCTCGTGGATTACGGTGCGTGCACGCCCGTAGGGGGGATCCCCGCGACGAGAACTGCGACGGGTGCAGGCCCGCAGGGCCTGTCCCCGTAACACTCTCAAATGTATCCTTCGTAGCCTCTCGGCGGAGGATACGTGTTCGAATCACTGGGGGAGCGGCTGGCGGGGGTCTTCAAGGAGCTCCGAGGGGAGGGGCACCTGACCGAATACCATCTCGAGTCCGCCCTCCGGCAGATCCGGCTCTCGCTGCTCGAGGCGGACGTTGCGCTTCCCGTCGTCCGCGAGTTCACCGCGCGCGTCAAGGAGAAGGCCGTGGGCGGGAAGGTGATCCAGCAACTCTCGCCGGCCCAGGAAGTCACCCGGATCGTTCGCGACGAGCTGATGGCCCTCTTGGGCGGTCAGAAGTCGGAGATGTCGCTCGACGGCCGGCCCGCGGTCATCGAGATGGTGGGGCTGCAGGGATCCGGCAAGACGACGTCGGCCGCGAAACTGGCTCTGCACCTGAAAGGCCGGGGACGATACCCGCTGCTCGTCGCCGCCGACCTCTCGCGACCGGCGGCGGTCTCCCAGCTGAAGACTCTCGGACGACAGATCGGCGTCCCCGTCTTCGATCCGGGAGACCGCCGCGACGCGGTTGAGGTTGCGCGGGAGGGAGTCACCGAGGCGCGGCTGACCGGACGCGACACGGTCATCATCGACACCGCCGGCCGGCTCCACATCGACGAAGAGCTGATGAACGAGGTCCGGGCTGTCACCGACGCCGTGCACCCGAACGAAGTTCTCTTCGTCGCCGACGCGATGACCGGACAGGACGCGGTCCGCTCCGCGTCCGGCTTCGCCGCCGCGCTGCCGCTGACGGGCGTCGTCTTCACGAAGGCGGACGGCGACGCGCGGGGGGGCGCGGCGCTCTCGGTCGTGTCGACCGTCGGAAAGCCGATCAAGTTCGTCGGAACGGGAGAGAAGGTCGAGGACTTCGAGCCGTTCCATCCCGACCGGATGGCCTCGCGGATCCTGGGTCTGGGAGACGTCCTCACGTTGATCGAAAAGGTCGAGGCGCAGGTCGACGCGTCGGCGGCGGACAATATGGCGCGGCGGGCGGCAAGCGGCGAATTCACGCTCGAAGACCTCGCCGAGCAGCTCCGTTCGATGAAGAAAATGGGTCCGGTGTCCGGGCTTCTCGAGCTGCTGCCAAGGGGCGGCGCTTTCCGGGGCCTTTCCCAGCCCGACGCGGTCGACGAGAAGTCACTCGTTCGGATTGCCGCGATCATCGACTCGATGACCCCCGACGAACGGCACTATCCGCAGCTCTTGAACGGGAGCCGGAAGAAACGCATTGCCGCCGGCTCCGGGACGACGGTCGCCGAGATCAACCGGCTGATCAAGCAGTACCAGCAGATGCGGAAGCTGATGAGGGTGGCGAAGAAGGGGGCGCGGGGTCTCGATCTCTCGCGGCTGCCCCTGCCCGCCCCCAGGAACCAGTAATTCCGGGCTTTCGACTTAGAATGGCGCGGACCCTTCCCGGGGAAGAGAGGTCCGGCTGGGGGCCGCTTGCCGACGTTTGCCGGACTTCTCGACCCCGATGGATGCCGCCGGAAAGGACAATCATGTTGAAGATTCGACTGCGCCGTATGGGCGCTCGCAACCGCCCGCACTACCGAATCGTCGTCTCCGACTCCCGATCGACGGCCCGGGCCGAGGTGCTCGAGGAGCTCGGGGCGTACGATCCGATGCGCGAGCCCCCGATCCTCTCGTTCGATCGCGATCGCGCCCGCTACTGGATCGGGAAGGGCGCGACCGTGACGCCGACCGTCCGTTCCCTGCTCGAGAAGAAAGAACCGGAGGCCCGGGCCTCGTGAGCTTTTCTTCTCACTGCTCACCGCTCACAGCTCGCCAGTCATGCGTCGATTGATCGAGACCATCGTCCGGCGCCTCTCGGAGCGTCCCGAAGACGTCCGGGTCACGGAGTCGGTCGAAGGGCGGCTGGTCGTCTACGAGATCTCCGTGCCGGAGGGGGAGCGCGGCCGTCTGATCGGTCGTGACGGACGGACCGTTCGAGCGATCCGCACCTTCGTCGGCGCAGCCGCGACTGCCCGCGGAAAACGGGTGATGGTCCGGGTTCGCGACTGACGTCCAGGCGTCTTCTCGTCGGGATTGTTCGGAAGCCCGTCGGCGTATCCGGCGAAGTCGCGGTCGAGCCCGTGACCGATTTCCCCGACCGCTTCGTCGCCGGTTTGACCCTGTTGTGGCGTCGAGAGGAGGCCGAGCGCGAGTTGACAGTTTCTTCGGCGGGAGGGCACGGCGCGAGGATCCGCCTTCGCTTCGAAGGAATCGAGGACGCGGATTCCGCGGGCCTGCTCTCCGGCGGCGATCTCTGGGTGCGCGAAGAGGAGGCCGTCCCGGCGCCCGAAGATTTCTATTACAGCCATCAAGTCGAAGGATGGAGGTGCGAGGACACCGGTGGGCGCGCGCTCGGCCGCGTTTCGAAGCTGGAACGGACGGCCGGCGGCGCGATGCTCGGGGTCGACACCGGAGGCGCAGAGCCGGTTTCCGTCCCGTTCACCCGGCCGATCGTCGTGTCGGTGGACGCCGAGAACGAGCGGATCATCCTCGACCCGCCCGAAGGTCTGATGGAACTGTGAAGCTCGAATTGTGAAGATCGAGATTCTGACGCTCTTCCCCGGGTACTTTCGCTCGCCGCTCGCCGAAAGCCTGCTCGGCAAGGCGGTCGCGACCGGCCGGCTCGATGTGACGGTCACCGACCTGAGGTCGTTTGCGCAGGGGCGTCACCGGCAGGTCGACGACGCGCCGTACGGCGGGGGAGCGGGAATGGTGATGATGGCGCCCGTCGCCGCGGCGGCCGTCGAGGCGCGCCGCGAGCCCGAGGGTGTCACCCGCGCCTGGACGGTGCTCTTGACCCCCGACGGCGAGAGACTCGATCAGGCTCTCGTCGAGGCGCTCGCCTCCCGGGAACGGCTGCTTCTCTTCTGCGGCCGCTACGAGGGGCTCGACGAGCGTGCCCGCGAGATCGGCCTTTTCGATGCCGAAATCTCTCTGGGTGACTTCGTCCTGCCCGGCGGCGAGAGTGCCGCGCTCGCGCTGACCGAGTCCGTCTCGCGGCTGATACCGGGCGTCGTCGGCTCGTCGGAGTCCCTGGAGGAAGAGTCCTTCACGCGCGAGCGGCTCGACTACCCGCACTACACCCGGCCGCGCGAGTTCCGCGGGCTCACCGTCCCCGAGGCGCTCCTGTCGGGAGATCACGCGAGGATCCGGCGATTCCGCCGGGCACGCGCTCTCGAACGCACGCGCGCGAGGCGGCCCGACCTCCTCGTGCGTCGTCCCCCCGAACCGGGCGAGGAGGACGGGTCGGGTCGCGACGGCTGACAGCCGACAGCGTCCTCTGTATACTCCGCTATTCCGCTCGATCGGGCGTGAGCATCCCCGGGCACCCGGGTTTGGAGAGGGTTCCATATGAGCGACATCCTGTTGGACGTGGAAAGGCCTGCCCTGCGCAAGGACGTTCCGAGCTTCGCGCCCGGGGATTCGGTTCGCGTGCACGTCAAGGTTCGGGAGGGAGAAAAGGAGCGGATCCAGGTCTTCGCCGGCGTCGTGATCGCGCGGCGCGGCGGCGGAGCGCGGGAGACGTTCACGGTTCGCAAGATCTCGAGCGGTATCGGGGTCGAGAGGATCTTCCCGCTCCATTCTCCCGTGATCGACAAGATCGAAGTCGACCGCAAGGGCGCGGTTCGCCGAGCCAAGCTCTACTATCTGAGAGAACGCAAGGGGAAGGCCGCCCGAATCGGAGAGAAGAGAACCGACTGAAGGCGGAATCGATATTGGGGAACCGGTAGGCCCTTTCGATTTCCGATTTCCGGCCCCGAGGGGCACAATCCTTCTCGTGGCCCCGGATCCGCTCTCAGCTCTGTTCGCCGAGCTCGGTCGTCTCCGGGAGCTCGACCGAGTCGAAAAGGAGCTCCAGAGCCGCGGCTACCTTCAGGTCGCGGGCGTCGACGAGGCGGGCAGGGGCGCGCTCGCCGGGCCGGTCGTCGCCGCCGCAGTGATCCTGCCCTCCGGTTTCGTCCTCGTCGGGCTCGACGACTCCAAGCGCGTCGAACCGGGGTGTCGCGAGCGCCTCGCACGGGCGATCCGGCAACACGCGGTCGCCGTGGGCGTGGGTGTCGTCAGCGCCGCGGAGATCGACCTGCGCGACATCCTGCGCGCGAGCCTCGCCGCGATGCGCGCCGCGATCCTCGCACTCCGGCCGGAGCCCGAGGCAATCCTGGTCGACGCCGTCCGGGTTCCGGGTGTGCGGCTTCCGCAGCT
>Ga0268386_10001420_pt1 | contig 16446 bp, 16 predicted proteins | sample RVTome_15_FD_200260 | JGI IMG/M metagenome (GOLD analysis project Ga0268386, IMG submission 200260) | Soil microbial communities from uranium-contaminated site in the Upper Colorado River Basin, Wyoming, United States - RVT150D86... ...
GGCAACCGGCTTGGGACCTTCCGCCCCCCGCAGGAACATCCAGTAAAGACCGCCTCCGAACCCGAGAAGGACGACGACCACCAGGGCCCAGATCGGCGCCGCAAGCGCTTTCACCGGATCCGAGCCCCTCCCTTCCCGCAGGGTCTCGGAGGGGCTCGAGCCGAGCGCGATGGTCTCGGGTGGTCTTTTCGTCGAATCGCCCAGTTCCGTTTCCGCCAGCGCCGAAGGACCGCGCGCCGTCGCCGCCTGGCTTCCGTAGAGCCCGGTCAGCTCGTCGTGGATCTCATCGAAGTGTTTGGTCTTCTCTTCGGAGGACCTCTGGCTTTCGCTCTCCTCCTGGTGGATCTCGCGGAGCGCCCGGCGGAGGAGCCGGCGGGCCTCGTCGAGCTGCGGATGCTCCTCCAGCAGCTTCTTGGCCTTCTTCGACACCTCTCGCCAGTCCCCCTCCCTGGCCAGCAGTTGGAGCTCCTGGACGCTCTTCTCGTGGGCGGAAGTGGTCCGGGGAAGGGTCTTGCGATAGACGGAGAGGATCTTGTTCAGCTCCTTCGCCATCTCGCCCGCAGTAGCGAAGCGATCTTCGGGCTTCTTCGAGAGCGCCCGATCGATGACTCGCTGGACCTCCTGGGGGAGATCGGAATTCTTCTCCACCACCGGCTTCGGGGTCTCGTGGACGATGTTGTAGAGAATCGAGGTCGCGGACTCCCCCGAGAACGGCCGCGCGCCGGCCAGAAGCTCGTAGAGGATGCAGCCCGCGGAAAAGATGTCGGTCCTGCCGTCGAGCTTCTCGCCCCGGATCTGCTCCGGGGACATGTAATGAAGGGTGCCGATCATGACGCCGCTCTTGGTGATCTGATGGCTGCCTTCGATCCGGGCGATGCCGAAGTCCATGATCTTGATCTGCCCGTCGTCGAGGTACCGGAGGTTCGCGGGCTTCACGTCGCGGTGCACCACCCCCTTCTGGTGGGCGAAGTCCAGGGCCCGGCAGAGCTGGGCCACGATGTCGAGCGCCTCCGCCAGCGGAACGCTCCGGTTGCCGCTCACGAGAGCGGCGACGTCGGTGCCCTCGAGGTACTCCATCACGATATAGGGCTTCTCTTTGCCGCCGAAGTTCCCGAGCTCGAACACGGTTACGATATTGGGGTGCGCCAGCTTGGCCGCGGCCTTGGCCTCCCGCTCGAACCGGCCGCGGGTCTCCGCGTCGGCGATCGCCTCCGAGGTGAGGGTCTTGATCGCCACCCGCCGATCGAGGGCCGGATCGTGCCCTTCGTAGACCGCTCCCATGCCTCCCCGGCCGAGGCGCCTGAGGATGGTGAACCTGCCGACGTGAAGCTCGGTTTGTTTCTCAGCCATCTTTAGGAGGAATTCGCGGGATTCTTCGCGTCAGTGAAATCAAAGGACTTTGAGCAAAATGGCGGTGGTGTTGTCTTCTCCGCCGCTCTCGTTGGCCGCCTGGATGAGCTCGTCCGTCTGATCGAGCCCGCCGTCGCCCCCGAGCACGATGCCCAGGATCTCGTCGTCGTCCAGCATCGTAGTGAGCCCGTCGGAGCAGAGGAGCAGTCGGTCGCCCTCCCGCATCTCCAGCGTCTGGACGTCGACCTCGAGGTCGGGTCTGCCTCCGAGAGCCCTGGTGACCACGTTCCGCAGCGGATGGTTCCGGGCCTGCTCGCTGTCGATGACCCCCGATTGCACCTGCTCGTTCACCCACGAGTGGTCGCTGGTGAGCCGGGTGATGTTTCCGTCGCGGACGAGGTAGAGACGGCTGTCGCCCACGTGGGCGATCTCGGCGACGTTGTCCTCTACCAGGACCGCCACCACCGTGGTCGCCATCCCCTCGCAGCCGGCGCTGGTCCGTGCGTGCTCCAGAAGCCTCTGGTTGGCGAAGCGAATCGAGGTCTTGAGTCGGTTCCCGTTGAGGGAAAGACTCTCGTCGATGCCGTACGGCCAGGTGACGTCGGTGTCGCCCGAGGTGAGCTTGATGAACTCCTCGATGGTCTCTACGGCCAGGCGGGAGGCAACCTCCCCGTGGGCATGGCCGCCCATTCCGTCGGCGACCACGTACAGCCCCTCCTCGATGTTCGAGCAGAAGCTGTCCTCGTTGAGCGGACGCTTCAGCCCCACGTGGGTAAGCGATTTGGAATCGACGCGCATCGGCCCTTCGCTCACCTTCCCCGCGCGGGGCTCTTCTTCTCCGCCGCCGCGGCTTCCGCGAGTTTCCGCTTCAAATCGTCGTGATTGGGAAATTGTCTGATGGCCGCCTCGTAGACCCGCTTCGCCCGGAGGTGCATGCCCGAGCGCATGTAGAGCCCCCCGAGCTCGAGACAGGGCTCGGGTGATGCCGGATGCTTCGCCATCGCCTGCTCGTACAGCTCCGCCGCCTGGCGCTGCTTACCCTTGTCCAGCGAGAGGATTCGCGCGGCGGCGAGCATGTACTCGAGCTTCTCGGGCTGGAGGCGCATGGCTTCGTAGTAGTACTTCAGGGCGTTGGTGTATTCTCTCGACTGCTCTTGCAGCTCGCCGTTCTTGTAAAAAAGGCGCGCCTCTTCCTCCGGCGTCCTGACCTTCCGGTCCAGCGTCCTATCATACTCGCGACGGGCCTTTTCATCACGCAGCTGATTGTACGCCTCGGTGATCAGCTGAAACCTCCGATCGGCCTCCGCTTTCTGCGCGGGATCGCGAATGCGGTCGGGGTGGTTGTCTCGAGCAAGCTGCAGATAGGCCTTCTTGATGTCGTCGGGCCTCGCGCTCTTGGCGATGCCGAGGATCGCATAGTAGTCGAGATCCATGGTTCTCTACTTCGTCCGTTTGGTCAGCTTCTCCGCCTGCCTGCGGATCATCTCGGGCACGTTCCGATCTTTCGTCAAGGCCTTCAAGTCCCGCGCAGCCATCCGGGGCAAGAGCTGCGAGGAGATTTCCGGGGGAGTCTTGGGATTCTTCACCAGCTCGTGAGCCACTTTGTACCGTTTGATCCATTCCCGCTTCTTTCCGATCTCCCGCAGCACGTCGGGCGCCACGTTCCTCATCTGGACGATGGCCTCGGCATCGGCCTCGTTCATATTGGGACTGGAGAGGACCGCGCCCCAGACGGTGCGGTTCCGATCGCGGATGAGCATCATTCGCGCCTGCCTCGAGCCCTTGAGCCCCAGAATCATTTTCTCGCTGGCGGTGGCGGTCATGATCTGGGCGAACAGGCTCTTCTTCTCCTCCTCCTCTTCCGGGCTGAGCTCTCCATTGGTATGGTCCCTCATCCCGTAGAGCGCCTCCGCCTCCTCCTGCGACTTCGGCGGCGGCTCCTCCTGCTCGGCGGGACCCTTCCCCAGATCGAGCCTCGTCGGCGGCGGAGGCGGGGCCTTCTTCTCCTCGGGAATGACTCCGATCTTGAAGTCGTGCTTCAGCTCGCGGATGCGGCGCAGCTGATCCGAGTTCAAGTTCTCGTTGAGCTCGAGCGCGTCGATGATCGGCGTGTGGCGGAGAAGACGGGTCTGGTTGACGACCACGAACTCCAGGTTCGTCTCGGAGAGCTTGCGCACCATCGACCGGATGGTCTCGTCGGGCGTGTTCGCGTTCCGAACCACCGCCTGCTGGACTTCGTCGGAGTCGGAGTGCTCGCCCAGGAACGCGAGGGCTTCGGGAGTCACCGTTGGGTCCTTGAGAACCGAGGAAAGCGCCGAGGGGCTCACTCCGAGAAGGCTCCGCTGCGCGGTCTTCGCAACCTCCTCGTCGCTGTCGCGGGTGAGAAGGATCAGGAGGTCAACCTGATCGAAGGGGGTCAGCGGGAGCGCCCCCGATGCGCCGGTGAGGCGCACGTCGCGCGAGATTCCGCCCTTCTTGAACTGATTTACGAGAGGTGAGCTCAACGGTTGTCCTCAGGATCGACCGGCGGAGGAAACGAACTCGCGGTAGTTGTCGGGGGTGATGGTCAAGTCCTTTCGCACCTGTCCCGATCGGCCGAGCGGTATCGCCGGCCGGTCGTTCAGAAGGAGGGTGACGCCACCAGCGTTTCCGAGCCAGAGCCGGAGCTCGCGGAGCGCCGTCACTTCCTGTCGGAACCCCTCGCTCTTGAGCCCGGAGACCACCAACTGCCCGTCGGCCACGATCTCGAGCCAGCAGGCTTCCTCGACGGAAAGAACCAGCTTCAGCGTCCCCCCGGCTGGCTTGGGCTCGGCGGGGAAAGGAGAGGAAGGAATCTCGACGGCGGGCGCAGCCGTATGCTGCGCGGGTTCCTGGACGGGCGTGATCGGCATGCGCGGCATGGCTGGATCGGGCTCGACATCCTGGCCGGGAAGAGCTTCTCGTTCGGGCGGAGGCGGCGCAACGGCGAGGCTTCCCACCGTGGACGCGGGCATCGCTCTCAAGAGGAGAACCAGCGGAAGTCCGATGCCGAGCGAGGCCCCGACCCACTTGAGCCACAGGGGGACCGCCGGCAGGTGCGCCACGGCGGTCGAACCGGGCTCCGCTTCTCCTTGTGAAGATTTGTCCTTTCGAGAAAAATCGTAGACGTTCAGCGCCCGATCTTCGTCGAGACCCAGGTAGCGCGCATAAGCGCGAAGGTAGGAGCGCCGATAGAACTCACCGGGGATGACCTCGAGCCGATCGTCTTCGAGAGCTTGAAGGAAACGCACCCCGATCCGGGTCTCCTCGGAGATCTGCTTCAAGCTGACGCCGCGGAGCTCTCGCTCGCGCTTCAACCTCTCGCTCAGCGATGCCATGTCACGGTGAACCTATCGACAGAGTCCTCGGGCGTCTGGATGCGTAGGAGTTTTTCAACAGCCGTCCGGCCCCCATTGCTAGCTCCCGAAGGGAAGAAGCCCCTATCCCTTTCAGGCTACGGCATTTTTGCCGCCAGACCTTCCCTCGCCATTGTGTCAGACCGGTCGAGCGCCTGTCAACGCATCCGCCCGCGCCCCGAGGTATTTTCACCACTCAGAATCCTTTCGGCTCCGAATCGGACGACCGGGGGGAGAGGTTTCTCGGCTAGAAGTCTTCGAATCTCGTGAGCGGACAGCCCCGCGAGCACCTTCAATGCCGAATGGACCGGAGTGCGTGGATGACAGAGAACGCCGGCCCGGACCGCCGGCCGCGAGATCCAGCGCTCGCTCGCAGCCAGCACCCGCAGGACTTCTGCCGGCGTCTTTTGTCTCCTCACGATCGCCACCACGTCGCCCTCGAGAAGCCGGGGATTCGAAAGAAGCGCCGCGATCACCCGGTGACTCTCGTCGGCGGTCAGCACCGAGAGCAACCCCGGGGGAGCGCTCCTTGCGAGTGAAATCTTCTCGCCGAGCTCGAGCTCGGGAAGTCTCTCCCTGAGCCGGCTCTCCGCCGCGGCCCGCAGGGGCATCTGGAGCCGTATATCCGTAGCCACCCTCAACTGGTCGCGCCAAAGGAGCAGACTCAGAAGCCGAAGGGAAAGCGTCCTCGGCGTCTTGGCGTGAAGCACGATCGCCGCCCGAATCGGGTGGCGTCCATCCCAGCGCTCGTGGCGCGCGACCGCCTCGATGACGGAGCTCGGAAGTTCGCGTCTCCGCAGCAGCTTCAAAAGGTGCACTTCATCCGTCTCGGGGTGGTCGAGGAGCGGGGCCACGTCGGCGGGAGTGCTGTGCGGGCCGAGGGCTTCGAGCCAGTCAGTGGGGGTCATGACTTCCGATCGACTCCAGTCGGGAGAAGAGCTCTCGAAGGCCGTCTTCCCGCTCGAAGACCGAGATGCCCGCAATGCCGTGAACCCCGGTGTCCGCGATCTGCGGAACCCGCTCCGGAGTGACCCCGCCGAGCGCGTAGACCGGAATCGGAACCGACGAGACGATCTTTTCGAGAACCTCGAGCCCGACACCCGGATGACCGGGTTTCGAGGGGGTGGGAAAGATCGGGCCGAAGACCACGAAGCTCGCCCCTTCCTCGAAAGCCCGCTCGACGGCCTTCCGGCTATGGGTCGAGCGCGAGACGACGAAACCCGGAGGCGCCGCTCGCCGGACCGCCGCAACCGGGAGCCCGTCCGCCGGCAGATGAACTCCTCCGGCCCCGGACGAGAGCGCCACGTCCAGGCGACCGTTCACGAGGATTCTGCTCCCGGCGCGAGGAGACAGATCGACGAGGCGTTTCGCGAGGGCTTCCACCTCGAGCGCCGGACGATTTCTGAGACGTAGTTGGACGAAATCCACTCCGGCCGCGAGGGCGCGCTCCACCTGGAGGACGAGGCTCGCCTCGTCGACGTCGGCGGTGATCATGCAGGTGGAAAGTCGGCGGCGAGACGAGGTCATGCTCTCGAAGAAATGGCACGAAGAACGCCCGACGAATCGTCTCTGCGTTGTCGCGTTCTTTGGTTATTGCCTGAAAAAACTACGCCCGATCGTCGGAGGCCACCACCGCAGGGCGATGTGAGGGCGCCTTCAGCTCGCTCTCGGGGGGCACCCGGCGCCGCCGGTTCAGAACCTCGCTCAGGCCCACGTAGATGTTCGCGAGACCCAGGCCGGCGATAGCTCCGCGGATCGCCGGCGCCAGCAGGATTGCGCGGAGGGAGGGGTAGGCCTCGAGGAAGTAGTTGCGCTCCCAGATCGCGGACCAGGGAACCAGGGTGAGGAAGATCCCCACTTCGAGGCATACCACGACATAAAGGATGAACCACTGACGGTCTCCCATGATGTCGTCGGCGCCGGCGATGACGGCACGCGCTCACCTCCGCTTCCACGGCGGGAAGCACTTACTTCCGCGCCGCCTGCAGCTCCTTTACACGCTCCTGGACGTCGCGGAACTTGATGTTCTCGCGAAAAATCTCCATGTACAGCTCGAGCGCCCGCTCGGGCTGTCCCGCGGCCTCGTAAGCTTGAGCGAGGTCGTAGCGCAGGCCGTGGTACTCCTCTTCTCTTCGGCCGGGGATCGCCAGGCCCTTGGAGAACCACTTGATCGCTATGTCGGGCATGCCCTTCTCCATGAAGCAGAGCCCGAGCATGCTGCAGCACTCGAGGCTCCGGACCTCGTCTTTTGCCGCGAGCTGGAATTCGGCAATAGCTTCGTCGAGAAGTCCCATCTCCTTGTAGGCAATCCCCAAGTTGTAGCGGGTATCGTAGTCCTCCGCTCCGAGCTGCTTCTCGACGCCTTTGCGGAACTCGCGGAAGATCTGGTCGAGGCCGGGATCCGTCAGCGGACCCTCGGGCTCGGGGTCTTCTTCCTCGACGGCGCTGTGGGTCCCGAAGATTTCCTCGGAAAGCTCGGAGGCGAGGTCGATGAAGTCGTTCTCCGCCGCTGGCCTCGCCGCCGCCCGGGACTCGACCACGGGCTCTGGCTCGCTCAGGTCGACGAGGGACTCGAACTCGTCCCCCAGCGAGGCCTCGGAGAACTCTTCCACTTCCACTTCATCCGACGAGAACGACGAAGGAAAAGGCTCGGGCTCCGGCGCCTTGCGCGGCGGAGGCGGCGGTGCGGGAACCGGCTTTTCTGGGCCGGCCTGCACCACGGGAGTCCTGAGGAGGCGAGCGGGCTCTTTGGCCTCCTTCTGAATCTGCTCAGAAGAGAAGCCGAGCTCCTCGATCTTCGCGAGTATCTCCTCCTGCGCCGGGTGCTTCTTCAAGAGCTCTCGCAGGGTATCCCGCGCATCCTCGTACAAGCCGAGGGCGATGTACTCGTCCACCTCATCGAGCTCGGCCGTCACCGGCGACCTCGCGGAGGGCGCCGGTCGTTGCGGTGAGGCTGCGGCGGGCGGCGGCGCCGCCTTCGCCGGAGCCGGCGGCGCGGGAGCGGCTCGTTCGGGCTCGACGACCGGCGTCATCGGCGCGGGAGCCTCTTCGATCTCGATCGCCCCCTCGTCCTCGATACCGAGGTTCGACAGATCCGTGAGGTCCATCTCGTCGGCGGAGCTCGGTATGTCGATTTGAAAATCGGACTCGTCCCCCGAGGCCGCGTCGAAAGTGGGCGGGAACGTCTCCTCCGCTTCCGACTCGGGGAGGGATACCGCGACGTCGACCGGCGACTCCTCGTCCTCGCCGAGATCGACGGAGAACTCTTCCTCGAACGCCGTCGAGGGCTCGCTCGGCGCGTCCTGGTCTTCGATCTCGACCTCGAACTCCTCGTCGAGACGGGTGACGGCGGCGACCTCTTCGAACTCCGGCTGGACGGCCTCGGCGAACTCGACTTGCTCGGCTTGCTCAATAGGCTCGTCGAAGGAAATGGGAATGTCCGGGGAAGAGGCTTCCAGGTTGATCTCGATGTCCTCGGATTCGGAGTCGATCGCGATCTCCTCCGCGCGGGCGGGAGAAGCGAACTCCACTTCCTCCGGGAGCTCGTCGTCGAGGGATACGGAGATCCCCTCCTCTTCGACGTCCACGGCGCCCGTGAGATCGATGTCGTCTTCCGAGGCGACAGTCCCCGCTGCCGCGCCGAAGTCACTCTCGGCGGCGCCCCAATCGACCGCGATGGCAACGTTGTCCGAGAGGGAGGCGGGGATGGAGGTCGCCTCCGCAGGCTCGTCCAGGCTGACTTCGATCGAAGGCTCGTCGAAGCTCGAGTCGTCGAACGAGATGGGAATTTCCGCCTCGGATTCCGCGCTCATCCCACCGAAAAGGGGCTGATCTTCTTCCATCGAGGCGATGTCGATCTCGATACCCGAGTCGCTCAGATCCGACTCGGTCTCGGGTGCGAGAATGAGCTCGGGCTCCTCGTCTTCGTCCACCGCGAGCGCGGCTGCGGCCATTTGGGACGCGAGCGCCGGATTCAGCTGCGCGGCTTCCTGGCGGGCGCTCGTCGCATCCTGATTCCGTCCGAATTTGTCGTAGACCTGGGAGAGGTGCATGAGCTGCTCGCTCGCCTCGCGGTTCATCCCCTGGTCCTTGTAGATCTCGATCAGCTTTTCTCTCGTCTCGCTGTGGTAGCGGAAGCTCTCGAGGACGTCCACCAGCTGGCCGATGGCCTTGTCTACGAGTCCGTAGCGGACGAAGACCTCCGCTTCGGTGAGCTTCTCCTTGATGTTCTCTTCCTCTTCCTGGGTCAACTCCACCACGTCGCCGAGGTCGATCGCGCCCGGTGGCGAAGCGGCTTCGGGCGCCGCCTCTTCATCGAGCCCGAGGTCGGAAAAGCCGTCCGAGACCGCCTGGCTGAGATCGTCGCCGAAGGAGCCGAAGTCCGGTATCTCGGATATCTCCGATATTTCCGATATAGGCGGCGCCGGAGCCGGACGAGGCGGAGAGGCGGCTGCCGCCGGACGAGGCGCAGGAGAGGGTCTTGCGTCAACGGGGGAAGGCGCGGGAACGGAAGCCGCGGGCTTCGGTGGCGCCGCGGCGGGACGCGGGGGCGGGGCAGCCGGCTTGGCCGCGGGCTCCGGCGCTCGCGCCGGACCAGCCATCTTTGACTTGAGGAACTTCAGCCGATCCTTGTGCTGCGAGCTCTCGGGATCCAGCTCCACCAGCTGTTCCGCGACCGAGACCGCCTTGGGGTAATCGCCGGCGCGGCTGTAGGCCTCGCACAGGCTGTCGTAGGCGGAGACCCGACCGGTCTCCTGCTTCAGGATGGTGTGGATTTCCGCGAGCTTGAGGAGTGTCTTGATATGGTGCGGGTCCTTGGAGAGGACCTTCGACAGGAGCTCCACCGCCTTCTTGCCCTCTCCCTGGGAAACGAAGCGATCGACGAGGGGCGACAGCTCCTCGAGAGCGGTATCGAACTTCGATTGGGCGATGCGCAGGTCGGCGAGCCGGAGGAGATTTTCGGGATTGCCGGGCTGGAGGGAGGCCAGCTCCTGGAAGATCATCTGGGCGTCGTCGGTGTTGCCCGCGGCAAGGTAGGCCTCGCCGAGGCGCCCCAGAATCGCGGGATCGCCGGTCGCGCTCTTTCGTACTTCCTCCAGGAGTCGGATCGCCTGAGCGTGGTTGCCCTGCATGCTCGAGGCTTGCGCCAACTTGATCTTGAGAGAGGGGTCGTTGGTTTGGAGCGACCGCCCCTGCTCCAGAATCTTGATCGCCTCTTCGACCAGACCCTGACCGATGAAGGCGTCGGCGATGCCGACGTACTCCCGCGCCGCCTCGTCCGGCTTCCCGTTCTTGTTCAAGAAGTCGGCGTACTTGTAGCGGATCTTGACGTCCTGGGGATCGATCTCCGCGAGCTTCTTGAAGACTTCGGCGGCGAGGCGCTTGTGACCCTGCTTGTTGTAGAGCTCGACCAGCGTCTGATAGTAGGACTTGGCCTCCATCAGCAGGCCTTCCTCGGCCTGGAGCTCCGCCAGGTTGCGCATCGCGGGCTCGTTCTGAGGGTCGAGCCGCAGGACCATCTTGTAGGTCGCGATGGCGCGGACGTTGAAACCGTCCTTGCGGTAGTGGTCCGCGACCTGCGCGTACTTCTTGATGGCCTCGTCGTTGCGGCTGATGCGCGCGTAGAGATCGCCGACGGTGCGGATGACGTTCCAGTCCTTCGGGTTCTCCTTCAGCCACGACTCGTATTCCGCAATGGCCTTGTCGACTTTGTTCTTCTTGATGTAGTTCTCCGCGGCTTTGAAGACACGGTCTTTGTTCAGCGCCATGTGCCTTCCGACCTCATGCCACCGCGGCTGTCGTCAACATCTTCGGTTGGGCTCTCGGAACGTCAGTTCGTCCGCTTCTCGCGCAGGCGAGCCGCCTTCCCCTTTCGCTCACGCATGAAGTAGAGCTTCGCCCGGCGGACGTGATGCGAGCGAACCACCTCGATCTTGTCGATGGTGCGGGCATGGAGGGGGAAGATCCTCTCGACGCCGGTGCCGAAGGAGTTCTTGCGGACGGTCATAGTGGCGCGAGCCCCGCTCCCTTTGAGCGCGATCACCGTGCCCTCGAAGACCTGTACCCGCTCCTTGTCACCCTCCTTGACCCGCACGTGCACCTTCACCGTATCTCCCGATTGGAGCTGGGGAAGGTCGCCCTTGAGCTCGCGGGTATCCAACTTGTCGATGACGTTCATGGAACTGTTCCTCTTTCTGTTCAGGCTAGTCAGGCTTTGTCGAAACTCGATAGGTTGCTATCGCCGCTCCCGCAGAAGCTCCGGCCGCCGCGACCGGGTGTCGGAAAGCGCGCGGCTCTCCCGCCACTCGCGAACCGCGGCGTGGTCTCCGGAGAGCAGCACCTCGGGCACTCTCGAGCCCCGGAACTCCGCCGGACGGGTGTAATGGGGAAAGTCGAGAACTCCGCGGCTGAAGGAATCCTCCTCGGCCGATTGAGGATCCGAGATGGCTCCGGGCAAAAGACGCACCACGGCGTCGATCACCACCATCGCGGGTATCTCTCCTCCGGAAAGGACGTAGTCGCCGATGGAGAACTCTTCCGCCCCGGTAATCTCGACGAAACGCTCGTCCACTCCCTCGTAGCGGCCGGCGACGAGGACCAGATGGTCTTCCTCGGAGAGCTCCTGGACCTTCGGCTGATCGAGGGGCAGCCCCCGGGGACTGAGGAGGACGAGCCTCGGCGCTCCGCCATGGCCCATCGCCGCGATGGCTTCGCTGGCTTCGACCAGGGGCTGCACTTTCATCACCATGCCGGGCCCCCCTCCATAGGGGGCGTCGTCAGTGGTGCGATGTCGATCGTTGGTCCACGAGCGCAAATCGTGCACCTGCAGGGAGACCAATCCAGCCTCCCGCGCGCGGCGCGCGATTCCGAAATCGAAGACTTCCCGGAACATGTCGGGGAAGATGGTTATGACGTCAATTCGCATTCAAGCTCACGAGTCCTTCGGGGGCGTCTATTTCGACGCTCCCCCGAACGGGATCGATATCCTTCACAATCTCGCCGCAGAGCGGCACCAGCGTCTCTTCGCCTCCCCTTCCGCGAACCACGAGAAGGTCGGTGCCCCCGGTCTCGAGCACGTTCTCGACGATGCCGATCTCGCCCCGGGTCCGGTCGTTCACCGTCATTCCCCGGACCTGGAACTGGTAGAAGCTACCCGCGGGCAGCGGCTGGAGCTCGCTCTCGGGGACCCGAAGCTCCCGTCCCCGGAGCGTCTCCGCCGCGCTGATGTCCGAGATCCCCGAGAGCTTCAGCACCGGCCGTCCCTTGTGGATGCGCAGGCTCTCGACGACGAGCGCCACCGGCTGCGAGTCTTTCAACGGTTCCCTAGGGGCTTCGACGTAAACCCGGGAAAGTCCCGAGAACCGCTCGGGGGCCGAAGTCCACGAGTCGACGGCGACCTCCCCATGGCGTCCCTGGGCCCGCGCCACGCGGCCCACGGCGACGAGCGCCTCCCACTCGACCGGCTCCCTGTTGCTATCGATCACTCGATGATTTCCAGATGAAAGCGTTTTCCGATTTTCGTACCCGCGGCGGAGAGAAGGGTGCGGATGGCCCTCGCCGTCCGCCCCTGCTTGCCGATGACCTTGCCCAGATCCTCCTGCGCCACCCGGAGCTCGAGGATCGTCGTCTGCTCCCCTCCCACTTCCGAGACCGATACGTCGTCGGGACTATCCACCAGCGCCTTGGCAATGAGCTCCAACAGTTCCTTCATAGCGGCTCCCTCCTGCACCCGCGTCGCAGAAAAGATCGGCATCAAGCAGGAATGTTCTTGATGAGGCTCTTCACCGTATCCGTGGCGGAGGCGCCCTTCGCGATCCAGAAGTCGATTCGATCGCGCTTCAGGTTCACTTTGGCGTCCTTCGATTTCGGCTCATAGGTGCCGACGTTTTCCACGATGGCGCCGCCCTTCCCGTACAACGAATCCGAGACGACGACGCGATACTGAGGGTGCTTCTTACTACCCCTTCGTGCCAGACGTATGATCAACATGAAACTCCTCCTCACCTCCCTCCAGGCTCATGGCCCTCGACGGGAACATGGCCGATCGTTGGGATCTCTGCGGGGACGGCCTCATCGGCCTTTGAGCCCTCCCAGCATGCGGGCGAGCTTCTTGCGGCCCCCCGCGGAATTCTGAGCCTTCTGAAGCGCGGACAGCTTCTTCACCATCTTCCGGGCTTCGCCGAATCGGCGAAGGAGCCGGTTGACGTCGGAGACGTTGGTGCCGCTGCCGGAGGCGATGCGCCGCCTGCGGGAGCCGTTCACCACCGCCGGGTGCGCGCGCTCGAACACCGTCATGGAATCGAGAATGGCTTCGAACCTCTTGAGCTCGCCCTCGTCCACTTCCGACGCGAGGGCTCCCGCGCCCGGGAGGAAGCTCAGGATTTCCGAGAGCGAGCCCATGCGCTTCACCTGGCGGAGCTGCTGGCGGAAGTCCTCGAGGGTCAGCTCGTCCCGCTCCATCCTGCGGGCGAGCTCCTTGGCGTTCTCCTGCTCGAACGTCTTTTCCGCGCGCTCGATGAGCGACAGGACGTCGCCCATTCCCAGGATGCGCGACGCCATGCGATCCGGGCGGAAGGCCTCGAAGGCGTCGAGCTTTTCACCCGTTCCCACGAACTTGATGGGGACGCCGGTCACCGCGGCGATGGAGAGCGCCGCCCCGCCTCGCGCGTCGCCGTCGAGCTTGGTCAGCACGTGTCCCGTCAGGCGAACTCTCGCGGCGAAGCTCGTTGCGCTCCTGACCGCGTCCTGCCCGGTCATCGAATCCGCGACGAAGAGGGTTTCCGAGGGCGTCGTTTTCTCCTCGATCGCCTGGAGCTCGCCCATCAATTCGTCGTCGATGTGGATTCGACCGGCACTGTCGATGATGAGAACGTCGTAGCCCCGGTCGCGCGCGAGCCCGATCGACTTCGACGCCCTCTCGACCGGGTCCATGGAATCGGGGGCCAGACAGGGGAGCTCGAGCTCGCGGGCGAGAACCGCGAGCTGCTCGATCGCCGCCGGGCGGCGGACGTCGACGGAAACGAGAGCCGGATGTTTTCCTTCGACCCGTAGGAAGCGCGCGAGCTTCGCCGAGGAGGTCGTCTTGCCCGAGCCCTGGAGCCCGACCATGAGGAGGACGGATGGCCATCCTTTCGAAAGATCGAGGGGCCGCTCCGAAGTTCCGAGAAGCGAAACGAGCTCGTCGCGCGTGACTTGAATGACCTGCTGAGCCGCGGTGAGCGAGTCCAGGATTTCCTTCCCCACGGCTTTCGCCCGCACGCGCTGGACGAAGTCCCGGGCTACCTGGAACTGCACGTCCGCCTCCAGAAGGGCCAGGCGGATCTCGCGCAGGGCTTCGTCGACGTGCTCCTCGCGGAGACGCGACTGACCTCGGAGCTTCTTAAAAACGCCCTGAAGTTTCTCGGAAAACTGCTCGAACATGGTGGAAAGGCGTGCCCGTAAGGACGGATCTCCCCTTTAAGTGCTGCAACAAATCATGTTAGAAGAGCCCCCGGTCAAAGTCAAGGACCATCCCCGAGCGAAGGCCTAAGGAATCCCTTCTCCCGTGGGCAGGTCCGCCGGGCGGACTCAAGCAACACTTTAGCTTCCCGAGTGGGGAAATTACTTCGGGGAGTGTAACAAGGGGGCAACGGTTTCAGAAGACCCGAGAGATGGCGAAGAGAGTGGAGAATTTCGCGTTGGTGTCCCGCACTCGCTGGGCGAGGGTACGGGAGAAAGCCCAGAGGAACTTGAGCGCGACTTCCGGACGGGTCGCGAGGTGCGACTTCAGGTCGGCGTTCTTGACCTCGAGGAGCTTCACTCCCTCGTGGGCCACCGCTCGAGCGGACCTGGGCTCGTCGTCGAAGAACGACATCTCTCCGAAGAACTCCCCCGCTCCCAGGATGGTGAGCGCCTCCTCACCCATGTGCTGGAACATCCGGCTTATCCGCACCGCGCCCTCGTAGATGACGTAGAACGAGTCGCCGGGAGATCCCTCCTCGAAGATGACGTCCTCTTTGGCGTGCTCTTTCACCACACCCAGCATCAGGATCTCGGCGAGCTCAGGCACTTCCAGGGCCTCGAAGAGCCGCACCCGCCTCAGGAACTCCGGACTCATGCGCGGCGTCCCGGGGCCCGTCATCGAGTCCGGCTCAGACTTTCTCGAGCAGGTGCCCGAGACGCTCCTTCTTGGTCCGGAGGTAGCCCTCGGATACGTCGTTGGCGGGGATTTCTATGGGAACGCGTGCGGTAATCCGCAGGCCGTAGGCCTCGAGAGCGATGAACTTGCGGGGATTGTTGGTGAGCAGCCGGATGTTGCGCACTCCTAGCTCCGAGAGGATCTGGGCGCCGATTCCGTACTCCCGCTGATCGGCCTTGAACCCGAGCCGCTCGTTCGCGTCGACGGTGTCCATGCCCTCGTCTTGAAGCGCGTAGGCTCGAATCTTGTTCACGAGCCCGATACCCCGCCCTTCCTGGTGGAGGTAGAGAAGGATGCCCTTGCCCTCCTCGCCGATTTTGGCGAGGGCGCGGTCGAGCTGCGGGCCGCAGTCGCATCTTTTCGAGTGGAAGACTTCTCCCGTGATGCATTGAGAATGCACCCGCACCAGAACGTCGTCGTCCGGGGGGATGTCCCCGAGAATCAGCGCAAGGTGGGTGGCGCCGTCGTTCAGGCTCTCGAAGGCGGCGATCTGAAAAGTGCCGTAGTCGGTGGGAAGCGCGGCCCGCGCCACCCGCTTCACCAGCCTCTCCGTCCGGAGCCGGTGGCGAATTAGGTCCGCCACGCTGATGAGCTTGATTCCGTGGTCCCGGGAAAACTTCTCGAGGTCCGGCAGCCTGGCCATCGAGCCGTCCTCGTTCATCACCTCGCAGATGACTCCGGCGGGATAGAGACCGGCGATGCGGGCGAGATCCACCGCCGCCTCGGTCTGCCCCGCGCGCTGCAGCACCCCGCCGGGTCGCGCCCGCAGTGGAAACATGTGCCCGGGACGCACCAGGTCGGAAGGCGCGGTGTCGGGGTCGATGGCCGCGAGCACCGTTCGGGCGCGATCGGCGGCGGAGATCCCGGTGGAAACTCCGTTCTTCGCCTCGACGGACACGCAGAAAGCGGTTCCATAGTTCGAGGTATTCTCCGAGACCATCAGCGGGATCCGCAGATCGTCGAGCCGCTCGCCGGTCATGGGCATGCAGATGAGCCCGCGGCCGTAGCGCGCCATGAAGTTGATGATCTCCGGGGTCACTTTCTCGGCGGCGATGGTCAGGTCGCCCTCGTTCTCGCGATCCTCGTCGTCCACGACGATGACCATCCGGCCGGCGCGAACGTCCTCCAGCGCCTCCTCGATGGACGCGAGGCGGCTCGTGGCGGTGCCTTTCGTTTGCGGCAAGTTCGTATCTCTCAGGGGTCGTCTCGCCCGGGCCCGTATGGCTCGGCGAGTCGAGCCACGTACTTCGCCAGTATATCGTACTCGACATGGACGCCGTCTCCGGGCGAGAGTCGGCCGAGCGTCGTGACCGCGAGGGTATGAGGGATGAGCATCACCTCGAGCCATCCCGGAGCCGAGGCGGTGACGGTGAGACTCACACCGTCGATGGCGATCGAGCCTTTCTCCACCACGAAGCGGCTCGCCTCGCGCGAATGCTCGATCCGAAGCACGTGATTCCCATCGCGCGGGCCGCTCGACGCCACCCGGCCCAGCTCGTCGACGTGCCCCTGAACGATGTGGCCCCCGAGGCGGTCCGTAGGACG
>Ga0268386_10001421_pt1 | contig 16445 bp, 10 predicted proteins | sample RVTome_15_FD_200260 | JGI IMG/M metagenome (GOLD analysis project Ga0268386, IMG submission 200260) | Soil microbial communities from uranium-contaminated site in the Upper Colorado River Basin, Wyoming, United States - RVT150D86... ...
GGGCCGCACCGCCTGAATCCGTCGCGAGCCGGCTGTCCAGTAGGTACGCTCGACCGGAAACAGGATGACGTAGTAATCGGCCGCGGCCCGTCCGGCGGCATCCGAGAATGTGCCCGTGATCTCGCCAGGACGATTCGTCAGCGATACCGTCAGGTCCTCGACATTCCGATCGGATCCAATGGCAAGCGGCACGTCCAACAGATCGCGTCCATCACTCAGTGCCTGAGTGGCGGCCCAGCCTGGAGGAAGTCCAGCCACCTGCAGCCTGTACTCGCCTGGGGGAACACTGCCGAACGCGAACCGCCCTTCGTCATCAACGATCGCTGGCGGCGGCGAGACGGCGATGCCACCTCCCGGAGTTCCGGCGAGACGGATTCGCACTTCACGCGGGAGCAGGAGGGACGGCGGCGGCACGACGCGCCCCGCCACCTGGTCGCCAGGCTGAAGATTGACAATGAGATCGCCGATGTCCTCCCCGTTCACCTCCACCTGCGTAATCGTCCAGTGCTGGCTGGCGGCATCTCTGGCGATGAGCGTGTACGCGCCGGGCGTGAGTGCGAGGACCGAGAACCTGCCATCGGCGTTCGTCCTGGCGTTGGTGATGCCTCCCATGCTCACCAGCACTGACGGACTGACCATGTGGGGACCTGAGGTCGGAACGTACGTCGTCGCCGGAACGATCGTCACGAACGCCCCCGCCGCAGGACGGCTGTCAAGATTTCTCACGGTGCCGTAGATACCCGCCGACGGCATGGGCGTCAGGTGGACGTTGATGCCGTCTCGCTCTTCGCCTGGTGCCAGCCTGATCCTCGCGGCGCCAGTGATGATCGGCGAGGAAGGGTGAAACGTGGAGCCGTAAACGGTGGGAGGAGGGGATCGCGATTCGGTCGATGCCGGCCGAACCTGCCCCGCGGTACGCGCGAGCTCTGCCCTCACCGCGTTCACTTCGTCCTGGCCGATCGATCTGGCGGGCGCGCCCGTGCCGCCGGTGCCGGCCGATGCCCCAACGACGTACTCGCCGGGCGCGAGGTTGTAGATCCGAAACCGGCCCTTCGCGTCGGTCAGCGCTTCAGGAGGCTGCGCGCCGGCGGCGACGGCTGCCGTCGGTGCTCCCTCGACCACACGAAACAGCAGGGCACGCACGCGTACGAACGGCACGGGCCAGCCCGATTCGTCATAGACGGTTCCGGTAACGACGGCGCCACGCGCGAGCCGCATCGTCACCTCGATCCGGTCCCCGCCATCGACGGCGAGCGACACGCCTGGCCGGCCTGGACGTCTTGCACCGTGTTCGCCACCGAGGTGCGCCGGCTTGGAGGCGACCAGACGAAAACGCCCCGCGGGCAACTGCGCGAAGTGGAACCGGCCATTGGCATCGGTCACGGCCGTGCGGATGGGCGCCCGATCGATCGATTGGAGGACGACGGACGCGTCGCGCAGCGGACGTTGAACCTCGTCGTCGGTGACTACCCTGCCGCTGATAGCGCCTTGCTGCGGAGGTCGATCGATTGCATACGGCCCATGCGCCTCCGGTTCTCGATCGGCCGGCGGCGTATGGAGCTCGGCGAACGGGTGTCGGCCGGGCGCCGAACCTGGCATCAACCGGAGATTCTGCGTTCGCGGCACGCCTTCGACGGCCGTCACGCGAACGGCTGTGGCGGCGAGCGCCTTCAGCGACGCCGGATCGTCCCATCCATCGGCCTGATGAGCGTGCAGCGCCACCACGTAGTAGTCCCCCTCGGGCACGTCGCTGATCGTGTATGCGCCCGCGCTGACGCGTACGCTTCGAAGCCGGCGTGAGGCGGGGAAACCTATCCACGTCGCCCGGTCGGCCGGGAACATCACGACGGTGACGTTGGCAGCCGGCTGATTCCGTTCATCTCGAACGGTTCCAGACAACGAGCCAGGGCGGTCCGTCATCGTCACGACGACGTCATCGGTGTCTGCGTTCACCAGAAGCGGAGCATCGGCGAAATCGGCTGACGTGTCGGCGGTTGCCGACCGCAGGCGCCACGCGCCGGATGACGTCACGCGGAGGATGTAGGCGGCGGGAGGCAGAGCCGGCGTCCGAAAACGCCCCTCGGAGTCAGGTCGCGCGCTGTAGAGGCGGCCTGTCTCGGCGCCGTGCACCTGAATGTTCATGCGCTGCACGTCAGCCGCCGGCGGTCTGGGGCCCGTGCCATCGAACTCGATCCGTCCGGAGATGTGCAAGCCTCGCTGAAGAGCGATCTCCGTTCCGAAAACATCGCTTGCCTGGACAGCAATGGGCACCGATGCCCAAATCAGGTCGGTGGACGGTGCCGCCGGCACAGCGCCAGAAGCAAACGTCACGGCTCTGGTTTCCGAACTGGTGGTGATTTCGCCGGCCTGAATCGTGCCCGTCGACCGTGGTCGCGGCCTATGGTTCACTTGCAGAACGTAATCGCCCGGAGGGAGACACGGGAACGCGAATCGCCCGACGCCGTCGCTGTAGGTTGTGGCGACCGGCAGTTCACCACGGATGCCGCTCAACGCGGGCGACATCGCCCGCACGTTGACGAATGCGGCCAGCTGGCCATCGAACGAGACCGTACCGGAAACCCCAAAGACGACGGTCGGCCGCAGGTGGAAGTCGATCCCCAGCCGCTCCTCGCCAGGTCGAATGACCAGGGTTTGCGCTTCGCGCAGCGAGGCTGCGCCTGGATAGAGTTGGGTCGCGTACGCGACTCGAGCACCGGTTGGCAGCTGCCGGATTGGCCGCGGCGTGGCTCCGAGCACCTGCAGTTGATCGCCCACACGCATGGCCGTTCCGGTCCCCTTCACAGCGGAGGCGATCTGTTCAGGCACGGCATCTCGCGCCCCGGGATGCTGCAGGAAGCTCGCCGGCACCGTCGTCTGCACCGATGCGACCACGACGATGTACTCGCCCGGAAGCACGGATGACAACTGATAGACCCCACGATCGTCGGTGCTCGCCGTGCCTGCCGGACTCCATTGACCACCGGCGGTTCGTCTGAACGTTCGCACGGGGAATCCAACGACAGGCTCCAGCGTCTCGTCGACGACCGCACCGCTGATGACGGCAAACCGCCTGAGGGGAATCTGGACACCGCTGACAATCTGTCCGCCGGTGAGAGTAACGGCGACACGACTCTGGGCCGAACCGGAACCTTGATAGTCAGGTCGGACCGCGCCCACCGACCACCGCCCTGCGGGTACGTGGCGAAACACGAACTCTCCGGACGCCGTGCTCCGGACCTGCTCGAAGACCTCTCCGCCTGCCGTCCTGTAGATGCCGACAATGGCGCGGCCGATCGGTTCGCCAGTGTCGAGATCCACGACGCGACCAGCGATCACCCCGGCTGGGGCCGGCGTGGAAAGCGATGACCGCTGTGCGAGCAGCGCCGGCGCGAGAACGGCAGACGCGACGAGGAGGAAGGCGACCACGACAGTCGCCGTGCGGGAGGGCACGTTCATGACCAGCCTCGTACGTATCGTCCGATTCCTGGCCGCAGGCCAGATCTGCCGTCTGTTTTCCGATCAGGCGCGGTAACGGACATTTCCGTCAGCCGCGCCATGGGCAAGGCCGGTACCAGCGTCGTGCGGTGAAGAACCGTGTTGTTTCGAGAAGGAAATCGCTTCCCTCACGGACACTTGGGTCGCAGCTACCCAGCACCAGCCGCAGTCACGTGGATCGGGGAATCTGATTCCCTGAGGATACGCGCGCTACAGCCCGGCGCGCCCTGCGGACCGCACGCTCGTCCCCTCGCACCTCGTCACGCTGCGTACGCCATCTGCTTGAGCCGCGCGATCCGCTTCGCCATCGGCGGATGCGTGGCCCACAGGTCCGCCCAGCGCCCTTCGCGGTTGTCGATGCGCAAGCCGAGCGGATCGGCGATGCACAGATGCGCGGTGCCGCGCTTGATCGACGCGGTGGGGCCGTGCACGCCCTCGATCTTCTCGAGCGCGCCCGCCAGTCCGAGCGGGTTGCGCGTCAGCTCCGCGCCCGTCGCGTCGGCGAGATACTCGCGCTCGCGCGACACCGCGAGTGCCAGCAGACGGCCGATCAGCGGCGCCAGCATGATGGCGAGCACCCAGATCACGAGCAGGACGATCGCCAGCGCTCCCCCGCCGCCGTCCTTGCCGCGGCGCGATCGCCCGCGGCGCATGCCGCCGAAGCGCATCGCGCGCATCGCCCAGTCGGACAGCAGCAGAACCGCGCCCACCAGCGCGGCCACCACCGTCATCAGGCGAATGTCGAGATTGCGAATGTGCGCCATCTCGTGCGCGACGACGCCTTGCAGTTCGTCGCGATTGAGGCGATCGAGCAATCCTTCCGTCACGGCGATCGAGGCATGCGCGGGGTCCTTGCCGGTGGCGAACGCATTCGGATCGGGATCGGGAATGACGTAGGCCCGCGGGGCCGGCAGGCCCGACGCGATCGCCATCTCGTCCACGACGTTCTGGAGCTGGCGATAGCGAAACCGCTCGGCGTCGGTCGTGGCGCGCGTGAGGCGATCGCCGACCGGCTCGGCCGCCGTGGATCGCAGCACCGATCGATCGCCGTGCTGCAGGCTCCAGTAGGCCTGGCCGCCGCCGAGCGCGGCCGCGCCGGCTGTCGCCAGCGGGACGAACACTTCGCCGTTGCCGATCACGAACAGGTCGACGCCGGCGCCGATCAGCAAAAACAGCGCGATGAAGACCGCCATCACCAGCCACGTCCGCCGGCGATTGGCGGCCTGCTGCTCGAGCAGGTTCACCGGCCGAGCGACAGGTTCACTTGGGGCACCGCGCGTTCGGCCGGTTCCGTGATCTCGAACAGCTCGGCACGAGTGAACCCGAATGGGCCGGCGATCATGTTCGACGGGAACGTTTCGCGCGCGATGTTGTACTTCGTCGCGATGTCGTTGTAGAACTGCCGCGCAAAGCTGATCTTGTTCTCCGTCGACGCCAGCTCTTCCTGGAGCATCTTGACGTTCTCGTTGGCGCGCAGCTGCGGATAGTTCTCCGCCAGCGCGAACAGCCGTCCGAGCGCCTGCGTCAGCTCCCCTTCCTTGCGCCCCGCATCGGCGGGTCCACCGGCCGCCATCGCGCGGGCGCGCGCGTCCATCACCGCCGTCAGCGTGTCGCGCTCGAACTCCATCGCGCCGCGCACGGTGTTGACGAGGTTCGGAATCAGATCGTGGCGGCGCTTCAACTGCACGTCGATCTGCCGCCACCCGTTCTCCTTCTGGTTCCGGAGGTTGACCAGGCGGTTGTAGATGGCAATCACCCAGATGACCACGAGGGCGACGAGCCCGAGCCCGACGAGCAGTCCAGTCATGGGGCCTCCATGCGATGTGTCAGAAGCGGATGCCGGCGTCGTGCGCCCGGATGTCGAGCACGAACGTGTCGTCGAGCGCCTCGGCCTGATGCGCGGCGCGGCGCGGAATGCGCAGCAGCTCGCCCTCGCGCACCATGATCTCTTCGTCGCCGACGATCGCGCGCAGCGCGCCCTGGAGCACGTACACCATCTGCTCGACGGCGTGCGCGTGACGCGGCACGAGCGCGCCCTTCTTCAGGTACGTCTGCGCGACCACGTCGTCGGCGCCCGCGACGACCTTCCGCGCCACCATCTCGGTCACCTTCTCGAGCGGCAGCTGTTCCCAGCGGTGAAGCAGTTCGCTGCGGGTCATGGTCTCGTATGCACGGAGTATAATCGAGCGCGTACCCGGCCTATCGCAGCCCCAGACGAGGTCCGACCGCATGAAAACGCCCGCCCTGGCGCAGGGACGAGTGAGCGAACGCAGCCGGCACACCCCATCCGAAGCCGCCGGCGCCACCGACGAAGGCTTGTCGCGCGACGCGCTGATTCGCATCTATCGCACGATGCTGCTGTCGCGCCGCATCGACGACAAGGAAATCCAGCTCAAGAACCAGAGCCTGATCTTCTTCCAGATCAGCGGCGCAGGACACGAAGCGGTGCTCGTCGCGGCCGGCCTGGCGCTGCGCCCCGCCTACGACTGGTTCTATCCGTACTATCGCGATCGCGCGCTGTGTCTGACGCTCGGCATGACGCCGCTCGAGATGTTCCTCAGCGCCGTCGGCGCGAAGGACGATCCGAACAGCGGCGGCCGGCAGATGCCGTCGCACTGGGGCCACAAGGCGCTCAACATCGTGTCGCAATCGAGTCCGACCGGCACGCAGTGCCTGCAGGCCGTCGGCTGCGCGGACGCCACCCGGCTCTATCAGCAGATCAAGGACATTCCGGACCGCGGCACGCGTTTCCATGACGACGAAGTGACGTACGTGTCGGTCGGCGAAGGCACGACCAGTGGAGGCGAATTCTGGGAGGCGTTGACCACCGCCTGCGTCCGGAAGCTGCCCGTGCTCTTCCTGGTGGAAGACAACGGCTACGCGATCTCGGTGCCCGTCGACGTGCAGACGCCCGGCGGCGACGTGTCGCGGCTCGTCGAGACATTTCCCGGGTTGAAGGTCGTGCGGTGCGATGGCACTGACGTCCTCGACAGTTATCGATCGGTGACCGACGCGGTCGCGTATTGCCGCGCGGGCCAGGGGCCCGCGCTGGTCCACGCGAAATGCATCCGGCCCTACTCGCATTCGCTGTCCGACGACGAGCGGCTCTACAAGACGCCCGCGGAACGCGCGGAAGAGGCGCGGCGCGACCCGATCGCGAAATTTGCGGCCTTCCTGCAGCACGAAGGCATCCTGACCGAGGACGATCTCGGTGGAATCGCGAAGGAGATCGATCGCGACGTGAACGAGGCGGCGGACGCGGCCGTGAAGGCGCCGAAGCCGCCGAAGGACACGGCCGGACTCTGGCTGTACTCGCCGGACGTCGATCCGGCGTCAGCGGATTTCGATCGCCCCGCGGCGCCCGAGGGCAAGCCCGACACGATGGTCGCGGCGATCAACCGCACGATGCGCGACGAGATGGCGCGCGATCCGCGCATCGTCGTGTTCGGCCAGGATGTCGCCGACGCGACGCACGAGCAGAAGCTCGGCGAGGTGCAAGGCAAGGGCGGCGTCTTCAAGGTGACGCACGGCTTGCAGAAGGCCTACGGATCGGTGCGCGTCTTCAACTCGCCGCTGGCCGAGGCCAACATCATCGGACGCGCCTGCGGCATGGCGACGCGCGGCCTCAAGCCGCTGGTCGAGATCCAGTTCTTCGACTACATCTGGCCGGCGATGATGCAGCTGCGCAACGAAGTCTCGATGCTGCGCTACCGGTCGAGCAACGCCTTCTCCTGTCCGATGGTGATTCGCGTCGCGAGCGGCGGCTACCTGCGGGGCGGCGCGCCGTACCACAGCCAGTCGGGCGAGAGCATCTTCGCGCACTGCCCGGGCATCCGCATCGCGTATCCGTCCAACGCGCAGGATGCGGCCGGGCTGCTCCGCACCGCGATTCGATGCGACGACCCGGTGCTGTTCATGGAGCACAAGCACCTGTACCGCCAGACGTACAACAAAAGCGAGTACCCGGGCGCGGAGTACATGATTCCGTTCGGCCGCGGCGCCGTCCGCCGCGAGGGCACCGACGTCGTGGTCGTCACCTGGGGCGCGCTGGTTCAGCGCTCGCTGCTCGCCGCCCAGCAGGCCGAAAAAGACGGCGTCAGCACGATGGTGATCGACCTCCGCACGATCGTCCCGTTCGACTGGGAGCGGATCGCCGAAGCCGTCAAGGCCACCAGCCGCATCGTCATCGCGCACGAGGATCAGCTCACGTGCGGCTTCGGCGCGGAGCTGGCCGCGCGCGTGTCGGGCGAACTGTTCGAGTACCTGGACGCGCCGGTCCGCCGCGTCGGCGCGATGGACGTGCCCGTGGCGTACTGCCCGAATCTCGAGGAAGTGATCCTGCCGAGCTCGGCGGACGTCCTGCGCGCGATCGTCGAGACCGCGCGATACTGATGCGGCGGCCCCGCACCCCGGGCCGCCCGACCGTCCGATACGGACGTACGTCGGGCGCGCCGGGTTGGCGCGCCAGCCTATGAATCGACGAGCCATCGTCTTTGCCGGCGTTGTCGCGGCGGCCGCTCTGACGCCCGCGTCGCCGATCGCGCCGGAAGTGCTTCGCGCCACCGGCGGCCTGCCGGCGCACCTCGTCGGCAAATTCCGCGAACCGATCGCGTTCGCCGCCGCGAAGACGGGCGAGTACCTGGTGCTCGACAGCCGCGCACACACGGTGTACGTGATCGATCGATCGGGCGAGCCCGTGCGCCAGACCCTGCAGATCGGCCTCGAGCAGGGCAAGATCCTGTCGCCAGCCGCCCTCTCGCTGGCGCCGAACGACATCTTCGCCGTCGCCGACGCGCCGAAGGGCGACGAGCGGATCCAGTACTTCACGCTCGCCGGCGAGACGCTCGGCGCGTTCTACCTGCCGCCGCGCGCCACGCCGCGAGCGGCGATCAGCATGCGCGTGCTGGGCAGCGTCAACTCGATGACGTTCACCGGACGGACGTTTCTGATCAATCAGCCGGAGTCGGGCGCGCTGATCTCGGAGTTGGACACCACCGGCGCGGTCGTCCGTCAGATCGGCTCGCTGCGTGTCACGAGCCATGAAGCCGATCGCGACCTCCACATCGCGCTGAACGTCGGGCTGCCGCTGCCCGATCCCACGGGCGGCTTCTACTTCGTCTTTCAGACCGGTGTGCCGATGTTCCGCAAGTACGCCGCCGACGGACGCCTGCTGTTCCAGCGGCACATCGAGGGGGTCGAGATCGACGCGGCCATTCAGTCGCTGCCGACGACGTGGCCGAAGCGGCCGACAGGGACGGGAATGTTTCCAGTTGTGCCGCCGCTCGTCCGGACGGCAACGGTCGATCCGAACGGACGGTTGTGGGTGTCGCTGTTCGAGCCGTTCACCTATGTGTACTCGCCGCAGGGCGACAAGGTGCGGACGGTGCAGCTCGAAGGCGCGAGCGTCCTGCGGGCGACGAGCCTGTTCTTCGCGTCGCCGAAGCGGCTGCTCGTCACGCCCGGCTGCTACGAATTCACGATTGACTTCTGACGCCGGTCCACGATCCTGAGTCGAGGTAGACTCCCGCCGTGGCCGACACGGGCCTGCGCCAATCGCTCGGCCTCACGCACGCCACCGCGATGGTGGTCGGGACGATCATCGGCGCCTCGATCTTCGTCCAGCCGTCCGAGATCACCCGGCAGATTCCCACCGTCTCCGGCATCCTGCTCGCCTGGCTCGCGGCCGGCGTCCTGACGCTGTTCGGCGCGCTCGTGTGCGCGGAGCTCGCCTCCGCGTTCCCGCGCACCGGCGGCGTCTATGTCTTCCTGCGCGAAGCCTGGTCGCCCGCCGTGGGGTTTCTCTGGGGCTGGGCGATGTTCTGGAGCATGCACACCGGCATCATCGCGGCGATTGCGGTGGTGTTCGCGCGCTACACCGCGGTGTTCGTGCCGCTCGATGACACGGGACTGAGGGTCGTGGCCGTCGGCGTGATCCTCGTGCTGTCGGGCATCAACGTGCTCGGCGTGCGGCACGGCGGCCTCGTGCAGAACGCGTTCACCGCCGCGAAGGTGCTCGCGATCGTGGCGTTGATCATCGCTGGCGCGTTGTTTTCAACGGGTACGCCGGTGGTCGCCGGCGGCGGCCCGGCCGGCGAGATGACGATACGCGGCTTCGTGCTCGCGATCGCGGCCGGGCTGTTCGCGTATGGCGGCTGGCACATGGTGACGTACGCGGCCGGCGAGACGAAGGACGCCGCGCGCACCATTCCGCGCGCCCTCCTCGTCGGCACGCTCATCGTCACCGTGTGCTACGCGGGCCTGAACTGGATCTACCTGCGCGTCATGCCGCTCGAGATGGTCCGCGCCTCGTCGCGCGTCGCGGCGGACGCGGCCGACGTGATGTTCGGCGGCGGCGGCGCGTCGATGGTGGCCCTGCTCGTGATGATCTCGACGTTCGGCGCCGTGAACGGCATCATCCTCGCCGGCCCGCGGGTGTACTACTCGATGGCGCAGGACGGCACGATCTTCCGCTGGCTCGGCGCCGTGCACCCGACCTTCGGCACACCCCATCGCGCGATCCTGCTGCAGGGGGCCTGGGCCGCCGTGCTGGCCGCCACGAACACGTACGGGGCGCTGTTCTCGCGCGTGATCTATACCGAGTGGATCTTCTTCGCCGCGATGGCCGCCGGGCTGATGGTGCTGCGCCGGCGGCGCGACTATCAGCCGTCGTACCGGATCTGGGGCTACCCGCTGGTGCCGCTGATCTTCATCGCCGCGTCGCTGGTGATCGTCGTCATTCAGGTCATGGCAGTGCCGCGTGACAGCCTGATCGGCCTGGGGATGGTCCTGCTCGGCGTTCCGATATATGTTCTGTGGGCGCGGCGCCGCGCGCGTGCGGCCTGACGGACGTTCTAAACTGCTGGCTTCTCACGTCCAACTTGATCCAGTGCCGATGATTGTCGACTTCCACAACCACTACTACCCGCCCGAGTACCTCGACGCGCTCGGTCCCTCCGGCAGCACGCTCCGCCTGACGTACGACGACGAGGGCAATCCCATCGTCCACTACCCCGGCGACTACAACGTCATGGTGCGCGGCCACCGCGACATCGCGTATCGGCAGGACGTGCTGGACGAGGAGGGCGTCAAGACGCAGGTCATCTCGCTCACCACGCCGGGCACGCACGTCGAACCGCCCGCCGTGGCGGCGAAGCTGGCGCGCATCACGAACGACGCGTTCGCGGGCGTCAGGGCCGACCGCGGCGATCGGTTCATCCCGCTCGCGACGCTGCCGCTCTGCGATCCGCAGGCGTCCGTGCACGAGCTGGTCCGTGCGATGGACGAGTTGAAGCTGCCGGGCGCGATGCTCTTCAGCAATGTCAACGGCACCGGTCTCGACGATCGACAGTTCTGGCCGCTCTACGAAGCGGCGAACGATCGCGGCGCGGTGTTCATGATCCATCCGACCTCTCCGGTCGGCGTCGAGGCGATGCGCGACTACTGGCTGATGCCGCTCAACGGCTTCCTGTTCGACACGACCCTGGCGGCATCGAAGCTCGTCTTCAGCGGCGTCGTCAAACGCTACCCGCGCATCCGCTGGGTGCTGGGACATCTCGGCGGCACGATCCCGTATCTCGCCGAGCGGCTCGATCGCGGCTGGCGCGCGTTCAGGGAGTGCCGCGAGCACATCGACGAGCCGCCGACGACGTATCTGCGCCGGCATTTCTGGTACGACACGGTCAACTTCGCCGCCGGGCCGCTGATGCTGGCGATTCAGTTCGCCGGCGTCGATCGCATCCTGGCGGGCAGCGATTACCCGCACAAGATCGGCAGCATTCCGCTGATGCTCGCCGCGATTCGCGGCCTGCCGATTGCCGACGACGAGAAGGCCGCGATCCTCGGCGGGAACGCGCGCGCGCTGTTGGCGTAGCGGTGTCGCGCCGGGGCGGGGCGCGCCGACCGCTATACTGGCTGGATGATCCGATCGGCGCCGGCCCCGCCGGCGATCGCCAATCCCGCCAATCGCAACATCGCCATCATCGCCCACGTCGACCACGGCAAGACGACGCTGGTGGATGCGCTGCTGCACCAGAGCGGCATCTTCCGCGCGAACGAGCGGGTGGCTGAGCGCGTGATGGACTCGAACGAGCTCGAGCGCGAGCGCGGCATCACGATTCTGGCCAAGAACACCGCCGTCCACTACGACGGCCGCCTGATCAACATCGTCGATACCCCCGGACACGCCGACTTCGGCGGCGAGGTGGAGCGGACGCTGTCGATGGTGGACGGCGTGATGCTGCTGGTGGACGCGTCGGAAGGGCCGCTGCCGCAGACGCGGTTCGTGCTGCGCAAGGCGCTCGAGCGCCGCCTGCCGCCCGTCGTCGTGATCAACAAGATCGATCGCTCCGACGCCCGCCCGCAGGCGGTCGTCAACGAGGTGTACGACCTGTTCATCGACCTCGACGCCACCGAGGATCAGCTCGATTTTCCCGTGCTGTACACCGACGCGCGCCGCGGCACCGCGACGACCGATCTCGGCACGCCGGGGGTCGACCTGCGGCCCCTGTTCGAGGCCGTCGTGGACCGCATTCCGCCGCCGCGCGGCGACGTCCAGGCGCCGCTGCAGGCGATCGTCGCGAATCTCGATTCGAGCGACTATCTCGGCCGGCTGGCCATCGGCCGCATCATCAACGGCCGCGTGAAGGTCGGCGACCCGATCGCCGTGTGCAAGCTCGACGGATCGATCCAGCGCACCACCGTCACGAAGCTCTACATGTTCGAGGGGCTGAAGCGCATCGACGTCGACGAGGCCGGCGCCGGCGACATCATCTGTCTGGCGGGCATCGCGGACATCATGATCGGCGAAACCATTGCCGACGCCGAATCGCCGGTGCCGATCCAGACGGTCGCGATCGATGAGCCGACGGTGTCCATGATCTTCGGCGTCAGCACCTCGCCGTTCGGGGGGCGCGACGGCCGCTTCGTGACTTCCCGTCAGATTCGCGACCGCCTCGACCGCGAACTGCTCGGCAACGTGTCGATTCGCGTGGAGCCGACCGACTCGCCGGAGCAGATGAAGGTGGTCGGCCGCGGCGAGCTGCAGCTCTCGATCCTCATCGAGATGATGCGGCGCGAGGGCCACGAGCTGCAGGTCTCACGGCCGGAGATCGTCACGCGCGAGATCGGCGGCGCGCTGATGGAGCCGGTCGAGGAGCTCGTGATCGATGTCGCGGAAGAGTTTCAGGGGACCGTCATCGCCGAAGTCGGACGCCGCCGCGGCGCGATGGCAAAGATGGTGAACCACGGCAGCGGCCGCGTCCGCCTCGAGTTCCGCATGCCGTCGCGCGGCCTCATCGGGTTCCGCTCGCAGCTGCTCACCGAAACGCGCGGCACCGGCATCATGCACCACGTCTTCAGCGGCTGGGAGCCGTGGCACGGCCCGATCCCCTCGAGGCCCACCGGCGCGCTCGTGGCCGACCGGTCCGGCGTCGCCACCGCGTACGCGATCGCCAACCTGCAGGAACGCGGCGAGATGTTCGTCGAGCCCGGCACCGCCGTGTACGAAGGCATGATCGTCGGCGAGAACTCGCGGCCGAACGATCTCGACGTCAACATCACGCGCGAGAAGAAGCAGACCAACATGCGCGCGTCCACCGCCGAGGAAGGCATCCGCCTGATCCCGCCGCGCCAGCTCAATCTCGAGCAGGCGATCGAGTTCATCAACGACGATGAGCTGGTCGAGGTGACGCCGAAGCACGTGCGCCTCCGGAAGCGGATCCTGGCCGCGAACATGCGGCCCAGGCGCGCTGAATAGCAGGCCTTATACTTCGTCCCCGTGTCCGTCCGGACGGGGGTCGTCGCCAAAGCGCTGATCATCGTGGCCGTCGCCGCGACGATGTACGGCATCATCCGCTCGAAGCGCGAGATGGTGGATTTCAACGTCTACCGGATTGCCGGCGCCCGCGCGATGCACGCCGAGCCGCTCTACCGCGCCGACGACGGCCACTATCAGTTCAAGTACCTGCCCGCGTTCGCGCTCGCGGCCATCCCGCTGTCGTGGGTGCCCTCGGAAGTCGCCAAGGCAATCTGGTTCGCGATCTCGGTCTGGCTGTTCTTCATCCTGTTCCGCCGCTCGGTGCATCACCTCCCCGATCGTCGGCTCTCGGCCAGGGCGCTGTACTGGTGTTCCGGCCTGCTGATGGGCAAGTTCATCGTCCGCGAGCTCGTGCACGGCCAGACGAACGTGCTGCTCGGCGTGATCGCGATCATGGCGCTCGTCGCGGTACAGCAGCGGCGGTACCTCGAAGGCGGCGCGCTGGCAGGCGTGGCGATCTTCGTCAAGCCGTACGCGCTGGTGCTGCTGCCCTGGCTGGCCGTGGCCGCCGGCGCCGCCGGACTCGGTGCCTGGTCGGCCGTGCTCGCGATCGGGCTCGTGCTGCCGGCGCTGATCTACGGCTGGCGCGGCAACCTCGATGAGCTGTACGGCTGGTATCGCACGGTGACCGACACGACCGCGCCAAACCTGCTCGTGCCCGAGAACGTGTCGCTGGCGACGATGTGGGCGAAGTGGCTGGAGCCGGGCCCGGACGCGGCGATGCTCGCCGTGATCTCGGCGGCGGCGCTCCTCGTGGTGCCGCTCGTCGCCGTGCTCTGGCGCCGCCGCGTGGACGCGCCGGAGTACCTCGAGTTCGGGCTCCTTATGGTGATGATCCCGCTGCTCTCGCCGCAGGGATGGGATTACGTGCTGCTGCTCGCCGTGCCCGCCGTGGTCTGTCTGGTCGATCGCCTCCGCGACACCCCGGCCGCATGGCGCGTGCTGACGGCCGCCGCGCTCATCACGATGGGTTTCACAATCTTCGATTTGATCGGCCGTACGCTCTACACGGCCGCGATGCGGATCTCGATCATCAGCGTCTGTGCCATCGTCATGATGATCGGCCTGGCCGAGCTGCGGCGTCGGGCGGTGGCGTAGCCATGACGTCACTCCGCCCGCTGCTGGGGCCTGTGCTCGTCGCGCTCCTCGCGGTGGCGGCCTATAACGGCCGCGTCTCCCGCGAGATGCCCGACTTCTCGGTGTATCGCACGGCCGCGGTACGCGCCCTCGCCGCCGAGCCGCTCTATCGCGTCGACGACGGCCACTATCAATTCAAGTACCTGCCCGCGTTCGCGATCGCCATGGCGCCGCTGGCGATCGTCGGACCGGAACTCGCGAAGGCCGGCTGGTTCGCGCTGTCGGTGGGCCTGCTCGTCGCGTTCCTCCGATGGTCGGTGCGCGGTCTGCCGGAACGCCGGCGGTCCGAGCGCCTGCTGATCTGGCTGACCGTGCTGTTCATGGCGAAGTTCTACGCGCACGAGCTGCTGCTGGGCCAGTCGAACCTGCTGTTCGGCGCGATGCTCGTCGCGGCACTCCTCGCGGTGCAGATCGAGCTGCCGCGTGTCGCGGCGGTGCTGATTGCCCTGGCCGCGTTCATCAAGCCGTATGCCCTGCTGTTGCTGCCGTGGCTGGTGGCGAGCCACGGGATCGCCGCGGGTCTGGTCGGGGTGCTGGTGCTTGCCGCAGGACTTGTCGCTCCAGCCGTCGTGTACGGATGGTCCGGCAATCTCGTGCAGTTGAGCAGTTGGTACACGACCGTCACGACATCGACCGCGCCGAACCTGCTTGGCGCGGACAACATCTCGCTCGCGGCGATGTGGGCGAAGTGGATTGGCGCCGATTCGACCGCCGCCGCGCTGGCCGTGGTCTCTGCCGCAGCCGTGCTGGGCGTCGCCGCGCTCGCCTGGCGCCGCCGCGACCGCATCAGCGAGCCCGATTACCTGGAGTTCGCGCTGCTGATGCTGCTCATCCCGCTGCTGTCGCCGCAGGGATGGGATTACGTGCTCCTGCTCGGCACGCCTGCCGTCGTGTGCCTGCTCGATCGATGGCCGGAGCTGTCAAAGCCGTGGCGAATCTTTACCGTCGCCGCGCTGGCGCTGATGGGTTTGACGATTTTCGATCTGATGGGGCGCGCGCTCTACGCGCGCTTCATGGCCCTGTCCATCGTCACGATCTGCGCCGCGGGCGTGGTGGTTGCGCTTGCGCATCTGCGTAGCCGAGCGCTGGCGTGAGTGGTCGGCGCGCGCGCGCTCCGTCGTCCAGTTGCAGCACGCTCGCGGGCGCATCCGCCCCGGCGGCCAGCTGCACGCCGAGCACGACCAAAAACAGGGCCGCGGCCGGCGCCAGCATCCAGGGCGCATCCGTCATCACGCGCACGTTCGCCACGTCCTGCAGCATCGTGCCCCAGCTCGCGCTTGGCTCCGGAAACCCGAGACCGAGAAACGAGATCGTCACTTCGGCCACGAGCAGCGCCGGTACAAGGAGCGCGGCCTCGACGCCAAGGAATCCTCGTGCGGCCGGCATCAGCCCCCGCGCCTGGCGCACCAGGCCCGCGCCAGCCGCGCGCGAGGCTTCGGCGTAGGCGCGGGTGCGCTCGGTCGCCACGATCGCGCGCACCCCGCGCGCGACGTGCGGCCATCCCGCAATCGCGAACAGCACGGCCATCAGCCCGAAGATCTGACCCGGCGACAGCACCGGCGGCAGCACGCCACGCAGCACGAGCACGAGGTACGCGCCAGGCAGGACGATCAGGAAGTCGGCGGCGAGCATCAGCAGCGTTTCCACACGGCCGCCCGCGGTTCCTGCGACGCCGCCCGCCAGTGTGCCGATGGCCAGCGCCCCCACTACCCCGACGACGACCACGCCGAGCGACAGCCAGGCCCCGGACAGCAGCCGGGCGAACAGGTCGCGGCCGAGCGCATCGGCGCCAAGGATCAACAGCGGTCCCTGCGACGCATCAGTGGAGATCATCCGGCCGTTCCGAAACCACTGCAGCGGCACGACCGCCGATCGATCCTCTTCGTAGCGGCGAGCGAGCCGATCGGCCAGGTGCTGGCGATACACGAACGGCGCGCGGAATCCGCGCTCGTCACGCACGCGGATGCGCATGGGCGGGGCATACGCACGATCGCGAAAC
>Ga0268386_10001422_pt1 | contig 16445 bp, 15 predicted proteins | sample RVTome_15_FD_200260 | JGI IMG/M metagenome (GOLD analysis project Ga0268386, IMG submission 200260) | Soil microbial communities from uranium-contaminated site in the Upper Colorado River Basin, Wyoming, United States - RVT150D86... ...
CAGTACTGATTTACTCACACTGTTATTTTCCATGCCCTCTTTCAAATGTCTGACAGGGCTTACCGATATAATAATTCGGGGCAGCTGATCTTCCATGGCTGCCAGCAGTCTCTGGAAGGCGGCGACTATGACTTCCGGTGAAGTCAGCGCTTTTTCAAACTGCTTATTAGGCACTTTATGGCAATTTGCTACCAGCATGTCTGTACTTTTATGGTGGTATTGAATGGCAGTGCCAAAGGTCAGCAATAAAAAATCAGCTTCTGCCAGGCGGGCGCCCAGGTCATTAATCCGCTGTTTAAGATCGGATTCCAGGCTGGTTCGGGAGGTATGGGAAACCGAACTGTGGAACAGGTAGTTGTACCATATATCCTGGTTGAACAGGTAACTGTGGTCAGGAGGAAGTTCCTTATGGAGCGCCAGTCTCAATATCTCAAATTGAGCCAGGGGATGGAATATCACTCCAAAGGGGTTGGTCACTATGTTAAATTTGTTTTTCTTAAGTTGTCCCCCGATATAATCTGCAAAGCAACTTCCCATTGAAAGTATTCTACTGTTCAGTGAGATCGGTCTTTCGACTGGTTTTAATGAGATGGCAGTGCGGAACATATTTTCGAAGTTAGCAAAGGGCATATAATAAAAAAACCCCGCCACAGGGCGGGGTTGTACATTTATACCGTTTGGAGCAATTTATGCTTCAATAACTTTAAAATTTACTTCATGCTTCACTTCCCGGTGCAGATCCAGTACCGCTGTATAGTCGCCCAGGGTTTTAACTGCTGTTTTAAAGGAAATTTTCTTTCTGTCCACTTCAAAGCCTTTGCTTTTTAATGCATCTGAGATCTGCAAGGCAGTAACAGCCCCGAATATCTTGCCGTTTTCACCAGCTTTGGTAGAGATTTCCAAAACCAAATCTCCGATAGTCTGGGCCAGTGATTCGGCATCCTGCCGGATCTTTTCTGCTTTATGGGCCGCCTGTTTTACATTTTCGGCTATCCTCTTTTTGTTGGAGGTACTGGCTACCAATGCCAGGCCTTTAGGAATCAGGTAATTCCTGCCATATCCTCCTTTTACACTGACCAGGTCGTTTTTATAGCCCAGTCCCTGTACGTCTTCTGTTAATATAACCTCCATAATTTTACCAGACTTATTTTAGTGAGTCAGTTACATATGGTAACAAGGCCAGGTGCCGGGCCCTTTTAACCGCCTGACTGACCTTTTTTTGATATTTCAAGCTGGTCCCGGTTATCCTGCGAGGAAGTATCTTACCCTGCTCATTGACAAATTTCAGCAGGAAGTTAGCATCCTTATAATCAATATATTTGATGCCGTTTTTCTTGAACCTGCAATATTTCTTTTTGTTATCGGTGCGGTTAACCGGTTCGTTTATTAAGGTCATGTTGCCACCTCCTCAGTTTTCTTATTAAAAACTCCTTTTCTTCTTTTTTCGTTGTATTCCAGCGCATGCTTATCCAGAGATATGGTCAGGAAACGCATTACTTTTTCATCGCGTCTGCAGGCAATCTCAAATGCATCTACTGCCTTTGGCTCTGAGTTAAACTCGAATAAATTGTAGAAGCCGGTAGTCTTGTGTTGAATGGGGTATGCCAGTTTCTTCAGTCCCCAGTTTTCTTCATTGATCAGTTCTGCCTCATTTTCAGCAAGGACTTCCTTTAATTTGTCGACTGTATCCTTCATCTGATTCTCAGACAAAACGGGAGTTAAAATGAATACAGCCTCATAACTTTTCTTCATAATTTTAAATTGGTATTTGAATGGCCTGCAAAATTAGCCATAAATATGGTATGTTCAAAATAAACCTAATTTAACCTTACTTAACGGAAAAGGATTTGCTTCCTATGAGATCCTCATCAGCATAGATTTCCACCAGGTGATCTCCCACCCCGTACTCACTGCCTTTTTCATATAGGAAGGTTATTTGTTGTTTGGTATTATCAAAAAGTATTGCCTGGCTTGCCGTGTAAAACTCTTCCCTTCCTGAGATCATGAACGTCCCTGAACCACGGGCCACGTCGAACACTACATTCCCTTCGGGTTCTATGATGCGAATGCGAATATCCTTACCTTCAATGGGCGCTACATTGTTTTCTGCCAGGTTGAACCCGACTTTCAGGCTTTCCATCTGCCGGTTTCTGAACTCGTCTTCCCTTTCCCTTCCCCGCTTATTTACCGCGCTGATCTTTATGTTTTCAGCTTTTAAGGTACTGGCCATCGCCACCCTTTCCCCCAGTTTTTCCGAAGTTACGGCAAGTTCCTGGATGGAATCGCTTAGCATATTCTGGGTTACTTTCAGATCGGTGTTTTCGGACAGCAGTTCTTCATTGACGGCTCTCAGCCGTTGAATTTCCGCCTCTTTCTCTCTCAGCAGTGTCTCGTAGCCCTCTACCTTGTCCCTGATCTGGTATAACCTGGCCCAACCCACGTCAGAGGATTCCTGCAGTTTGTCCCGCTCGGCTTCCAGTTCTTCCTTGGCAATGCGCAGTTCTTCCACATCACCTCCCAGCTTACTGATCTCCTCGATCTTTAGCTGTAATTCATTGCTTACTGACTCCAGTTTGTTATAAGTCTCCTCTAATTCGACGTCCCGGTTAGCCAGTTCCGTCTTTAACTCATTTTTTTTCTGATGGTCCAGGTACCACTTAACCCCCTGTATTATTACCAAGATGGCCAAAAAAGCAATGATCAGCCCTAGCTTATTATTTTTCTTCTTTTCTATCTCGTTTATTTGTTGGCTCATACTTAGAAGTCCATTTTGACAGGGTAAAATTAAGACATTATTAAATTAATTCAATATTAAGCTGATAAATAAAGCTCCATTTTGAGCCGCATGTAACTTTAAATCAAGTTTTCCATGAATAAATCAAATTTTCACCGGATTGCTGATATCAAAGTTTTGACAAATAAGGAAAAATGATGTCTACAGGTTCAGAAGGTAGTGCCTCCTGCCAAGACCCTTTCTGAAAAGGACCACCCCGGTATGGAACAGATCAACGGTCATTTCAACCTCCTGCAGTTCTTTAATTTCGCACCATGCCCGGGTCATTTCAGGAGACCAGTATATATCATCGATAACTACCATGCTTTGCGGCGTAAACCAGCCTGAACACTGCCTGAAATAGTCCATGGTAGGCTGGTAGCGATGATTTGCATCAATAAAAAGCAGGTCTAGCGAACTCATCTTTGCCAATACCTGAGGAAGCACCCTGTTGATGTCACCTGCAACCAGTGAAATCCCTGTGGTGCCCAGTTTCCTGAAGTTCTCCATGGCCCTTTTACCGATTTCGCTGCAACCTTCAATGGTTACTATGCTGGCCTTTGGCGCTGCAGCAGCCATACTAAGGGTTGAAATGCCCAGACTGGTTCCCAATTCAAGAATTGTCGCAGGTTGGGATTTCCTGCAAATATTATACAACAGGCGCGAAACTTTAGGCTGATTGCTGTACCTGGTCAATTTGGAGACCGTGCGACGGTTAGTTCCGTTACTGCGGGCGCCGTAGTCAGTTACCTCAAGCATAGTATGGTCACTCAAAAGTGACCGACGCAATTGATTTACCTTCTCCAGAGACGGGCAGGTGAAATTATCCTTTACCACTTCGGTATAAAACCGGTAGATCGACGGGGCCTGCAGGGAATGTTCATCAACGGAATTAAGCCAGTGAGAGAGATACCTCCCGGCTTTAATGATATTGGCAGAGAACAAGCTAGTTCAGTTTGTGGGGAAAGATCATATGGAATTCAGGAATACTAACCAGGAACCTGGATCCGTCTACCAGCTGTTCCATCTGGTAGCTTCCGTGCATTTTACCCATACCGGATTTTAAATTGCATCCGGAAATATATTGATGCTGCTCTCCGGGTTCGATTACAGGTTGCTGTCCCACCACGCCTTCACCTTCTACAATTCGCACCGCGGCGCTGGCATCGTGAATGTACCATTTGCGCTTCAGTAACTTTATTGTGTGGGCGCTGCCGTTCCTGATGGTGATGCGATAGGTAAAGACATAATGGTACTGGCTAGGGCTGGAGTATTCAGGTTGGTATTCAGTCTCTACCATAACTTCAACTCCTTTAGTGACGGCTGTTACCATAAGGCTTGTTGATAGTAGTTGGTTGTAAATTTAAAGATAACTAAACTTCATCAAGCATTGGTTATTGAAAACTAAAATTTATTTTGAAGGGCAAATGCATGCCATGGATGTCAGAATTGAGGCAGGCTGGAAACAGGCCCTTAAGGAAGAGTTTCAAAAACCTTACTTCGATAAATTGATGGGTTTTGTGCGGGAAGAATATGGAAACCGCCGGATATTCCCTCCTGGCAGGCAGATATTTAATGCCTTTGACCGGTGTCCTTTTTCAGGGGTAAAGGTGGTAATTCTGGGTCAGGATCCCTATCACGGACCCGGACAGGCCAATGGACTTTGTTTTTCGGTAAATGACAATATTCCCAAGCCACCATCACTGATCAATATATTCAGGGAGTTGGAGACGGACCTGGGGATATCGCAACCCCCTACCGGCAACCTGGAAAAATGGGCTGACCAGGGGGTTTTGTTGTTGAATGCCACGCTGACCGTCAGGGCCCATCAGGCCGGTTCACACCAGGGTAGGGGATGGGAGCAGTTCACAGACCGGGCCATAGAGTTGCTGGCAACCCAAAGGTCAAATCTGGTCTTTATCCTTTGGGGAAGTTATGCGCATAAGAAAGGCGCTCTCATAGATAGCAGCAGGCATTTGGTGATCAGTACCGCCCACCCTTCGCCATTGTCAGCCCACCGGGGATTTTTCGGCAGCAGGCCGTTTAGCAGGGCCAACCTGTATTTACAGAAACACGGAAAAGTACCAATCGACTGGTGATCACTCAATCCCTTTAAAGAGCCTGTTCCAGCGGATCTTTTTCAACCATGACTGGTTGCTGTCGATTGACATCCACACGAACAAAGGCTTGCCCATGATATGATCTTCCGGTACGAATCCCCAAAACCTGGAGTCTATGGAATTGTGTCGATTGTCACCCACCATAAAATAATAGTCCTGGTTGAAGGTATATTCCTGCACCTGTTGACCATTTATAGTAAGTGTTTCATTTTCAATGGTTACGCTGTCCAGTCCTTCGTAGTGCTCAATAAAGTAACCATATTTAAGCAGGTTTTCGGGATTGATGCTTATGGTTTCACCTTTGGCCGGGACCATCAATGGACCATAGTGATCCTCGTTCCAGGACAATTGCATGCCGTCAGGATAGACGTTTACCTGGCCTTCTCCCGGTTCCCATGATTTCAGGGCGCCGGTTAATGGATCCACACTCATCTTTTCAACCGTAATGTTTGGTATTTCCGAAAGCTGTTCCATGTCTGCTTCCATTGCTCCTTTTACGTAGTAAGTATTGACCCCCCAGTTTTCCACGTCCCAAATCCCATTGCGCATGAAGACCCTTCTGTTGACAGGAACAGGACTGGTAACCTTATAACTGGTTTGCATTTTGGGAGGGTTAGAAGCAATCTCCCCGTTGATATACAGTTGCATATCCTTTATTTCCAGGACGTCACCGGGGATGGCCACACAGCGTTTCACATAATAGGTTTTCAGATCGACCGGATGATCTTCCTCGCCAGGTATATTGGGGTTTCCCGGGTAGTTAAACACTACCGGTTCGTTGCGCTTTACATCGCGAAAGCCCGGTAATCTGACGGATGGCAATTGTATCCAATCCAGGTAGGAAGCGATGTTGAGCAGGGGGATTTTTTGATGGGTAAGGGGTACCTGTAAAGGAGTTACCGGGGTCCTCGGCCCGTAATGGATTTTACTGACGAACAGGTAGTCTCCTACCAACAGTGATCCTTCCATGGAGGGAGTTGGTATGGTAAAGGCGCTGATCAATCCCCATTTTAAAATAGTGGCCACGATAATGGCAAATTTCAAAGCATCAATCCATTCCCTGGTCTTACTTCGGGGTTTTTGATCCTTCTTCTTTTTAGACTTCCCGGACCGGAAGTTCTTGATAAATGATAATTCCTTCATAAAAAAAATTTTCGAGCGTTAAAGATCTATAAAATCATCCATTGTTAAAATACCTTTACGGTTTTGAATCCATTCCGTTACTAAAACCGCACCCAGGGCAAATCCCTGACGGCTCAAGGCCTGGTGTTGCAGCACGATCTCATCATTTTCACTGGAGTATTTTATGGTGTGCGTGCCCGGCACTGTCCCCTGGCGGATAGAAGTGATGGTTAGTGAGTCCGAACCTGTGCCGGGAGCCAGCGTCCATTGATCCAGCCGGTCTATTTCTGCCAGGATGCCCTGCGCCAGCGTTATGGCGGTTCCGCTGGGTGCGTCCTTTTTTTCCAGGTGATGGACCTCTTCCATGCTGACCTTAAAATCCGGGTAGGAATTCATTATACCCGCCAGGTACTGGTTTACCTTAATGGTGATGTTAACCCCCAGGCTATAATTGGAGGCGTAAAAATAGGTGCCTCCTTTTTGTTCACAGAGCTGATCCAGTTCCGGTTTTCTTTCCAGCCATCCCGTAGTGCCCGATACCACCGGGATTCCCAGCTCGATGCACTGTTTTATGTTGTCAAAGGCCTGGTCGGGTACAGTGAACTCTATGGCGGCATCCACACTTTCCGGCTTCCAATCTTTTAGCGATCGCCTGTTTTCAATATCGATCCTGTCCACTATATGGTGACCTCGGGATTCTGCGATAGCCGATATGGCTTTTCCCATTTTGCCATAACCGATAATTCCTATATTCATTGGTTAAAATTTACATTCAGCGCCAGCCCGCCACTGATGATGCCAAATTCCTGTCTCAGGCTGGGGGCTATTAATATAGAGGTAGATCCTCCCCTGGGGAAATTCTTCAGGTGTGCGTCCACATAAGCATCTGCAATTACAATGAAGTATGACAAGATCGAGCCTATGATCAGCAGATCACGGTCCCTTCTGAAATTGTCAGTCTCTCTTTCCAGTGTACTCTCGGATAAGGTATGCAGTGAGTTTTCCGGATCAATATTGCCGGTCCGTACCGCATATAACGCATTCCTGGTCTCAACATAGCGGGTATGATTCCAATTAATCCCGTATCCAAGGGCAGCTGCCCCGCCATACACGATAGGTAATTTCCAATATTTATTATTATAAGCCTGTCCCAATCCAGGAAGCGCCGCCGAGAGTAAGGCGGCCCTTTCAGGGTCCTTGCGCATGGCCCCTTCTCCCGCTATAAGCAATTCATTAGGCCTGGGCGCCAGGGTATCCGAACTTTGCCCTATGGCGCAAGGAGCTGCTGTGGCAGTCAAAATAACAAAAATAATTAATCGGGATATCACAGATCAAAGATCTAGTATCTCAAGTATTCGATTCAAGTCTTCCGTTGAAACAAAAGGTATGCGGATTTCCCCGCGGTGGTTATGGTTAGCGGTGATTTTAATGCGGGAACCAAAATGAGAGCTAAGTGTTTGCTGAAGTTGACGCAGCTCCGCGTCATCTGCTGGCTGGGCGGCTTTTGAAGGGCTTTTCTCCCGGGCATTGTTTCCGATGGCCCTGGCCATGGCCTCAACCTGGCGCACACTTAATTCCTCTTTGATAATTTTACGGTATATGCTCAGTTGGGCATCAATATTTTCAATGTTGATCAATGCCCGGGCATGCCCCATGGAGATCTTTTTATCCCTGATCCCGATTTGTATGTCCGGAGGCAGTTTAAGCAATCTTAAATAGTTGGTTATCGTAGTGCGATTCTTGCCCACTCTATCTCCTAACTCCTCCTGTTTCAGGTTGCACTCGGAAAGCAGCCGCTGGTAACTGAGCGCTATTTCAATGGCATTCAGGTCCTCCCGCTGGATATTTTCGATCAGGGCCATTTCCAACATTTCCTGATCATTGGCAGTCCTGATAAAGGAGGGAATTTCCTTAAGTCCAGCCATCCTGGCGGCCTGTAACCGGCGCTCACCTGCAATCAACTGGTATTTTCCCGGGCTGAGCTGCCGGACCGTAACAGGCTGAATGATACCCTGGGTTCTGATGGAATCCGCAAGTTCCTTCAGGGATTCCTGATCAAAATCCGTTCTGGGTTGAAACGGATTAACTTCAATTTGGCCCAATGGTATTGCATTCATCCGGCTTGCGGTGCCGGTATGCCGGCCAGGCGTCTCAAATACCAGGGAATCGTCCAGAAGCGCACCAAGCCCTCTACCCAGGGCGTTCCTTTTTTTCGGTTTCTTGTCGGACATATTCAGTGGGCCAGATTGTTTTTTTCAACTATTTCCCGGGCCAGGTTCAGGTAGCTTACCGCACCCTTGCTTTTAGCGTCATGGGCAATGGCAGGAATGCCAAAACCAGGAGCTTCGCTCAGTTTTATATTCCTAGGGATGATGGTCTTAAATACGATTTGTTTAAAATGTGTATTTACCTCTTCCACCACCTGGTTAGACAAACGCAGTCTCACGTCGTACATAGTTAGCAGGATACCCTCGATTTCCAGGTTGGTGTTTAAACGGGATTGAATGATCTTAACGGTATTCAACAGCTTGCCTAATCCCTCCAGGGCGAAATATTCACATTGAACGGGAATGATTACGGAATCCGCTGCCGTCAGGGCGTTTACCGTTATCAACCCCAGGGAAGGTGAGCAATCTATGATAACAAAGTCATACTCTTCGGTGATCTCTGACAATGCATCCTTCATTTTTTCCTCGCGGTTCTTCAAATTAACCATTTCCACCTCCGCACCAACCAGGTCAATCCTGGAAGGGATTACTGAAAGATAGTCAATGGAAGTATCCACGATGGCATCGTGAACATCTGTCCCGTTTACCATGCATTCATACACGCTGTAAGAGACCGTCCTGGGGTCTATACCCACACCCGAAGTAGTGTTTGCCTGTGGGTCCGCATCCACTACCAATGTCTTGTATTCAAGAGCTGCCAGACTGGCGGCAAGATTCATAGCCGTAGTGGTTTTACCCACGCCTCCTTTCTGATTGGCAATGGCAATTGTTTTACCCATAGGGGGGATTAAAATTTTATAGAACTTCCAATTTGCATCAAAATTAATTCTTTTCCTTGAGAATCAGCCAAATTTTTCGAAGCCTGGTGGTCAATGGCAATAGGAGGAAAAGTATCGTAATGCATTCCCAAAATACGTGTACAACCAACAAAATCAGCAGCTTTCAGGGCATCTTCCAGGCCCATGGTATAATGACCGCCTATGGGCAAAACTGCCAGATCTACGGAGAACTGGTCCCGGATCAGTTTCATGTCCTGGTGCAGTGCAGTATCACCGGCATAGTAAAGGCATTTATCCTCCATTTCAATCACAAACCCCACCGGGTTGCCTCCATAGCTTCCATCCGGCATACTGCTGGAGTGTATGGCATTTACCAGCTTCACCCGGCCAAAATCCAATTGCAATTGTCCTCCCAGGTTCATAGCGATGACGTTTTCCAGACCCCGTTTCTGAAACCAGCTGGCCACTTCGAAATTTGCTATAATTGAGGCATTACCATGTCCATAGATGGTTTCCACATCCAGGACGTGGTCCTGGTGGCCATGGCTAAGCAGGATATAATCGGGCTTCAGGTCAGAAATTGAAATGCTTTCGGCCAATGGATTGCCGGATATGAAGGGATCAAGCAACATGGTGTTCTGACCGCTTTTCAACCTGAAACAAGAATGACCCAGATATGCTATTTCCATGTTTTTATTTTCTGTTCTTTTTTGATTCCTCCGCCGTTTTCATGGCCTCTTCCAATCGCATCTGAAATTTGGATTTCTTCTTGTTCTTGTTGCGGACCTTATTTTCCTCCATAATGCGCAGAATCTTATCCTCATCGATAAAGTATTTTTTAATAATGGCCTGCTGGCCAAAATTGAGCATATTCAATACAAAGTAATAAAAGGTCAACCCGGAGGAAAAAGTGTTAAAAAAGAATATCATCATTATGGGCATCAGGTATTGCATGGTTTTCATGGGCCCCTGCATGGTGTTCAATTGCTGGTTTTGCCAGGTAAACAACACGGTTGAGCCTGCCATCAGCAGTGTAAACAAGCTTACATGTGCTCCGTAAAAAGGAATTTCGAATGGAAGATTCAATATGGAGTCGTAGCTACTGAGATCATCGGCCCACAGGAATCCCGCCTGGCGCAATTCAATGGAATTGGGGAAGAAATTGAACATGGCAAATAATATGGGCATCTGCAACAACATGGGAATACAACCGCTTAATGGATTTACCCCTACCTTGCCATACAATTCCATTTGGGCAGCCTGCGCTTTCTGCATATCATCACCAAATTTTTCCTTTATTTCATCTAATTGAGGTTTTAAAACCTTCATTTTAGCCATGCTCAGGTATGACTTATATGAAACAGGGGAAAGGATAATCTTGATAAAGAAAGCCAGGATGATAATAATAATACCGTAATTGGCCACGTATTTCTCCAGGAAGTTAAACACGGGAATGATCAACCACTTGTTTATCCAGGCAAACAGGGACCAGCCCAGATAGACATTCTTGGAAAACCCATCGGTAACCTTTTTCATCACCTGGTAATGGTTAGGGCCAAAGAAGTAGGTAAAACCTTCTTTCACCAATTCAGGTTGTGACATGCTCACTACTATTTCCAGGTTCTTGACCACGGTAGTATCGGCCTCGGACACGACCTGCGAAGAAACCATGGCGCCCTGGAATGGGGTATGTGCAATTATACCCGCGGTAAAGAACTTCTGGTTCATGGTAAGCCAATATATGGGCAGGTTCACTACTTCCTGCTTAAGGTCATTGCTGTTATCGCCCAGGTCCATAAAAGTTCCGTCAGTCAAATAATAGTTTACTGATGTGTTACGCCTGGAGTCCTCCAAACTTCTTTCCAGTTTTTTAACCCGTTCGCTCCAGCTAAATATGGCCATAGAGGCTGGATCAGCGGATGCTAACCGGGAAAGATCAACACGGTAACCCAACTGGTATCCGGTACCGAGTTCATAGTATTGATGAATTTGGTTGCCGTTCCCCAGGTCAATGCTGAACCTGAGCTGGGTGGTATCATTTCCGGTGGTAATCTGATGATCCTGAAAGTAGAGGTCCATCATGTTCACCTGGTTTCCTCCGATCTCCATCTGGAAAGCCATCTCTGAACTTTCCTCATCGAACAGGATCAATGGTTTTTTGTCAAACGTCTGGTATTCCTTGAGTTCTACCTGTTTAATTAAACCGCCTTTGGTTGAGAAGGTAATTTTCAGATGATTATTTTCCAGCACTACTTCCCTGGCATCTCCTGTCATTGCCCGGGCCAACTGCCCGTATTTCTCCTGCTGACGGGCCGTTTCCGTACTGTCCGGAGCAGTATCTGATGGCCTGGCATCCGGATCCGGCGGGGCTGGCGACACTTCAGTTTGTGGAACCGGGTCAGCCGGAGGGGGCTGCAGGTCCTGCGCGAAATAAAAATAACCGAGTAGTAAAAGAGAGATCAGGATTAACCCTGTGACTTGATTCTTATCCATATTGGATGGCCTTAATTAGTGGTTTTTCCTTTGTGCTCTAAGGCAGCCTTAACAAATTTAACAAAAAGCTTATGTGGATTAAGCACCGTACTTTTTAGTTCAGGATGGTACTGTGTACCGATATACCAGGGATGATCGCCTAATTCAATGGTTTCAACCAGGTTGGTTTCAGGGTTTATCCCGGACAGTATCATTCCGGCTTTTTCAAACCTGGACATGTATTTATTGTTGAATTCATAGCGATGCCGGTGCCGTTCCGAGATTTTGGATCTTCCATAAGCCTGATGAATTTTAGTTCCGGGTTTTAGCCGGCATTGATAGGCTCCCAGCCGCATGGTACCTCCTTTGTTGATGACCTTCTTCTGGTCCTCCATCAGGTCAATTACCAGGTTTTTAGAATCTATTCCCATCTCAGAGGAGGCTGCATCCTCTAACCCCAGCACATTACGTGCAAATTCAATTACCGCGCACTGCATACCCAGACAAATACCAAAGTATGGCACCTGTTTTTCCCTGGCATACCTGGCGGCTTCTATTTTGCCGATCATACCTCTTTCCCCAAATCCGGGAGCTACCAATATGCCGTGCAGGTTACCCAGTATTTCACAAACATTGGTCGGTTCGATGCTGTCTGAACTTATATATTTTAAGTGAACCCTGCATTCATTCTCCGCTCCGGCATGCACAAATGCCTCTGAAATTGATTTGTAGGCATCCGGGAGCTCCACATATTTCCCCACCAGACCAATCTCCACTTCATCGGTGGGATTTTTGTGCCTGCTCAGGAATTCCCTCCAGGATTCCAGTTGAACCTCAGATTTGCCCCCTAAACGCAATTTTGAGAGCACCCGCTCATCCAGCTTTTCCTTACGCATCATCAGGGGTACGTCGTATATAGTGTCAGCATCTATGGCCTGAATAACCGAGTTGTAATTGACATTACAGAATAAAGCGATCTTCTTCCGCAAATCCGGGGGTAGTGGCTTTTCGGACCGGCACACCAGTATATCGGGCTGCACCCCGGCTTCCAGCAAATGCTTGACAGAATGTTGCGTGGGTTTGGTTTTCAATTCGCCCGCCGCACTCAAATAAGGGACCAGTGTAAGATGAATTACCATCAGATTATTTGGCCCCACGTCCCATCTGAATTGTCGTAAAGCTTCTATAAAAGGCAGGGATTCAATATCACCCACACAACCTCCAATTTCCGTAATAATGATATCGTAGTTTTTGCCATTACCCAGGGCCAGGAAATTTCGCTTTATTTCATCTGTGATATGCGGCACTACCTGCACTGTTTTTCCCAGGAAGTCCCCTTTGCGTTCCCGGGTTATAACATTATAGTAGATTCTCCCGGTAGTAACATTGTTGGCCTGTGAAGTTGCCACATTCAGAAATCGTTCGTAATGCCCCAGGTCCAGATCGGTCTCGGCACCATCATCTGTTACATAACATTCACCATGCTCATAGGGATTGAGTGTTCCCGGGTCAATATTTATATAGGGATCGAATTTCTGTATGGTAACGGAAAAGCCTCTGGCTTGCAGTAATTTGCCAAGTGATGCCGATATTATGCCTTTTCCCAGGGATGAGGTCACGCCTCCTGTTACAAAAATATATTTGGTTGAACCCATAAGTAGCTCGGGGTGGCAGATATGTACCTATGGGGTACAAATGTACAAAGTATTTTCCGGTTTAGGCAACACTTTTACCAACCACTTGCCTGGAGTCAGCGATTTGAGGTTTTAAATCTCGTATGTACCGTTTGATCCGGTTTTGGCCGAAATCATAAACCCAAAATCACAAAATTTGATTCTTGTATTGAGTCGCTCCTGGTGAAAATGGATCAATTAGGTACTTTTTGTCGATGAAAAAGGGTTTTTTACTATTCACTCTGTGTGCAGGTATTACAATCCTGTCAGGTTCTCTGACTGCCCAAAATTGTGTGATCGTTTCCAAGGGTAACTTTATGGACCCCGCAACACTGTGTGCTCCGGTTGATGTGGAGTGGGATGTGTTATATACCGGGGTAAACAATGGAGGAGCCCCGGTAGAGATCTTTATTAACTGGGACGACGGGTCCACAAATCTGGTACCTGCAGTGCTCACCAATGCCGCCACCAGGGAATGGTCTGTGACCAATGTGCCTCATACCTACCCGCAGGGGGGAAACGAGTGTACCTACCACCCCGAAGCTTTTTTGGTGGTAAATGGAGTGATATGTAGCAGTACCGCCCAGGAACAGATTGTAACAGTCTGGGATACTGATGACGAGAATGGAGGGAATATTCGTATTGATCCGGTTGAATACCGGGTTTGTGTGGGCCATTCGGCATCCGTCAGGTTTGATGATAACAGCCGTTTCAATTGCGTACCTCCCGATGAACGGGACAACCCCAATATTGAGAACCGCTGGATCCAATGGGTCTACGGTACCGGGAATCCCGGAAACAGAATTGCCGGAATACAGGTGGGAGGCAGCAGTCATACATACCCTTTCAGTGGTCCGATCGACTACAGAGCGGCTCCCGTTACCGGGCCCTGGTCCACCAGTAGTGTGGTATCAGTTCCGGGCAATACCACCGTAGCAGATATCGGAAGACAATTCCAGGTAACCCTGAACAATTGGAACCAATGTAATCCATATCCAGCTGAACAACCGGTGTGGGAAACTGCCAGGATCGTTTTGGTAGCAGCCCCCATCCCGGATTTTTTGACCAGGAAGCACGATAGCGGCGGCATTGTTACCGATAAGTTTTGCGCCGGCGAACAGGTCTATTTCGACAATGAGACCTCCTGGCCAGCTAATTCCAGTGCGGAATATCAATGGACCATGTACGATGGTCCCACTACCGCTGCTCCTGTGGTGCGTAGTAGCAGTAGCCGAAATCCCCGGGAAACATTTAACAACCCCGGGATAAAACTGATCGAGTTGGTGGCGTCCGATGGCAATGCCGCCGGAAACTGCGACGAAGTGATCCAGAAGACCATAGAAATTATAGCAGCGCCTATCGCTCAAATTCAGATCAACAGCGAACCTCTGAGTGTGGATTCGGTATTTTTCTGTGAGGACCAGTTTGGTACCAACCTGGTGACCTTTACCGACCAGTCCGGGGCAGCCACTCCCAATACTGCTCATGTGTTTGAGTTCTTCGATGAGAATATGAACCTGGTACTGAAGGATTCCGTAGTAGGTGTGCCATCCGGTCCGTTTACTCAACCCTATATGGCACCGGGAGTATACAATTCTGTTTTGACCTTAACTGACAAGGATACCGACTGCCAGTCTTCTGATACTGCCGTAGTTATTATAACCGCCCTGCCCAGGGCCAGTTTTGTGCCCAATAACGCCGGGGTATTATGTGCGGCGGATTCAGTATTCTTTGATGACATCAGTACCAATTTTACTACCGTACCCAGTGGATTTGTGGCAGATACTATAAACACCTGGAGGTGGTGGTTTGATTACGATTTTAATCCGTTAAGCGCACCGGACGCAGTAATCAATAGTGGCACCAGCGGCGATATTTCTCATATATTTCCAACTCCCAAGGATTACATAGTGAGGTTGGAGGTGGAATCGGCCAATGGATGTACCGATGATACCGTTATGACCGTTACCGTTAATCCGGTGCCAGGCGCCAGCTTTACTGCATCCCCAAAAGCAGGATGTTCTCCGCTGGTCACCACCCTGACCAATACCAGTTCTCCCCAGGGGGCAGGCGTAGTGATTGACAGGTATACCTGGACCATCTATAATGCTGCCGGTACGGTAATTGAACAGATAGACCAGCCCACTGAAAATACATTACCCTATACTTTCATAAATACATCACCAGATTTCGATGCAAATTATGCGGTGACCTTAACGGCAGTGGATGCCAGCGGTTGTGAAACTACCAGCCCTGCCGATTCCATAACCGTATTTCCCAGCCCCATTATAAGTTTTACCTCGGAGGATTATAATCCGTTTAATAATAACTGTGCCCCGGTGAGCGCAACATTTAACGTAGATAGTATCTTTCATGCCACAAACGATGTAAATACCTATTACTGGATCGTAAATGACGGACAGGGGGCGGTGGACACTACGGCGGTACCTGGTAATGTTGATAGTTTCCTGTATAACAATTTCGTCAATGTCGGAATTAATATAAAACTTTACACCGTTACCCTTACAGCGGATCTGAATACAGGAGGTTGTGTGGTGCCCTTCAGCCAGCCCATTATTGTACACCCGGTTCCCTTTTCCACTTTTACCGCCACTCCTACGGAAAACTGTGATTTCGTGCAGTTCAGAATAGAAACTACTCAGATCGCGGGCATCCTGGATTTCGACTGGGTGTTCTCGGAAACTCCTTCAAACAATCCCCTGCTGGATCACAGTTTTGATCTTACTTTTGAAAGACCGGAAGCTAACGAACCGGATCTGATGGTGGATGTAAGCCTGGTAGTGACCAACACCTCCAGTTGTATCAGCGATACTACCAGACAGACACTTTTGGTGCGTAAGAAACCATTTGTCAATGTTCAGTTGGCTCTGGCGGGCAATGACCAGGGTTGTGTGCCATACCTGGCAAATTTCTCCAACTCCACCGCTACCTATCCCGCAGGGACAACTTTTGAATTGTGGGTTACTTTCGGGTTGAATGACCCGGTCCAGGTTACTCCTACTACGGGAAATCTGCTTAATAATTTCAGTTATGAGTTTACGCAATACGGAGATTATAAAGTTGAACTGAGAGCCATCGAACCTACCAACGGATGTCCTTTTAAAGATGAAGAATTCGTAACAGTACACCCTGCGCCTCCGGCCAGATTTTTTACCCCGGTATCAGGTGACTGTGCGCCGTTTGACGCTATATTCTTCGATGACTCGAACGATACTAGCATAGTAAACAGAACCTGGAGGGTTACCGGGCCTGGCGTT
>Ga0268386_10001423_pt1 | contig 16439 bp, 14 predicted proteins | sample RVTome_15_FD_200260 | JGI IMG/M metagenome (GOLD analysis project Ga0268386, IMG submission 200260) | Soil microbial communities from uranium-contaminated site in the Upper Colorado River Basin, Wyoming, United States - RVT150D86... ...
CTCCTCCTCGAGACGGCGTCGATCCGTGACGTCCCGCGTGTTGAAGACGAGGCCGGCGACCGCGGGGTCGGTGGTGAGGTTGCTGACGATCGCATCCACGTGCCGCATCGAGCCGTCGGCGTGACGGAGCCGGAACCGACCGTCCACCACGCCGTTCGGCTGGGCGTTCGCGTTCAGAACGAGGGCGTCGTAGTAAGACCGGTCGTCGGCATGCACGAGCTCGCGGAACGCGGTCCCGATCAGCTTCTCCGCGCCGACGCCGACGAGCCGCTCGGACGACGGGCTCTGGTAGGCGATCGTCCCGCCCGCGTCGACGACCGTGATGAGGTCGGAGGTGTTGTGGACGAGCGATCGGAACGTCGACGACCGCCGGATCCCGGCCCGTCGCATCGATAGGCCCATCCACAGCGCACAGAGCCCACCGAGGGCACCGAGCGCGAGCGCGACCGTCACGAGGCGGCGGAACCTGCCCTCCGTGTCGCCCGTCATCTTGCCGACCACGTCGTTCGACACGGTGGTGACGAGCGCGCCGGCGACGCGCAGGTCCAGCACCATGTCGTCGAACCTCGGATCGCCGGGCTCGAGGGCCAGCAGGTCCTCGCCGATGCCGATCAGCTCCTCGATCAGGCGTTGATCCTGTTGGAGCTTCGCCACGACGCGGGGGTCGCTCGCCGGGTCGATGTCGATCTCGGCGTCGGCCCCGTGGACGGAGATGCCGGTCCCACCGCTCAGGAGCAGCGCGGCGTTCTCGCGGAGATCCTCGGCGGCGTCGCTCGGATCGGCCGCGAACCCGTTCGACACGAGCAGGACGTCGCTGACGTAGCGGTCGGCGAGCGCCCGCTGCCGGGCTGCGATGTTCACGACCAGGGCAGACCCCTGTTCCTCCGCGATGGAGGTCGACGTGTAGGCCACGATCGCGGTGACCACGACGAGGTACGCGGCGAGGATCGCCCGCACCCGGCGATCGATCCGGCGATCGCCCGGCAGCGCCGACCCGCGCTTGCTCCTGCCGTGCTGGACCGGCGCCTCGCCGTCGGGCTCAGGCATCGTCCATCACCTCGACCGCGGCATGCATCCCCGCGAGGTAGTGCCCCTGGAAGTTGCAGAAGAACACATAGCGTCCGGGCTCGAGCCGGACGGTCACCTGCCCGGATGTCCCGTCTTCGATCCCATCGATCTCGTCCACCGGCTCGAGCCCGTCCTCGTCCACGCGCAGGCCGTCTCCCCCGATCGGCAGACCGTCGTCCGGGAGATCGGTCCGCACGATGACGAACTCGTGCGTGGTGGGCCCGGTATTCGCCACGATGAGCGTCACCAGGCCGGCGGGCGCCGAGTCGCTCGACGGGAGGACCTTGAAATCCTTGATCCTGACGTCGAAGACCGGTCCGGAGGGGTCCGGAGTGGAGGCGGAGCAGGCCGCAAGGACGAGGAGCACGCTCGCGTAGACGCAGGCGTGCCTGACGATCGCGCTCGAGCGCATCGGATCCCTCCGCCCCCCGGGTCTGAATTCCTTCTGTAGGGAATCGGTGCCTTCCGATGCGCGCTTGAGCATCCGCGCGGGGGTGCCGGGGCGGATCCACCGCCCACCGATGGCCTGGACTTCGACGCTGTGTTCCCCCCCGGTCTGCTCGATGGAGAGCTCCCCTTCGTTCGGGCCGCGCCGACTCCGTGACCCTGTGCCCCCACGTTTCCTACTGCTGGAGACGACGCTCGAAGACCACGATCAGATCCGAGACACCACCCGGCCCCACTCTGCCTTCAACCGAAGTCCTGTGATCGATCTGACTCGCCATGCCTGTGCTGCCGATTCATTCAGATTCGCCCCCGATGACTGGAGCAAGATGGGATCACCCTCGGCAATGAGTCCTGCCTCCGCGGTTCAGCTGCCCGCCGAAATGTCACGCGGAAAGGTTGCCGCGTCAGACCGGCTGCCAGTCGGGGAAGAAGTCGAACAGGCCGAACGTCTGCTGCTGGCGCGAGGAGCCGTCGGCGAGCATGATCCAGACGCCGAAGCGACCGTTGCGCCCCTCCTTGTTGAAGGCGATCCTCGTCCCGTCGGGCGAGAACGCCGGCGCGAACTCGTGACGCCGGTTGTCCGTCAGCTTCGTCCGGTCCGTGCCGTCGGGATCCATCGTGAAGATGTTCCCGTTCCGCGAGAACGCGATCCTCGAGCCGTCGGGCGACCAGTCGGGGCGCTCATCGATCTTCGGGCCGCTCGTCAGGCGCAGCGGGTTCGATCCGTTCGCGTCGATGAGCCAGATGTCGTCCAAGTCCATCCGGTCGCTGGTGAACGCGATCCGGGTGCCGTCGGGCGACCACTCCGGGAACGCGTCGAAGATCCCGGCGGTCATCGTGAGCTGGGTCTGGCCCGTGCCGTCCTCGTTCATGACCCAGATGTCCTGGAACGCGTCCGAGGCGTTCGACGTGTAGGCGATCCGCGTGCCGTCGGGAGACCACGTCGGCCACGTCTCCTGCGCGTCGGGCGTGTTCGTTAGGCGGGTCGGGTCGCTGCCGTCCGCGTTCATCGTCCAGATCTCGCAGTTCGAGAACTTGCTGCGGCCGCACTTGGAGAACGCCACGAGCGTGCCGTCGGCGTTCCAGTCGGGCATTCCCTCGTTGGCGCGCGGGGTCCTGGTGAGCCGGACCGTGCTCGTGGAGTCGGACGCGACGACCCAGATGTCGTTCTGCTCGTGGGTGAACCGGCTGAACGCGATGTCGCCGTTCGTGCCGGGGAACGCCGCGTTCGCGGTCGGTGCCGTCACCAGCGAGGTGGCGATCAGCAGTCCGAGCAGGACGGTCGTGGCGCTGCGCTTCACGGGCGACCTCCGTTCGGGCGGAACGCCAACGCTAGGGTCGGGCGTGGAGCGTGTCAAACGTCGCGCGGCGTACTTCGATAGTGTTGTGCCGCCTGCGAGGCTCGGGGAGGGGAGGCCGGCGTGTACGAGTGGCTCGTCCTGGTCCACATCCTCGGCGTGCTCGGGTTCATGTTCACGCACGGTGTCGCCGCCGCGATGGCGCTCCGCCTGCGTCACGAGCGGAACCCGGACCGGATCCGCGTGATGCTCCAGATCTCGAGCTCGTCCCTCGCCGTGTTCTACGTCTCGATCCTGCTGCTCCTCGGCGGCGGCATCTGGGCCGGGTTCAACGGCCACTGGTGGGATCAGGGCTGGATCTGGGTCGCGCTCGGGGTGTTCGTGGCGAACATGATCTTCATGTACGCGGTTCCCACGCGCTACTACAAGAAGATCCGCGAGGTCATGACGATCGAGGAGTCGGGCAGCTCGGCGGTGGGTCCCGAGCAGCTCGATGCGATGCTGCGGTCCAACCTCCCGACAGTGGTCCTGGTGGTCGGTCTGGTGTCGATCGCGTTCATCGCCTACCTGATGGTCATCAAGCCCTTCTGAGAGGGGAGACGATGTACGGGACGATCGCGGTCGGAACGGACGGCTCGCTGACGGCAGCGGCGGCCGAGGCGGTCGCCCTCCGGCTCGCGAAGGCCTCGGGAGGCCGGGTGCTGTTCGTCTCGGCGTTCACGGACGGGGAGAGTCGGCGGAAGTCGGTCGAGGCCCTCGAGGTGTCGCGAGCCCGCGCAAAGACCTCCGGCGTCCCGGCCGAATCCGAGCCGATCCAGGCCGAGCCGGCCGACGGGATCGTCGAGCTCGCCGACCGGTGGGATGCCGAGCTCCTCGTCGTGGGCGATGTGGGGATGAGCGACCACCGGACGTTCCGGCTCGGCGGTGTGCCCGACCGCGTCTCCCATCACATGCCGTGCGATCTGCTGATCGTCCGGACCTCCAAGCCCGATCCCGCGAAGCAGGCAGGCCAGTACGCGAGCGTGCTCATCGCGACGGACGGGTCGCCCACCGCAGATCGCGCGGCGCGTGTCGGCGCGGAGTTCGCGAAGCTCCACGGAGCGGGGATCACGCTCGTGCACGTCGGGGACGCGCCGCTGGGGGAGATCGTCCTCCGCGACACCGCGGAGCGGCTCGGCGACCGGGACATGCCGGTCCGGCTCCTCAAGGGCGACGCCGGCGAGCAGATCGCCGAGCTCGCCGCCTCCGAGGGCCACGACCTGGTCGTCGTGGGGAACAAGGGGATGAGCGGAAGCCTGCGGTTCCTCGCCGGGGTGATCCCGGACAAGGTGTCGCACCAGGCGCCGTGCGACGTGCTGATCGTCAACACCGTCGGCCGCTCGCCCGAGGACCTCGTGCCCGGCGAAGGCGCGATCGTCGAGGTCGACGGGAAGAAGGTCGCCGCCTACCGAGACGAGGGAGGCGAGCTCCGACTGCTCTCACCCAAGTGCAAGCACCTGGGCTGCACGGTGGGATGGAACCACCGGGCGAAGACGTGGGACTGCCCCTGCCACGGAAGCCGGTACGAGAGCGACGGCGCGGTCAAGAACGGTCCCACTCGGCACCCGCTCGACCCGATCGACGCCTCGGCTTGATGGAGAGAGGCATGCAAGCAGCGGATCCCTCGGAGATATCCGTGGTCGGTCCGGGGACGAGGATCGAGGGCACCGTGGTGGCGGCCGGCTCGCTGCGGGTCGACGGGGAGGTCAAAGGCACGATCACCGCGCACAAGGACGTTTCACTGTCCGCTCAGGGGCGCGTGGAAGCGAATATCCAGGCGAACAACATCACGCTAGCCGGCCAGGTCAAGGGAGACCTCACCGCAACGGCCGACGTCGCCCTCCCGGCCGAGAGCCGGCTGGACGGGAACATCCGAGCGAACAACGTGGGGGTCGGGGGAACCGTCAAAGGCAACATCGCCGCGAAGGGGAAGGTGCGACTCGGCTCCCACGCGCGGGTCGAGGGCGACATCGATTCCACGGCGCTGGCGATCGCCGAGGGTGCGGTCTTCATTGGGAGGTCCGTCATGGACCAGGAAGCGGGCTAGGCCACGGCGGTTTGAGACGGTCGTGGTCGCTACCCGGACGAGGAACTGAAGATCCTGGCCGCCGGGTAGTTAGCTGGAACGGCGTTCCTGCCGCTCTCGCACGGCGCGCGGGAAGGCTGCCTCGCGTCGGGAGTTACGGCCACCCTCGAGCACAGTGAGGATCTCGTAGCAGGCTCGAACGGCGGCGGTGTCTGCGTGACGCTCGGGCGTCGGCTCGACGACGTGGGCCGCCGCGTAGGTCATCTGACGGATTGCCCGTACCTCTCCGGGTGCGGAGGATGCTTGGGTTCGACGGCGCGGGAAGGGGGCCGATGGCGAGCGGAGATGCGTTTGTCGCGATCGCGTTGACCGAGCAGGGCGATCTGTGGCGGCGTCTCGCTGCGACGACGTAGCAGGGGCGCGCACCGCCGAGCGGGGCCCTAACCGGTTGCGCGTGCTCGCCGCGCTCGTGACGACGGCCATCCTCTTGTTCGCGTCGGCGCCGGCGGCGGCACGTGATCGCGCCCTCGTCGCCCAGGCCGGGTCCGATGGATCCATCGAGAGCGGCGAGCTCGTCGCCATGCTCGAGTCGGGCACGCCGGTCAACCTGAACGGGGTGACGATCGTCGGCGACCTCGACCTCCGGGCGATCGGGACGGTGGGTGATCCGCTGAGATGTCGCGATTGCGTGCTCGAGGGCTCGCTCGTGGCCACAGACGTCGTGTTCGAGCGGCTCGTCGACCTCAGCGGGGTCCGGATCGCCGGCGACGTCGAGTTGGGCGGCGCGGTTTTCGAAGACGCCCTCCTCCTCGAGGAGGCGGAGATCGCGGGCGAGCGCGTGGAGGGCCGCCTCGCGAGATTCGAGGGACCGGTGAGCCTGGATCGGGCGTCGATCGCCGGAAGCGTGGACTTCACCGGCACCCGGTTCCTGGGGAGCGCCTTGTTCGGGGGCGCGGACTTCGGCGCATCGGCGACCTTCGACCTGGCGACGTTCGCCGAGGACGTGGTGTTCACGGCGGCCGACGACGACTCGGCGCTGGGCGCCGGGGCGTGTCCCGACGCAGCGGGCGCCTTCCGGGGCGATGCGAGTTTCGCGCGGTCGAGCTTCGGCGGGAACGTGGACTTCGGGAGCCGGTGCTTCGGGGGCGAGGCGCGCTTCGAGAGCGCGACCTTCGGTGGGATCACCGACTTCGCGCTGACCACCTTCGAAGCGAGCGCGGACCTCGACGAGTCGACCTTCGTCCAGCCGGCGACGTTCCGGGTCTCGACGTTCGAGGCGGCCGCCTCGTTCGTGGGCGTGCGGTCGCAGAGCTCGCTGGACTTCCGCGGCGCGCGGTTCCTCGGCGGCGCGTCCCTGTTCGGCCTGAGCTGCAGCGGAACGCTCGACCTGCGGAGCGTTGGGTTCGCCGAGGGGCAGCGGATCGACGTGACCGAGGTCTCGGCCGGCCGCCTCCAGATGGACGTGGGGATCGTCGGCCAGATCATCGGCGAGGGGGTGCAGTCCGAGATGCTCCGCCGGCTGGAGGAGAGCGCCCGTACGGCCGGCGACATCCCGCTGGCCAACGAGGCGCGGTTCACGCTGCTGTCGCTCGAACACGAGGAGCGGAGCGGCCTGGCCAGGTTCTTCGACGCGGCGTACCGGACGATCGGCGGCTACCTCGTCCGGCCCTCCTATCCGCTGCGCGCCTTCATATGGCTGTTGGGGATCGCGACCGTGCTCCGCGTGCTGGCCTGGGCGTGGTCGATGCGGTCCCGGCACCGCTCGGGCGGGTCGGCCGCGATGAAGGACGCTTCGTCCGCGATGGAGCGAGCCCGGAGCCGCGTCCTCGAATGGCAGCGCCTCGTCTCGACGATCCTGCGCAAGGCGGCGGAGTCCGTGGACGTGGCGTTCCGCAAGAGCCCGAAGATCACGCTCGAGGACGAAGAGAAGGTGTGGTCGTACTTCTACGCCACCGGCCGCTGGGTGGAGTTCCTCTCCTACAAGCTCCTCATCGCGCTGTTCCTCCTGGCGCTCGCCAACTCCAACGCGACCGCCCGGCAGATCGTCGACTCGGTCAGGGGGTAGGGATATGCGTCATCTCGGCACACTGACGGCCGTGATCCTCGTGAGCATCGGATTGCTCGCCGGCGCTTGCGGCGGCGACGATGAAGGCGGCGTCACCGGCGCCACCGCCGAGACCGGGGCGACCGGACCTACCGCCACCGGCGGCGGCACGGGAGCCACTGGCGGCGGGGACGGGGACCGGGGCGAGGTAGTCGGCGAGATCTCGGCGGTGACCAATGCCGCCGGGTTCGTCGACGACGTGCAGGTGTCTAACGGAGACGACATCCGCGCCCGAGCGTTCGTGTCCACGGACGGCGGCGGCCGGCTCAGCTACGTCGTGCAGGACCTTCTCGGCCTGTGCAAGCTGCTGGGGAGCTCTGAGGTCCGCGTGCATCCGGAGGAGGGCGTGGTGCTGTCGCTCGTCACCGGCGAGACGCTCTGCAGCAAGGACCCGGACTCGGACGAGGAGATCACGCTGGAAGCACCCGGTCTCGAATTGCGCATGAACGACCCCGTGTTCGCGATGCTCCGGGTCGACGGCGGCAGCATGGTGAAGGTCGCGGAGGGTTTCGTCGCGGTCGAGCCGTCGGGCGGCGGCGAGGCCCTGCTGCTCGGGCCCGCGCAGCAGTCGCTCGTCCCGACGGGCGGCAGCCCCCAGGCAGCGGTGGCGATGCAGCTCGACGCCGAGGAGTCCGCCGCGATGGGGGAGCTGCTCGCCCAGGTCCCGCGGCCGGACAAGAGCCCGCCGGATCCCGCGGCGTCGCCGACGATGGCGAGGGTCCGCGAGCACGACCAGATCGAGGTGGTGACCGACGAGGCCGCTCTCGTCGACGGGGTCGACGCCTTCGCGAGCACGCTGCTGCTCGACCTCTCGAGCTCGGACGCGTGGGACCTCGGCCCCCCGGACGTGTACCCGGTGGACCGCGAGACCGCCATCCAGGTCGTCACGTCGGGAGAGGCCGACGCCTTCCTCACGCCCGACCCACCCGATGGGTTCTCGAGCGTGTTGACGTTCGCCGACCCGACCGGGCGACTGTGGTACCTGACCTTCGTCCAGGACCCCGCGTTCGAGGAGGCGCTCGGCCGCTTCGTTCGCGCCGTGCTGATCGATGGGTCCTACGGCGGCCGCTACGTCACGTTCTTCGACGTCCAGCCGAGCTACGAGCAGCTCGGATCCATGGTCGGCTTTTGAGGTAGGCCCGCGCACCCCGGCGGACCGGGACTGTTCGTAGCCGCTTTGGCCGATATGCGCTCGCCGTGGGACTCGGTAGCATCCGCAGCCTCTCTCCCGGGGGCAGGTGAGGCATGGCGGGCTCCCGTACGGGCCAGGCGAGCGGTCAGGATGTGCGGTCTGCCGACGTCGGGCGCAGTTGGACGCCGAAGGAATCGGCGCTGCTCTCTTCGTGGGGACGACGGGCCGAAGCCGCCAAGCACGCGCATTACCTGCTTGCCACGAGGTTGCGCCGGCGGAACCTGTGGATCGGGATCCCCGCCGTCGTGGTGTCGGCAGTCGTGGGAACGAGCCTGTTCGCCTCGCTCGCGAACGGGACGGAGGGCCTTCCCGTCGAGCTTCGCGTCGTGATCGGGAGCCTCAGCGTCTCCGCCGCGGTGCTCTCGGCGATGCAGACGTTCCTGCGCTTCGCCGAGCGATCCGAGCGCCACGCCCAAGCCGGCGACTGGTACGCCTCGATCAAGCGAAAGATCGACCAGATCGAGGCCTTCCCGCCCGGGGACCGGGGAGATCCCAAGCAGGAGCTCAACAGCCTGCGCAAGGAGATCTCGGAGGCGGGGCAGACCTATCCGCAGATCGGCGAGTCGGTCTGGCATGAGGTTGCCCGCCGGTATGGGGTCGACGACCCGGAGGAGAAGCAGATGAAGGAAGGGACGGCAGAGGCGTGACCGGGACCGACCCGCAGGGACCTTCGATCCGCGTCGACCTCCGCGAGGGGTTCGAGGACGACGAGGTCGTCATCCACGTCGGCGAGGAGGAGGTGTACCGGAAGCAAGGGGTTACGACGATGACGCAGATCGGCAGGGCCGACGGCATCGACGCGCCGGTCGCGGAGGGACCGCTCACGGTCCGGGTCGAGCTTCCGAAGCGCGGCCTGGCCGAATCGATCTCGTTGCCCGAGCCCGGGCTGCATCTCGGGATCTCCATCGAGGACGGGGAGCTGATGCTCGAGGTCTCCCCGACGCCGTTCCGGTACGCGTGAGGATCGTGGGCGCCGTGATGTGGCGCTCGAAGGGGAGGTGACCGGTCGTGCAGGAAGACCAGAGCGGCGGAACGACGACCGTTTCGGAGAAAGAGCAGGAGCGCGGCGCAGGACAGCCGTCGGCACCTCCCTTCCCGGATCCGGCGGCATCCCCGCCACACACGCCGGCGAGCGGGCTGTACGAGTACCGACTGCCCACCGGCCCGCGACGCGCAGCGTCGGGAGTTGAAGAGGGAGCATCCAACGCGCGTCAGCTCTTCGCGCGAGAGCGGCTGCGCCTGGACGTCGACGGCTGGTTCCCGCAGATGCAGGTCAGCGGCACGATCTACTCCGGGTTCGCGTCCGGCCTCCACTGGATCGCTGAGCTCGAGCCCGACGGGCCCAACAAGTACACGGGCTCGATCTGGTACAAGGACGGCGCGACCGCGGGGTTCCCCTACACCAACGTCGACGTGCACGTCACCGGTGGGCCGTTCCCCTCGACGAGGAACGTCGTCGCCCGGTTCACCGGCGGAGGGGCCACGCCGCGCACCCGCGTCTTCCGCTTCCGGTCACCGAGCTTCCACGACGTCGACATCGAGTTCGACTACCAGGACGGCCTCACGCCGAGCCTGAGCTTCGACACGTCGTCGCACCCGAACCGTCCGCCCGGCTTCCCGAATGAGTCGCTCACCGTCGCGGAGGTGTTCCGGCGCGCCGGGTTCGGGGTCTCGACGTCTCCGGGCGCCCCGGTCCCTCTCGCGGGCGCTCAGGCGGACGCGTTGTGGAGCAACATGGAGATGCACGACGCGATGCAGACCTACTGGTCGAGGTATGCGCCCTCGGCGCAGTGGGCCCTGTGGGTCTTCACCGCCGGCCGCCACGAGTCCGGGACCGGCCTCGGCGGCATCATGTTCGACGACATCGGGCCGGAGCATCGCCAAGGCACGGCCATCTTCAACGACTCGTTCATCTCGGACGAGCCGCCCGGCGACCCGGCTCCCGCCGCATCGGTCAACCGGCTGCGCTTCTGGACGACCGTCCACGAGAGTGGACACGCGTTCAACCTCGCGCATGCGTGGCAGAAGTCGCTGATCCACATGGGCCGCGGTCCATGGCTCCCGCTCGCCGACGACGCGGAGGCTCGCTCCTACATGAACTATCCGTTCGCGGTCTCCGGTGGGGAGGCGAGCTTCTTCAGCGATTTCGAGTTCCGATTCATCGACGAGGAGCTGCTCTTCCTGCGGCACGCGCCGGAGCGTTTCGTGCGTCAGGGAGACGCCTCGTGGTTCGACAACCACGGGTTCCAACAGGCGAACACGTCACCGGCGCCGACGTTCGCGCTCGAGGTCCGGGTGAACCGTGAGCCGGCGGTCTTCGAGTTCCTGGAGCCGGCCTCCGTCGAGCTGAAGCTGACGAACGTGTCACAGCGGCCGCAGATCGTCGACCAACGGTCCCTCATGCCGGACGGCTCGATCACCCTGGTGACGAAGCGAGACGGTCAGCCGGCCCGTCAGCTGATGCCGTTCGCCACGTTCTGCCAGCAACCGCAGTTGACGGTGCTGCAGCCGGGCGAATCAACCTACGAACCGCTCCTGGTCTCGGCGAGCCCATCGGGGTGGGGGATCGCAGATCCGGGCGCCTACACGATCCAGGCGGCGCTCACCACCCCATCGGGTGAGGACGTCGTGTCCAAGCCGCTCCGGATCCGCGTGGCGGCACCGGTGGACACGAACGAGGACCGGGTGAGCAGCGAATTCTTCTCCGACGAGGTGGCACGGGCGCTCGCCTTCGGAGGGACGAGGTCGATGACCCAAGCCGTTCAGACGCTCCAGGACGTGGTCGAGCGCTTGCCCGATCGCAACGTTGCGGTTCACGCGAACTTGGCGCTCGGTCGGTCGGTCGCGAACGAGCACAAGTCGATCGCCGAGGATCCGAACGACGCGCGTCATCCGCTCGGGATCAAGGTCGAGACGCCGGCGGTCGAGGAGGCGCGGAGCAGGCTCTCGAAGGCGCTGGCCGGCGCTCCGAACCAGGCGGCGGAGTCGCTCGGTCACATCAGGTACCGCCGCAGGGCCGAGGCGTTCGGCCGTTGGCTCGCCAAGAACGGGGAAGAGGACGCGGGTTACGAGCAGGTCGATGTCGCCATCGAGGCCCTCGCGGATCGACGGGTCGACGGGCGGCCCGTTCGGCCCGAAGCCCTCGCGGAGATGGAGGCCACCCGCGACTCGCTGCGGCCCAAGAGCCGCAAGGGGGGGAAGAAGGAGTAGGGAGCGACACCCACGATCCGAAGGAGGGAGCGGCCGGGCGAGAGGTCGGCTTCCCTCCCGACGAGTGGCTCGAGCGCGCGGCGGCGTTCTACGGGCCCTCCATCGATCTGTCCCGGGTGAGGTTCAGGAGCAGCCGGTTGGTTCTGGGGCGACCCGGGACCGCTTGGACGTGCAACGACGTCGTTCGCTTCAAGCGTCCTCGAGGGGGAGGCCAGCCGCCGAGCGAGGCGACGTTCATCCACGAGCTGGCGCACGTGTGGCAGCACCAGAGCGGGCAGGCCCAACTGCTTCGAGGGATGGTGGAGCAGGTTGGGCGGCTCCTCGGAGACGACCCGTACGACTTCGGTGGTCCGGACGGCGTCCGGAAGGCGACGACGCTCACCGCGTTCACGAAGGAGGGCCAGGCGCAGATCGTGACCGAGCTCTGGAGGTCCATGAACGGCCACCCGACGGACCGCAAGCAGGTGCCCTTCGCCAGGCCGGGCTACGTTGCGGATCTGACGCGCCTCGTTCGCGAGGCGGGGATCGGAACCAGAGCCACGGCGCGCCGGACCTTCGTCGGGACCGTCGACGCCGCCGTCGCGCGCGTCGTCAACGCGGTCGCGGACGTCCTCGGGTGACACGCGTGACCCCCGACGAGACCGGCGGCGGAAAGGTCTCCGGCGAGATCGATCTTCCGAGGGTCTCCGTCGAGGTGTCGATGTCGGCCGCGCACGAGATCACCGGCGTCGACACCTCGGCCACGGCGTTCATCGGTCCGGCGCGCGAAGGACCCGTCGGCGAGGCGGCGTCGGTCTCCAGCTTCGACGAGTACGCCAAGATCTACGGCGAACGGGACCCCGACTCCGAGCTGGCGTTCGCGGTGTCGCAGTACTTCGCGAACGGCGGCGGGCGAGCTTGGATCGTTCGCGTCCCGGAGGATGGGGAGTCGCCCGGCGGTCTCGCGGTCGGGACATTCGAGGCGGCATGCCTGCCGGCCCTGGACGCCGCCGAGGACCTGGGGCTGCTCTGCCTTCCCGGCGTGAGCGAACCGAGCATCGCCCAAGCGGCGCTCTCCTACGCGGACCGCCGGCGTCTGTTCCTCCTCGTCGACCCGCCGGCGGCGGGGATGCTGGACGCGATCGACTTCGTTGGCGCGCTGGCCAGAACGGGCAGTTCGAACGCTGCCATGTACTTCCCTCGGCTGCGCGTGCCCGACCCCGGCGGCGGTCCGTCCCGGATCTGCCCGCCGAGTGGGAGCGTCGCCGGTCTGTATGCACGGACGCAGCGGTCGCGCGGGATCTGGAAGGCGCCGGCCGGCGTGGAGGCGGTGTTGTACGGCGTGGACCACACGGAGGTCGAGCTCGACGACGAGGCGATCAGGACGGTTGCCGATGCCGGCATCGATCCGATCCGGACGATGCCCGCGACGGGACCCGTCGTCTGGGGTGCGAGGACGATCCAGGGCGCCCAAGGATCCGACTCGGACTGGAAGTACGTGAACGTGCGCCGGCTCGCACTGTTCCTCGAGCGAAGCCTCGATCGAGGCCTGCAGTGGGCCGTCTTCCAGCCCAACGCTGAGCCGCTCTGGGCCGAGGTGCGCCCCGTCGTGGGTCGGTTCCTCGACGGGATCTGGCGACAGGGTGCCTTCGTCGGGCGGACGGCGGATGAGGCGTACATCGTCCGCTGCGGAACGGACACGATGACCGAAGAAGACGTCGAGGGCGGTCATCTGAACGTCCTCGTCGGCTTCGCGCCGACCCGCCCCGCAGAGTTCGCGTGGATCCACTTCACGAAGCGGTGGAGGATGACGGCCATGTAGAGCGAAGGCCGCTCGACCCGAAGCAGCCGCATCGACGTTCCCGAATGGAGGGAAGGGATGGACGAGAGACCCGCGTCCGCGACCGTTGCGTCGGCCGCGCCGCCGGGAGAGGTGCGCGAGCTTCGCCTCGCGCTCGTCTGCTACGGCGGCGTCTCGCTGGCCATCTACATGCACGGCGTGACGAAGGAGATCCACAAGCTCGTGCAGGCCTCGGCGGCCTTCGAGCGAGATCAGCGGCAGCATCCCTTCGATCCGAACGACACCGCGGGCGTCTACTGGGAGCTGCTGCGTGGGCGCTCGGAGTTGCAGGGGAGGGAGACGTCCGACGCCCCGCGCACGCGCGTGGTCGTCGACATCATCTCGGGCGCCTCAGCCGGCGGCATCAACGGCGTCTTCCTCGCGAAGGCGCTGGCGGGGAACCTGTCGCAGGACGCGCTGCGCGATCTGTGGTTCGAGAAGGGCGACATCAAGAACCTGATCCGCGGCTGGAAGTGGGTCCCCACGTGGCTCCGTGGCGCCGCGTGGGTGATCGGATCGCTCCGGGGACCATTCCGCGTGCAGCCTCCCCTCCGAGGCGACGAGATGTGCCGGTGGTTGCGCGACGCGCTCGTCGCCATGGACGCGACGGGCCCGGCGCCCGACGGCCTGTCGTCGCTCGTCTCGGCGGATCACAGGCTCTCGCTTCACGTGCCGGTGACGGACTTCCACGGCCATCCGATCGAGATCTCGCTGGACGATCCGCGGATCGTGCGGGATCGGTCCCACCGTCACGTGATGGAGTTCGTTCACGACGTGAACGACCGTGGCTTCGCGCCGGAGAGCAACGATGCGCTCGCGTTCGCCGCTCGGGCGACGTCCAGCTTCCCCGGCGCGTTCCCACCGATCACGCTCGCGGACTATCGGCAAGGGGCCGGAACGACGACACCGGACGGCTACTGGGACCGCTACTTCCCGTCCCAGCGCCTGGCGGACGTCGATCCCGAGGACTCGTACTTCATCGACGGGGGCGTCCTGGACAACTTCCCCTTCGCCACCTCGATCCAGGCGATCCAGACCAGACGGGCCTGGACCGAGGTCGATCGCCGGCTCATCTTCATCGAACCGGACCCGGCGACCGAAGCGGCGGGGACGGAGCGTGGCAAGAGGCCGGGCTGGTACGCCACGATCTTCGGCGGTTTCGCCGGCATCGCGAGGAAGGAGCCGATCGCCGACGACCTCCTGCGCCTGGGACGGCGGAACGCCACGGTCCGGGCGATCCGAGACGTGATCGAGGCCGGGTTCGAGGGGATGCGGGACCGGGTCTCCGCTCTCGTCGGCGGGCACGAGCGCCTGAGCGCGCCGGTGATGTCCGCATCCGACATCGGCGGGCAGCGCATCCACGCGGAAGAGGTCGCCGCCGAGCGAGCCGGCTTCGCCTACACGACCTACCTGCGTCTGCGGATCAGCGACGTCGTCGAGGACTATGCCCGCCTGATCCGCCGGATGCAGGCGTTCCCGGCGGACTCGGTCCATGGGCGGTTCGTCGCGACCGTGCTGAGGACGTGGGCCAGGCAGGAAGGTCTGTTCGACCAGGAGCCCGACCCGACGAAGGAGCAGCGGTCGTTCCTCGCCGGCTTCGACGTCTCCTATCACGAGCGTCGCATCCGGTTCATGCTCGCGGCGCTGAGCTGGTGGTACGGGGATCTGGACAAGCCGGGGAACCCGACCCGGGCGGAGCTGGACGCAGCGAAGGGACGGCTGTATGCGCTGGTCCGACAGCTCGGGTCCATCGTCCGCACGCTCGACCACGACCCCGACATCCGATCGATCGTGTCCACGCTCTTCTCGAAGCAGACGATCGAGGATGAGAGGAGCGCTCGCCGGCTCAAGGAGTTCATCGCAGAGCACCAGGGCGAGCTCGTCGCGCTCCGCGATCGAGTCGCGTCGCTGACCGCGGAGGTCGTCGCCGAGGTCGAGCGGGGCCTCGACGCCGAGATCGTCGCCGCTTCCCAGCCGTGGTCGCCGGAGGCCCACACCGACTTCCTGGTGCGGTACCTCGGCTTCCCCTTCTGGGACATCCTCGTCTATCCCGTCGCCGCCCTCGCCGGACTGGACGAACGGGACGAGGTCGAGGTGATGCGGATCAGCCCCATGGAGCGCAGGTCCTTGCTCCGCGAGGACGGGACCCGTGACCCGCTGGTCGGGGTCGGGCTCGGACATTTCGGCGCGTTCTTCAGCCGCAAGGGGCGAGAGCACGACTACCTCTGGGGCCGGCTCGATGCGGCGGAACGACTCATCGCCCTGCTGATGGACGATCCGTCCGAACCGGGACTGTCCCCACCGGATCCCGAGGCGACTCACGAGGCATTCGAGGCGATCCTCGCCTCCGAGGAGCCAACGCTGACGACGGCGAACGAGCTCGTGACGACGCTTCGGCAGCGCATCCAGAAGCACTGAAGGCAGGAGACGAGAGGAGGCTGCGTTGGAGTTCGATCCGGGGCCGCCGCCGGCGTTCGCCTCCGTGTTCGCGAGCGTGCCCGACCACGAGCCCCACCGCGAGCATTTCTGGATCGACTGGGGACCGATCTTCTACCGGGGGCGGCTGGACGGCACCGCGCGGCTCCTGTGCATCGCGTCGGATCCGGGGGCCACGGAGCGGATCGCGGGCCGAACGCTCGTCGGCGATGCCGGACAGCGGGTGCAGGGCTTCCTCTCGAAGCTCGGCCTGACGCGCTCGTACCTGTGCCTGAACGCGTTCGCCTACGGGATGTTCCCGAGCCATTTCTTCCAAGCCGACGAGATCCTCGCCGAGGAGGAGCAGACGACGTGGCGTAACGCCGTGTTCGACCTGGCCAAGACGCCGCAGGTGCAGGCCATGGTCGCGTTCGGTTCCAACGCGCGGCTCGCCGCTCGAGCATGGACCGGGCGGGGCGACCTCCCCCTCGTCGAGGTGCATCACCCGAGCTTCCCGCAGGAGGACGAGCTCCTCGAGGGATGGCGCGACGCGGTGACGCAGCTCCGCGCCCTCGTGACACCCGACGCTGACGGCGACGCGACGGGGCCGAACTACGGCCAGACGTTCACCGAGTCGGAGTACGCGCCGATCCCCGCGCGGGACCTCCCGTTCGGCGTGCCGGCGTTCCTGGGCGACGACCGGTGGCGGCGTGAAGCCGTGCCCCCCGGCCGAACGTCGGTCGAGCGCCCGTTCGACGACCTCCTTCACACCCTGGTCTGGCATTCGCCCGACGGCTCTCAGGGCGGTACCCCGTGAGCCC
>Ga0268386_10001424_pt1 | contig 16439 bp, 11 predicted proteins | sample RVTome_15_FD_200260 | JGI IMG/M metagenome (GOLD analysis project Ga0268386, IMG submission 200260) | Soil microbial communities from uranium-contaminated site in the Upper Colorado River Basin, Wyoming, United States - RVT150D86... ...
TCCTCGAAGCGCTCCACGAGACTAGCCCCCGGTCCAGGGACCCCGCCCGCGCCCCTCCAGCTCGAGGTAGCGGTGCTCACCACCGTCGAGCGCGAGCAGCCGGTCCTGGAGGTTGACCGACACGCACACGTGGTTGGGGACGATGCGAACGCGCTCCCCCACCCGGGGTGCCCAACCGCCGGACGAGACGTCGAGGACGCCGTGCTCCTCCGACAGGGACGCCACGGTCACGTCGGGGCGATCGAACAGGACGCCGAAGCCTCTCCCCTCGCCGCGGACCTCCTTGGAGAGGGCCTTCGAGCCGGCGTCGACCACCGCTCGACCGGGAACGGCCGTGCTCACCACGGTGGCCAGCACGGTATACGCCACGTCGTCGGGCGCCGCGACCCCGATGTCGAGACCCTCACGGTCGTTGAAGATGCACGAGCCCGAGCGGATCTCGGTCATCCCCTCCACGCGATGACTCTGCCAGAGCGTGGGCGTCGAACCGCCGCTCACGATCCGCGGCTCGAGCCCCGCGCGCTCGAGCGATTCGAGTGTGGCGCCCAGCCGTCGCGAAACCTCGGCGAGGTGCTCGGCCTGGTCCGCCTCGGCCATGCGGATATGGCCCGGGTAGAAGAGCACGCCACGGAAGTCGACGCCGTCGAGGGAGGCCGCTCGCTCGGCCAGGGCGGTCACGTCCGCCGCCCCCGCGACACCGACCCTACCCAGGCCCATATCCTGCTCGACGAGCACGCCGATCTTGCGCCCCGCCCCGACGGCGGCCGTCGCGAGCCCGGCGAGTGCCTCCTCGGAATCGAGCGCCACCTTGAGGTCGAGGCCGGGAGGGAGGGCGACGAGCCGTTCGAGCTTGGCGCGACCCACGGGCGGATACGCCAGGAGGACGTCGTCGGTCAGCGAGGCCATCACCTCGGCCTCGCGGAGGGTCGCGACCGTCAGGCCACGAGCACCGGCATCGAGCTGGATACGCGCGATCGTGGTCGACTTGTGTGTCTTGATGTGCGGCCGCCACCCGAGCCCGTGTCCCGCCGCGTAGTCCGCGACGCGACGCGCGTTCGCCCGGACCCGCTCGAGGTCCACATAGCCGATGGGCGTCTCGACGCCGGCCGGATCGACCACCGTCAAGACAGCGCTTCCTCCAGGGCCCTGAGGAAGTCGGGGTCGCCCTCGGCGATCGGGCCGTATCGCATCCAGCGCAGGACCCCTTCCCTGTCGATCAGGAACGTCGCGGGCAGGCCGAGCACCTGGTACAGCTCCATCCCCGCCATCCTGGGGTCGTGCAGGATCGTGTAGTCCACCGCGTACTCCTCGACGAACATCGCCACGTCGTCGGCCGCGTCGCCCGTGTCCATGGAGATCCCGACGATCACGAAGTCACGCTCGCGGTTCTCCTCGTAGATCGACTGCAGGTACGGAGTCTCCGCGCGGCAGGGCGCGCACCACGTCGCCCACAGGTTCAGCAGCACGACCTTCCCGCGCAGCGATTCCAGCGAGACCGTGTCACCCGCGAGGGTCGCCGCTGCATATTCGCGCGCCGACTCTCCGACGCGCGGCGGACCGGAGTCGGACACCGCGCAGGCGCCGGCGGCGGCCAGCAGCCCCAGAAGACCCGCCGCGCGCGGCTTCATCGGTCCCCCAGCTCGAGTCGCCGAACCCTCACGCGCGGCTCGTCGTCGGCCACGTCCGTCCAAGCCACGAGGACGCCGCCGTCCGGCGCGGAGATCATCCTCGGAAAGCCGCTCGCCCGCTCGGCCGACGAGCCGGTGAGCGTCGACGCATCGCTCACGGCGCCGTCGGACCCGATCCTGCGCAGTCTCACGTCCGCCCGATCCCCGCCCGTCCGCTCGAGCCAGCTCACGAGCGCCGCCCCGTCGCCGAGCATCATGACGTCGACACGGCCCGCCGGCTGGCCGTCGTCCACGCGGATGGCAGGGCCGAAGCCGCGCCCGCCGTCGGCCGAGAACGCGACGTGCACCGCCGGAACGTCATCGGGCGCGGAGAACCAGGCCACGGCGACGTCGTCGTCGCGTGTCGCGACGGCGGGTCCGTTGACCGGGCACGCGGGGATCTTCCACCCGTCGGCGTGGACGGGCCGCCCTTCGGTCCAAGCGCCGTCCTCGAAGCGTGTAATATAGATGTCCCGGATCTCCTCTTCGGTCCGGTCGCGGTAGACCACCACCGGGCCTGAGGTCGCGACGGCCGCGTCGGTCTGGCAGCAGTCGCAAACGCGGCCGTCGACCAGCATCTCGGCGCCGGGCGAGCCGTCGACCGCCAGCGTGCGATACCGCAGCGTCATGTCACGGGTCGGTTCGGAGCCGTCCGGCCGTTGGGCGTGCTCGCGGCCATCGAGCCAGACGAATCCCATGCCGTCGTCCACCGGGAAGGTCGCGACGAAGCCGTGCTCGGTGGGCGACGTGTCCTCGTGCGGCGTCCAGGGATCCGACCAGTGACGCCCCGCGTCGTCCGAACTGACGACACGTACGCCGTAGTCGTACCCGCCGTTGGGGCCGCGCTCCAGCCAATGCGCCCAGAGCGTCCCGTCGGCCCCGGCCGTGATCGACGGGAAGTCGGCCCAGTTCACGAAGAAGTCGTCGCGGTGCGCGATCACTCCCGGCTCGCCCCACGCCTCACCGTCCCATCGGGAGAAGCGCAGGTCGTGCCCTCCCGCCGGCGCGGCCTCGAGCCAGCTCAGGTACACGGCGCCCCCCGCGGACGTCAGGAACGGCTCGCCGCTGTTCGGACCGGCGGGCGACTCGAGGTCGGCCGCCGCCGCCACCGGCGGCGCCGAGGCGTCACCTCCGCAACCGGCGATGAATCCGATTGCCGCGAGCAGGGTAACTGATCTGCGATGCATGGCGTACCTTGGTTGGACCGGGAGACGGGCGACATCGGACGCGGCGGGAACCCCGCTCGTTCCGTATCTTGTTCGGTATGATGAAGCCCGTTGAATGTCGGTCCGGTTCCCCCTGCGGGTCAACGTGAGCCTCGCCTCGAAGGCGAGGGGGGATAGGCCTCCGCCGCCGGTCGGGGGGTGGAGCGCGACGAAGACCGACGTCGGAGCATCGAGTGTGCAAGTCGGCCGGCGCCGATCGTCTACAGGACATCGGTAGCGGCAACTCAGACGAGGTCGTGATGAACAATCCCCTGGCGATGCCACGGTCGAACCCCGCCTTTCTCATGGGCCTTTTCGCCGTCGCCGTGCTCTCGGCGCTGCCGGCGTCACTCTCAGCCCAGTACTTCGGTCGCAACAAGGTCCAGTTCGACGACTTCGACTTCCAGAAGGTCGAATCGGACCACTTCGACTGGCACTACTATCCCGAGGAAGAGGAAGCCGTCTACGACGCGGTGCGGATGGGCGAGCGCTGGTACGAGCGCTTCGCGCGGACCTTCCAGCACGAGTTCGAGGACCGCAAGCCGATCATCCTCTACGCGGACCATCCGGATTTCCAGCAGACGAACACCCTGTCGGGCTTCATCGGCGAGGGCACGGGCGGCGTGACGGAATCGCTCAAGAATCGGGTGATCATGCCGCTGACCGGGTCGTACTGGGACACCGACCACGTGCTCGGCCACGAGCTCGTGCACGCGTTCCAATACAACATCGCGCAGTCGCGCCGGGGGGGAGGGCTCCAGGGCCTGTCCCGCCTGCCGCTGTGGCTGATCGAGGGGATGGCCGAGTACCTCTCGGTCGGGCGCGACGACCCCCTCACCGCCATGTGGATCCGAGACGCGATCCGCCGTGACGAGCTGCCCACCATCCGTCAGATGACGCGGGACAGGCGCTTCTTCCCGTATCGATTCGGGCAGGCGCTGTGGGCCTACATCGGTGGCACCTACGGCGACGACGCGGTGATCCAGATCTTTCGCCGCTCGCTGCGGGTGGGCTTCGAAGGCGCGATCCAGGGCGTCCTGGGCATGCCGACCGATACGCTCTCCGTGCGTTGGAAGGACAAGGTCGCCGAGGAGTACCTTCCCCTGATGGCGGGCCGTGACGCGCCGGAAGAGTCGGGACGGCTCCTGCTGGCGCCCAGCACCGGCTCGGGTGACACGAACATCTCGCCGTCGCTCAGCCCGGACGGCCGCTTCGTCGCCTTCCTCACGCAGAAGGACCTCTTCTCGATCGACCTGTTCGTGGCCGACGTCGAGACCGGTGAGATCATCCGGAAGCTGTCGAGCGCCAACTCCGATCCGCACATCGAGGCGCTCCGCTATATCGACTCGTCGGGAACCTGGTCGCCGGACTCGGAACAATTCGCCTACGTCGCGTTCGCGGACGGCGACAACCAGCTCGTGATCATCCGCTCGAGCAACGGCACCGTCCAACGGCGCGTGACGTTCGAGGAGATCGGAGCGATCGCGAATCCGTCGTGGTCCCCGGACGGTCGTTCCATCGCCTTCTCCGGCTCCGTCGGAGGCATCAGCGATCTCTTCCTCTATGACATCGAGGCCGACGAGACGACCCGTCTCACGAACGACAAGTACGCCGACTTCCAGCCCACCTGGTCTCCGGACGGTCGCACCCTCGCGTTTACGACGGACCGGGGTCCGGAGACCGACTTCGAGCGCTTGAGCTACAGCAGCTTCCAGCTCGGCCTGATCGACGTGGCGACGAGCCAGGTCCGTGTCCTCCCCGTCTTCGGGGACGTCAAGCACATCAACCCGCAGTATTCGGCCGACGGCAGCAGCCTGTTCTTCATCTCCGACCAGGACGGCTTCTCGGACGTCTACGAGCTCAGCTTCGAGTCGGGGGCCGTGCGCAGGCACACGAACCTGGCGACCGCGGTCTCGGGCATCACGTACATGTCGCCCGCGATGTCGCTGGCCCGGGACGGCACGCTCGCGTATTCAGTCTTCGACGACCTCGAGTTCCACGTGTACACGATCGACGTCAACGAGCCGGCGCCGACGATCACCGTCGCGGAGAACGCGGCGAGTCAGCCCGGCCGGCGGCTCCCGCCGATGAACCCGGACCGGTTCAGCCGCATCGCGACGTACCTCGCGGACGCCGAAACCGGCCTGGTTCCCAGCGGGACCTGGACGCCCGAGGACGGGGAGGACTACAGCTCGTCGCTGTCGTTGGACTACGTCGGGCAGCCGACGATCGGCGTCGGTACGGACAGCTACGGCAACTACATCGGCGGCGCGACGTCCGCCTACTTCAGCGATATGCTGGGCGACAAGGTGCTCGGCGTCGCGCTTCAGGCACAGGGAACGTTCAAGGACATCGGTGGCCAGGCGTTCTACGCGGACATGGGCGACCGCGTCAACTGGATGGTCGCCGGCGGGCGGATCCCGTATCTGCTCGGGGGCTACACGTTCTCGTCCGACGAGCTCGGCCAGTACATCGGGCTTCAGCGGCTCAGGATCTACATCTCGTCCGCGAGCGGCCAGATCCAGTATCCGTTCAACTCGACCGACAGAATGGAGTTCGGGATGGGGTTGACGCGGTACAGCTACGACTTCGAGGTCGACAAGTTCTACACGAACCAGTTCGGTCAGACGGTCGGCTTCGAACGCGAGCAGCTCGACGCGCCCGACCCGCTCAACCTCGTCCAGGCGTCGGCCGCGATCGTGCATGACAATTCGTACTTCGGGTTCGTCTCGCCCATCCAGGGCAGTCGGTATCGCCTGGAGGTCGAGCAGACGCAGGGATCGGTCGACTTCACGACGCTCATCGGTGATTTCCGGCGGTATTTCGCCCCGCACCGCAACCTCACGGTCGGCGTGCGTGCGTTGCACTACGGCCGCTACGGTCTCGCGTCGGATGAGCAGACGCAGGACGGCTTCGGCATCCTGAACCCGCTCTTCCTGGGCTTCGAGACCTTCGTGCGCGGCTACGCCTGGGAGAGCTTCACCAGCGACGAGTGCGCCGCCGGCGCGACGACGGCGAACACCTGCCCCACGCTCAACCGCCTGTACGGCCACCGTATCGGCGTCGCGAACTTCGAGATACGCGTGCCGTTGATCGGTGTCGAGCGATACGGGCTCATCAACTTCGGTTTCATTCCGACGGAGTTCGTGCTCTTCGCCGACATCGGCGCGGCGGCGGACAGCCCCTACACAAACGACTCCCTCGAGCTCGTCTGGAGCCAGTCGTCGTCGGCCCGTGTTCCGGTCGCCTCGACCGGAGTGGGCGCGCGCTTCAACGTGCTGGGTCTGCTGATCCTGGAAGCGTACTACGCGTACCCGTTCCAGCGGCCGGAGAAGGGATGGCACTGGGGGTTCCAGCTCGCCCCCGGCTGGTAGCGGCATCTTGGGGTGAACGTCGGGGTGAGCCCCCTGGGCTCGCTCCGACGCGCTGGCTCTTCGCGGAGACCAGGGTGGGTCTTCGAAGGGCGGAACGGCGCTCCGCGATGCGCGCTCCGCGAGCCCAGGGGGCTCACCCCGACGCCGGTCGGAGGCCGCAGCATGGGGGAGTGGAACCTTGTTGGGCGAAGGGGGCGGGTCGGTGGACGAAAACCCCGGGGGGCCGTTGGCCCCGGGGTTTTCGCTTTCAGGGAGGGTGGTTGGTCGAGAGGGCTCGGCCGGCCCTTCTCACCCGGCCGGCCGGCGCGGGGGCGGCCCTATAGGCCGATCGAGATCTAGAAGATCGAGATGTTGATGTACTTGTTGGGGTTGGCTTGGAGGTCGGCCAGGAGGTTGGCCAGAGCCTCGGCGGCGGTGTTGAGGTTCACGTAGAGCGACTCGTCGGTGGAGAGGCGGCCGAGGGTACCTTCGCCGCGGTCCATGCGGTCGAGGACGGAGCGCAGCGACTCGGTGGCGGCGTCGAGCTTCGCGCTCGTCACGCTGAGGGTGGCCATGGCGGAGTCGGCGCGCGCGGCTGCGCGGGCGATGTCGGGCCCGGCGGCCGAGGCGTCCTCGAGACCATCGGCGGCGACGTTGAGGCTCGCCGTGAGGCTCTGGAGCTGGACACGCTGCTCGCGGGTGACGGTGGACAGCTCGGAGAGCAGCCCTTCCAGCTCGCGCGCGCTGCCGCGCACGGAGCCGACGGTCTCTTCGTCGAGAAGGCGGTTGATCGACAGCATTACCTCACCGGCCTGGTCCGACAGGTCGTCGACGGAGCCGAGCAGGCCCTCGCTGCCCGCGCCCTCACCGGGCATCGTGTCGTACTCGGCGTAGTACTGGGTCGCGTCGCTCGCGTCGATCTCCAGGGTACGTCCCCCGAAGAGCCCGGACGCGCCCATGATCGTTCGCGAGCCCACGGGAACGTTCCAGCGCCCGTCGATCTCCATGGTGATATCGACCCGTCCGGCCTCCACCATCTCGAAGTCGTGGACCCGGCCGATGATCACCCCGTGCATGAGCACGCCGTCACCGGCCCGCACGCCACCGGCGTTTTCGACGGTGGTGACGAGCATGTACCGGCCCCGCAGCGTGGCCGGATCGGTCATCCAGAAGAGCATGACCAGCACGGCGACGAGCCCCAACAGCACGAAGACGCCGATCTGCGCCTCTCGGCTCCGCGTGCCGCGCGGGGCGGCCGCGAGTAGATCTTCGTCGCTGAGGCTGGTCCGTTCCCCGACCCGTTCGCTCATCTTACGTCGCCACCATGTCCAGCGCGGCCTCGGCGGCCGCGCGATCCACGAAAGCCCGGACCACCGGGTCCGAGCTGCTTCTGAACTCCGCAGGCGTACCGCAGAAGCGGAGCCTGCCGCCGTCCAACATCGCGACACGGTCGCAGATCTCCAGGCCTCCCTCGATGTCGTGCGTGACGAGAAGAGAGGTGACCTCGAGCTCCCCGGACAGCCGCTTGATCAGCCGCTCGACCGCCGCCGCGTTGACGGGGTCGAGCCCGGTCGTGGGCTCGTCCCACAGCAGGACTTCCGGACGTCCCACGATCGCCCGCGCGATCCCGACCCGCTTCTTCATCCCCCCCGAGAGCTCCGAGGGAATCTTCGCCAGGATCTCGCGCGGCTCGAGATTGACGATCTCGAGGGCGTCCCACACGCGGCGCGTCACGTCGGCCTCGCGCATGCGCGCGAGCTCATCCTCCGGAAGCCCCATGCGCACGTTGTCCAGCACGTTCAACGAGTCGAACAGGGCGGCGTGCTGGAAGACGTACCCGACCTTCCGCCGGATGATCTGCAACGCGTCCTTCCGCCCGTGATAGAGCGACAGGCCGTCGATCTCGACGTCGCCGCGATCCGGGATGACGAGCGCGAGCGTGGTCTTCAGCAGGACGCTCTTCCCGGTGCCGGACGGACCGAACAGGGCGAACATCTCGCCCGTCTCGACCGTGAGATCGACACCTCGGAGCACGGGCACGTCGAAGGCCTTGTACACGCTGCGGTAGCGGATCATCCGACGGTCCTCTACTCGAGGAGGAGCGGCGGAAACATCGCGTCGATGATCAGGATCGTGAGGATCATGAACATCACGGCCTGCGTGGTCTGCAGGCCGACGCCTTCCGCGCCGCCGCGCGTGCGCAGACCCATGTGCACGGAGATCACCGGGATCACGAGGCCGAAGATCGCGGCCTTTGAGAAGCCGTAGACGAGATCCCAGCTATGCCAGAACAGGCGCGCGCCGTAGAAGAACTCCTCGCTGCCGACGCCTGCGGTAATCTGCGCAGTGATCTGGCCGGCGCCCACGCCGATGACGTTCGCGAACGCCACGAGCAGCGGCATCGTGATCACCCCGGCGATGATCCGCGGCGCGGCGAGGATCGCGATCGGATCGCGCCCGAGCGACTCGAACGCGTCGATCTGCTCGGACACCACCATCGTCCCGAGCTCCGCCGTGATACGGGCCCCGATGCGGCCGACCAGCACGATCGCAGTCAGGAGCGGCGCGAGCTCGAGCACGACGCTCGTGGTCACCAGCGTTCCGAGGATGTAGCGGGGCGACGACGAGATGAGCTGATACCCACCCTGCTGGCTCGTCACGATGCCCGCGAGCGACGCCGTCACGAAGACGATCGGCAGGCTCTGGATCCCCATGATGTACGTCTGATTGAGGATCTCACGAGGCTGCACCCGCAGCCGGACGATGGCGACCAGGGTGTTCCAGCTCAGCGAGCCGATCTGGCCGGCGTGGACCAGCGTGGTTCGGTAGGCGCGGCCGACGCCCGCGAACCACCCGACGAAGCTCGATAGAACGGGGAGGTCCACGACTCGCTGCTTCACCGCGGGATGGGATGGTGAGGGTCCGAGCACCCCGAATCGGGGGTCGGCGAAGGTCGGAAGAGCCCACAACCTTCGGGCAATGCCCGAAGAAAATCAACCGGTTTCCCGCCTCGGGCCGAGGGCCGTCTCACACCTCGCTTCGACGGATGGTCGCCTCCACCCGGGCCAACAGGAGGCGTGCGTCGACGGGCTTGCGAACGTAGTCGTCGGCGCCCTCCTCGAGGAGCTGCATCTCCAATACCTCGTCGAACTCCCCGGTCACGACGATCACGGGCAGGCGCGCCCACCGCGGCTCGGCGCGCAGCTCCCAGAGGAGCTCGAGGCCGTCCATCTCGGGCATGTTCAGGTCGGCGACGACCAGGCCCACGGCGACGTCTTCGCGCATGCGGTCCAGCGCCTCCAGGCCGTTGCCCGCCTCGAGGACGCCGAAGCCGCCCTTCTCCAGCAGCGCCCGTACCATCAGCCGCTGGGATGGCTCGTCGTCGACCACCAGGACGCTCGTCTCACCGACGTCCCTCGGCTCGGCCACCGGGCGGACCGGTCTTCTCCCTTCCGTGCCCTTCTCCAGCACGATCGCCAGCGCCCGCTCGACGTCGTCGGGCGCGGCCACGACGAAGCGCGCGGCCCTCCCGGTGAAGCGGCGGAGCTCGAGCTCCATCGCGAGGGAGGTGGGCTCGCTGGTGGCGACCGTGATCGACCGCGAGCTCTCGGCCAAGGGCACGATCCTGCCGGCGGCCATGAGCGCTTCGGGCACGAGCCGGAGCGCCGAGCGGGACGGCCGGGTGAGGTCGGCGACGTCGAGGTCCAGGTAGCGGGCGACCGCGGCGGTGAGCCGCCCACCGACGAGACCGCCCACCTCCGCGGCTCGTGACCACGCCTCGGCGATGTCGGTCGCGCCGCGCAGGACGTCCGAGTCGAACGGCAGGTCCGCCGCCGCCAGGAGCCACTCGGCGTGGTAGCCGACGTCGACCTCCTCGGGGGCCACCAGCGCCTGCAGCTCGGAGACGAGCCCCTCCACGCGGCGGAGGACCTCGGCGTCCGACGAAATCTCGAGGAGCGTGGCCACCGCGGTCACCTCCGGAAAGCCGAACGTGGCCCCCGACCCTCGGAGCGCCTGCCCGATCGCCCGGGCCGCGTCGAAGGCCCGTTCCTCGCCCGCCTGTAGCGACGGACGGAGCGCACGCAGCTCGTCGATGCGCTTCAGCATCGCCGTCCGGTACCAGGCCTGGAGCTCGACGCGATCTCGAGTCAACCCACCCTCACGTGCGCGGAGTCGGCGCGAGACGCGCCGGGCGACCCGATCCCCGGGTCGGTCAACGATACCCCGATCCGTCCGGCGCACCAACCTTCGCTTTTCGCCCGCCCGGGGCGCTGCCCGGGCAGGGGCGGCCTGCCAGGTTTGTCCTCCCGCGCCACGTCGCTTAGCGTCCACGACCGCGTCTCGACCGATCGCGCGGTGAAGAGCCACCGACCATCCCAGGGCGACCGACGAAGGAGTCGACATGTCCGAACAAGACGCCCTCGACGGGAGGGTCGCGCTCGTAACCGGCGCCACGGCCGGAATCGGGCGGGCGACCGCGCTCGCTCTCGCCTCGGCCGGGGCCACCGTCGTCCTCACGGCCCGCCGCGAGGGTCGACTGGACGAGGTGGCCGCCGCGATCGAGGGGGCGGGCGGGACGGCGCTCCCCATCGCGTGCGACGTGACCGACCTCGACCGGGTTCGGGCGCTCGTCGCGACCACGCTGGAGCGCTTCGGACGCATCGACATCCTGGTGAACAACGCCGGCATCATGTCGCTCGGTCCGCTCTCCGAGGCGCGTGTCGACGACTGGGCGCGCATGGTGGCCGTGAACGTGAACGGAGTCCTGCACCTCGTCGGCGCGGTCCTGCCCGAGATGATCGAACGGGGCGCGGGACACGTCATCAACGTTGGGTCGGTGGCGGGGCGCCGCCCGTTTCCCGGCGGAACCGTCTACGCCGCGACCAAGTTCGCGCTGCGCGCGCTCTCGTGGGGCATGCACCTCGAGCTGGGGGCGGCGCACGGGATTCGCGTGACAGACATCCAGCCGGGGTACGTCGCGACCGAGCTGCTCGACTCCGATCCGGAGACCAAGGCCGCGTGGGACATCAGTTGGGCCGACCGCCGCACGCTCCAGCCCGAGGACGTGGCGCGTGCCATCCTCTTCGCGGCGACCTCGCCCGATCACGTGTCGGTCAGCGAGATCCTCGTGCGACCAACCGACCAACCGACCTGATCGGGAGGGGGGCGCCGCCCAACCACCGACGACGCCCCCGCCCGACAGGGTCGGAGCGCTACTGCGAGATCGGTCGGTTGTCGGCCGACCCGTAGTAGATGCCGTTGAAGAGCAGGCCGAAGGTTCCATGGGGCTGCGCCCGGAACGTGATCTTGGGGCCGAAGATGAAGATCTTGCCCTGACCGTAGTCTGCCTCGATCGCGCCGACCCCGTCCTCCAGGTACGTCTCACCCCACGCCCAGCCACTCCGCAGCGGAGTCGCGGTGTCATACCAGCCGATCCGCCGCACCCCTTGCGCCTCCGCGCCCGACTGGAGCGAGAACGTCGGGCTGTGGCTGAAGAGCACGTTGGCCCGCTCGCCGAACCCGTGCGTCAGCGGACTGACGTGGTCCACCTTCATGTCCAAAACGGAGCCCGGCGTGAAGTACTCCTCACGGGTGAGCGCACGCCCGTCGACCATCAGGTGATTCTCGACGGGCAGCCCGGCGTGGTACGCCAGATTCGCCGACGAGCCGATGGCGATCGCCGCGCCGCCCTCACGTACGTACTCCAGGATGCGAGGCACGGTCTGCTCGGCGGTGACGTCGCCCAGACGGCTCCGGAACTCGGCCGGAATCGTGGACGGATCGGGGCCGCGACCTCCGAAGCCCCCTCCCCCGCCCCCGCCCCCGTTCTGCGCGACCCCGGGAATCGCGCCGTCCTCGAACAGGAGCACGTCGTAGTCGTCGAGGTTTCCAGAGTCGAAATCCGGCGGATAGAGCACGTCGAAGTCGAACTCGAAGTCCTCGAGGATCATTCGCGTCCAGCCCGACGGCATCGAGCCGCCGTACTCGTCCCAGAGCGCGATCCTGACGGGCTCGAGCTCCATCGCGCTGCCGCTCGGGCGCTGCTCGACGCCAAGGAAGTCGAGCCCCTTCTCCTCGGCGAGACGCTCCACCGTGGCCCGGTCGGTCTCGAGGTAGAAGGCGCCCGCGTCGAAGGTCGTTCCGCCGACGCTCAGCTCGTTCGTGTACCAGTATGCATCGCCGCCCGCGGCCAGCACGCGATTGACGGCCGTGAATGCGTCGTTGATGTGGTCGGTGACGTAGCCGCGCGCATTCGACGCGCCGGCGACTGTGCCCCTGGGCGGAGTCGTGATCACGTCGTCGATGAGCTCGAACGGGCCGTCGAAGCCCTCCATGATCCGATCGAACTCGACGCCCATCTGCCACGCCAGGGTCCACCCCGTGTTGTCGTAGGGCGCGGTCGGCGGGGCTCCCGGATAGGCGAAGTCGTTGGGGTGCTGCTGCTTCTCGAACATGTCGAAGGCATGCGGCCGGAACGCCTGCGCGCCCTTCACGACGTACGAGCCCGCCCGGTAGCGGGTGCCCGCCACCGTGAAGTCCGTGGTGGCGCGATGCACGTCGACGCCGTTGTACAGCAGCGCATTCACGAACTTGGTGGCCGTGAGGAAGTCCCGCTGATCCGACGGCATGATGAAACCGCGCGGGTCCCGGTCCGCCGGATCGCGCAGCGCGCGCTGCCAGTCGTCGCGCGTGCCCCGGTCGACGGTCTCCGCGACCGCGTCGATCTCCGACGGCAGCGTGGTCCACGAGTCCGTGTTCCCGCGCTCGATCGAGTTCGTCCCCATCTGCCAGATGTTGAAGAGCAGGTGGTCGCTGTTGCGCGAGGCGTAGTCGAGCACCGCCCAGTTCGCGGTCTGGGAGTACTCGATCGACTGGCGGAAATGCCAGATGCCGGGCTCCACGGGAAGCGGATAGTCCGCCGACGGCAGTTGAGCGCGTGGGATGAATGGGATCGTGACCGGCGTCGGGTTACCGATCGTCTCGGTGAGCAGCCCGATCATGTTGTGGAAGTAGGGCGTGGTGCGCAGGCCACCGTTCCACCACGTGGAGTAGGACGCGCCGGAGCGCATGGTCGTGCCGCCCTTGCCCTCGCGTACGAAGCGCTGGTGCATCGCCGACCCGACGCGATCGATCGACGTGATGATCAGGTTGTCGAGATAGTGGTTCGGCGGATCCCGGAACGGCGGCGCGAACATCACCGTGCCGGCCGGTCCGGTCTGGTGGTGGTTGTACACGATCTGCGGGAACCACTCCCGGTACATCGACCGGTTCATGTTCTGGGTCTCCGCGAGCGCGGCCATGTAGAAGTCGCGGTTGTTGTCGTGGCCCGCGTACTTGTTGTAGAGCACCGGAACGCCGGACGACGATCGCTGGGTCGGCTCTTCGGTGCGCATATACCAGTCCGAGACGAGCGTCATGCCGTCCGGGTTGGCGTGCGTGGCCAGGATGATGACGTCGTCGAGGATCCGCAGCGTTTCCGCATCGGTGTACTCGTTGAGCCTGTAGATCATCTCGGTGAGCTGCGCGGCGCCCAGGACCTCGGTCGCGTGCAAGCCGCCGTCGATCCAGATGACCGCCTTACCCTCCTCGGCGAGCCGCTCGGCCTCCTCGCGGGGCAACCCCTCGGCCTTGGCGAGGCGACGGGCGATCTCGCGGTAGCGATCGAGGTTCCCGTGGTTCTCCGGCGAGGTGATGATCGCCTGGAATTGCGGACGTCCCTCCTCGGTCAGCCCGAGGGTGTCCAGGATCATGCGATCCGACTCCTGGGTCAGCCGGATCACGTAGTCGTGCATCGCCTCGTAGTTGAAGAGCATGTAATCGTCGCCGATCTCATGCCCGAAGAAGTCCTCGGGCGACGTCACGCGGTTCTGCGCCCACGCCGGTGAAGCGAGCAGCGTCAGCGCCGCCAGCGTGACCAGGACCGCATTGTACGGACGGTGGTGTTTCACTTCGGTCTCCCATCGATGGAACGCCGGAGCCCCCGGCCCCGCGTCGTCTTGCTCGGCCCTCCGACCTGAGACAGTCTAAGGCCGAACGACCCGTTCTGTCTCGTGAGGTGGGAACGCAATGAGTAGACACGTCCGGTCCCGAGTCCTGTTGAGCGCCGCCTTCTTCGCCTTGCCGGCCGCCCTCGAGGGCCAGCAGGGGCCACTGCGGCTCGTCGCCGAGCCCGAGGCGGTCGAGGTCGAGGTCGGGCGGTCGGCGGCGATCTCGGTTCGTGTGGTCGACGCCTCGGGAGAGGCCCTCGACATTCCCGTCCGCCTCTCCGGCCCGCGCGGGGCGCTTTCCGTACGGGACGGCCAGGTCCAGGGAACCCGACCGGGCACGTACGAGCTCGTCGCGTCCGCGGCGCTCCCCGCCGGCTTCGACGGGTCGGTGCCGACGCTCCTGGTTCCGGTGACCGTCCGCTGGCCCGCGATCGACCGGGTCGAGCTGATCGGCGCCGAAGGCGCGCTCTACCTGGGGACGGCCCGCGACCTGAGCGCCCTCGCCTTCCATGCCGACGGAACACGCCGTCCGGAGCCCTCGGTATCGTGGAGCAGCAGCGCGCCGGACGTCGCCGACGTGGACGCCTACGGTACCGTCACCGCGCATGGCGGCGGCACGGCGACGATCGCCGCAATCGTGGAAGGCGCCACCCGGACGGTCACCTACGACGTCGAGGAGTTCCCCTTCGTGCGCCTGGTGGTCGAGGGCGGCGCGAGCGAAGCCCGCACCGGCGACGTCCTCGGCTTCAAGGCGACGGGAAACACCGCGAGCGGGACGGTGACCGACGACCTTCCCGTCACCTGGGCGTACACGTTCGTTCCGGATGATTCGATCGCGGCACCCGGCGCTCCGGCGATCATGGACGACGGCTCCTTCGTGGCCGAGGTCCCCGGCCGCTACACCGTGTTGGCGATGTCCGGACCGCTCACGGAGCGCCGAACCGTGCGCGTCACCCCTCGCGAGGTCGTGCGGCGGGTCGAGCTCCGGGGCCAGGGAGCGGTGCGCGACGTGCACACGTCGGACCTGTGGGTCTTCGAGGGATTGGACGGCCGCGATTACGCGATCACCGGCACGTGGGGCGCCGACGGGTGGGCGTATTTCTGGGACGTGACCGATCCCGCCGCGATGCTCAAGACCGACTCGATCCGGATCGATGCGCGGACGGTCAACGACGTGAAGGTCCCGCCGGGAGCGCGCTGGGCGGCGCTGTCGCGCGAGGGCGCCTCCGACCGGCGCAACGGCGTGGTGATCCTCGACCTGGCCGATCCCGCGCATCCGACCATCGCGAGCACGTTCCAGGATCACGGGGTCACCGGCGGCGTGCACAACATGTTCGCGACCGACGAGCACCTGTTCGCGCTCGCCGGGGGCGACAAGTACGTCATCATCGACGTGAGCGACCCCTACGCTCCCCGCTACGTGAGCGAGTACAACCACCCCGACAGCCGGATCCACGACGTGTGGGTGCACGACGGCGTGGCCTACTCGTCCGAGTGGCGGAACGGCGTCGTGATCGTCGACGTCGGCAACGGACGCTGGGGCGGCTCGATCGAGAGCCCCGTGTTCGTGACCAACGTTCCCTACCCGGTCGGCCGGACGCACGCGGCGTTCCCTTACTTCCAGGAGTCGACCGGCAGGTTCTATCTCTTCCTCGGCGACGAGATCCTGACCCGGGAAGGCGCGGCGTTCGAGGGCTTCGGCGGCGACGACGCGTACGACGCCGCGACCGGCGAGGGCGGGGTGCAGTCGCCGTCGAGCGGATACGTGCACATCGTGGACTTCACCGACCCGGAGCATCCGCGGGACGTGGCGCGCTACGAGATCCCCGAGGCGGGGACGCACAACATCTGGGTCGAGGACGACGTGCTGTACCAGGCGTACTACGAGGGCGGGCTGCGCGTCGTGGACGTGTCCGGTGAGCTCAAGGGCAACCTGGCACGCCAGGGCCGGGAGATCGCTGTCTTCAAGCCGTTCGATCCCAACGGGCTGCTGCCGAACCAGCCGAACGTGTGGGGGCCGCAACCGCACAAGGGATACGTGTTCTTCAGCGACTTCAACTCGGGGTTATGGGCTGTGGAGCTTCAGCCGCGCGGTCGGCCGGTTTCGTAGGGGGCTCGGGGTAGCCCTGTGTCCCGTGCTTCGGGCCCGCTCGCCCTTTTCGGGAAGTCTGGGCTCGGGGCTCGCTTAACGAAGCGGCGCGTTGAGATTTTGGGGTCCGCCAGGTT
>Ga0268386_10001425_pt1 | contig 16436 bp, 13 predicted proteins | sample RVTome_15_FD_200260 | JGI IMG/M metagenome (GOLD analysis project Ga0268386, IMG submission 200260) | Soil microbial communities from uranium-contaminated site in the Upper Colorado River Basin, Wyoming, United States - RVT150D86... ...
CGGAGATCAGGGCCGACCCCGATCCTGGAACCACCGCCACCCGGTCGACGTCGGCTTCCCGGTCCCCGCTGATCCTGATGCCGATGGGGCCGAAGGCGTCGCTCACCATGGCGTCGAGCGCGCCGATGGTCCCGGAGAACGCCCCGTGGCGGCCGATGGGGGGAAGACCCTCCTCATCATCGGCCCCAAAAGCGACGCTGTCGCGCAATCCGAAGAACGCCGCCAGGGCGTCTGCCATGCCCCCCGGGGCGGCATCGAAGTCGGTGTGGGTGACGAGGAGGGCCACTCCGGCGCGAATCAGCCGGTACGAGCGGGCCCCGGCCGACCTGCCCGCGAGGAGACGATTGGTTGGTGTGAACAGCAACGGGTGATAGGTGACCAGGAGATCGACGGGCGCCGACTCGACCCGGGCCACGACCGCCTCGTTGACCTCGTGGCACACCCCGATGCGGGCCACCTCGGCCGCGGGATCGCCCAGCTGGAGCCCGGCAGGGTCCCACACGGGCGTGTGTTCGGGCATGGTGCGCTCACCCAGCGCGACGGCGATCTCTTCGACTGTGGGCACGGGCGACCTCATCGTAGGCTCGGCGACCATGAGGAACGACGTGCTGGGTGGGTGGACCGAGATCTAGGGGAACCGCTCTGTGCCGAGCGGTGCTGACCCCAGACGGGCTCGGAGTGGGCCCGGAGCTAAGTGAATGCCGTGACTCGGTCCGGAGCGGCCGGCTCGGCGACGACACAGTCGGGGATGGTCAGCGAGAAGCAGGCGCCGCCGAGACGCTCTGACTGCCGATAATCGGCGCGGCCGCCGTGGGAAATCATCACCGCCGAGACGATGGACAGTCCGATCCCAAGCCCGGGGGTCGCTGCGTCGAGCCTGTGCGCCCCTCTCTCGAAGTGCTCCCAGATCACCGCCTCGAACCTCGTGGGGACGCCCTCGCCGTTGTCGTGGACCTCGATGACGAGGCCGCGGTCCCCCACCACATTCGCGACGAGGAGACAGCGATCGCCGCCGTATCGAACCGCGTTGGATACGAGGTTGGCCAGCGCCTGCTGCATGCGATCGGCGTCCACACGCACCAGGACGTCGATGTCCAGATCCTCTTCGATGCGAGTGTTCCCCGGATCGGTGTTGCGCAGGACCGAGATCACGATCGACATCGCCCTGACATCCTCCATGTGGAGGCTCATGCTCCGGGAATCCCCTTTGGCGAGCATCAACAGGTCCGAGACCAGCCGTGACATGTGACGCGCCTGGTCGGCAGCTTCGCCGATCATCTCCTGACGGGCGTCGCGGGGGAACTCGTCGGCATGCTCATCGAGCAGGGTGAGAAAGCCGACCATGGCGGTGAGCGGGGTCCTGAGCTCATGGCTCACCGAGGCCACCAACTCCGCGCGCTTGCGATCGACTCGATTGCGATCACGGTAGATCACATAGACCTGCCGGAGAAAGATGACCACTCCGATGACGATCACCGCGTCGAGCAGCAGGATCTCATCGCTGCCCGGGCCCAGCGAGCGGTACTTCTGGAAGTGGACGGCAACCAATGAGACGGCGAACAGATACGGCCACATCAGGGCCCACGCCGGTGTCGGGGCTTCGGGAAACTCACGCTTGCTGGGCACCCGGTCGACGATCGCTGCCGTCACGAGCAGGAATGCCACGGCGATGAGGTTGACGGCATAGGCCGGCTCGGTCTCGGCGAAGTCCTGGCCGACGCTGTCATTGAGGAAGATCAGATCGGCGAGCACTTGCGCACTGCCACCCAGTCCTAGGAAGACGAGACGGACGTCGAAGCGGTAGTTGGAACGACGCATCACCAGGATCAACATGCCGATGACCACCACGATGTCGAGGATCGGGTAGGTAGCCGCTATGGCGACCTCCCACCACGGCGCCCCTTCGAGACTGGACATCAGGTCGGCGAAGAACGCATTCCACGCCAGGGCAGCCAAGGCGATACCCCCCACCAGGGCATCGAGGAGCGTCAAGACCCACTCCCGACCGCCACTGTCCAGCTTCGCCAGGCTGTAGAGGGCGACGATGATCGCGACATAACCGGTGAGGAAGAAGGCGTCGAGAGGGCCGAAGGCAGGGATGGGAACCCCCATTTCGGTGAGGACACCGATCACGACGACTCCAGCCCACAACAGGCCGAGGCCCAGGGCAACGAAACGCCAGGCGCGCCCCTCTCGTGCCGGCAACCCCCTCGACCTGGTGATGAAGAGCATCACCGTGACAGGGATCCCCAACGCCAGACCGGCGAACCCCGCGTAGGACGCATACCCGGGCGCCATCAGCGCCACGGCGGCTCCCACAGCGAGGAGCGCGATGAACGGTGCGGGGAGGAGCCATCTGCCTCCTCCCGCCTTCAGGGTTCCCACATGCCTTTATCGGCTGCGCGGACAGGCACGTTGAGGCCTCACTTCGGCCGGTGACGTCCCCGGGTGAGTCAGTGGTCTTCGAGTGCCGTGAGATCTACGACGCCATCGCCGTCACCGTGGCTGAGCCAGGCGGCGTACAGGGTGTGGATCATGTCCGCGATTTGGGACAGGCTCGTGTAACGGGTGACGGTGAAGCGCACTCCCGCCTTGCCACGACGGACCACGGGATGCACGGCAGCGTTCACGTAGAAGCCACGAGTGATCATCGTGGCCACGACCGATGCCGTGGTCATCGTTTGACCCAACTCGAGGAACCACATCGGGGTGTGCTCGAAGCTCGCCAGGGGAAGCCCCAGCGCGGCGCCGAGGTCGTTGACCACCTCGATGCGTTCGTCGAGGTCGGCCTGAAGGACCGCCAGCTCCGTGGAGAGATGGATATCGGCGGAGGCGATCCCGGCTGCCAGGCTGGCAGGGGGCAAAGGCCCTCCGAACACCAAAGGGCCACCGGTGATCCCGATGGTCTCGATCAGATCCGGATCCTGGGCGGCTACGACCCCACCGAGAGCTCCGAAAGATTTGGACAGCCCAAACGACATGACCAGACGCTCGTGCCATCCCGTTCGAGCCAGATGTTGTCCCTCGCCTCTGACGCCGGCCCAGCCGAAGCCGTGGGCGTCGTCGCAGTAGACCCACAAACGCCTCTCTGAGTCCATCAGATCCCTCAGATCCTCGGCAAGAGCGGTATCCCCGTGCATCGAGTAGAGGCCGTCGATCAGATACCAGACGCGGCGATGCGTCGACTCGGTCAGATCGGCAACCCGAGCGAGGTCGTTGTGCGGAACCCGCTGGACCTCCGCCCCCTTGGCACGAAGGGTCGGCAGCACGAAATCCAACGAGGCATGTGCGAAGGAGTCGATCAGCACGAGATCGTCAGGGCGAATCAGGATCGGCAACGCCGCCATGTGAGCCAGAGTGGTGGTCCCGGCGATGACGACGGGAGCGGCGACCATGACCGCCAGCCGCTCCTTGAGCTCCCCGTACATTGGCAAAGCGGTATAAGCAATCGACGATGAGTAAGCGCTGCCGTAACGATTCAGCGCGCCGATCGCCGCCTCCACGAGACGAGGGTCGTCGGCGAGCCCCAGGTAGGAGCACAATCCGAAGTTGACCAGCTTGTGGCCGTCGAGGGTGATGGTGTCGCCGAAGAACCGATCGTCCTCGATGAGCTGGTGGCTGAAGCCGAGCTTGGCCCCGAGACGCATGTTCTCGAGGAAGCGCTCAGGGGCGCGAGTCGGTCTCGCTGGTGATGGGGGCTGGGTCATGAGGGCAACAGGGCTCATCACGTTAAGTCGTTCCGTGCTCTTACCCCTGGCAATCTTCACGCTTCGCGATGTCCGACCACCTCGGGTGAAGGCATGGGGTGAGCGGCCTATGTCCTGAAACTCGACAAATCCCGATGTTCACGGTCATGCGGAGTCGTCGACGGACTCATGGCGCAACCGGGCGGTCGCGCACAAGGTTGGACCGCGCCCTGGGGATCACCCTCGTCTCGGGGCTCGGCCTGCTCCTCATCCTCGGGCTCGTGTTCTCCATCGCTCACGGCAGCCAGCAGATCACGACCAGGGCCACGGACCTCCACAACGCCGACGAGAGTCTGCGGGCGGCGACCGTGGTTCGGGCCCAAGTGGGACTTGCTGTGCACCTCGCCACGATCGACGACGTGTTCGGCACCAACTCCGATGATGCCATCGACTTATCGCTGTCGGAGGCCGCTGCCGGTCTGGGAGACCTCACCGCCGGAACAGACCGGTTGGGCGATGGCGGGACGATCGACCCGGCCGCTGCCATCACCGCTGCAGAAGCTTTCGTCGCCACCTCCGAAAAGGTGATTGCCGCAGTGGAGACACGCAACGCGGCACGCGCTCGCGAGCTGTCCGAGATACATGACGCCGCGTTCCAGACCCTGCTGGGTGACCTGGAATCGGTGCGTGACACGCTCGCAGACTCGGTGACGCGATCAGATGCCTTTCTCGGCCAGGTCGGCACCCTCACCCGCTTCCTCGTCGCCTTCCTGGTCCCGGCGGCGGTGATCTTCATCTATCGCGAGCTCATCTTGAAACAACACCGCCAGGCCGAGCTCGAGGGCAGGCTGGAGTCGGAGCGTCGCCTCAGTCGGGCACGCGAGGAGTTCATCGCCAACGCCTCCCACGAGCTGCGGACCCCGCTGACCGGGATCACGGGTCTGGCGCAGATCCTCGCCGAAGATCCCCAGCTGGCCGAATCCGAAAGCGCATCTGAGCTGCTACACCTCATCATCTCCGAGGCCAACGACCTGGCTCGCATGGTGGAAGACCTCCTCACCACCGCCCGCCTCGACGCGGGAGCCCTCCATTTCGACTTCGACGACATCGCCATCGAGGACGTCGTGCGGGAGGTGGTCGAGCCTTTGGTCAGGTCCGGTGCGGAGATCGAGTGGGATTGTGAAGCGGCAAGCATCCGCGCTGACGGGCTGCGCACCCGCCAGGTTCTGCGCAATCTCCTCTCCAACGCACAGAAGTACGGCGGATCACTCGTCCAGGTGCTGGGCCGTATCGATGGTCGCACCTACGTGTGTCAGGTGATCGACAACGGCGAGGGGGTGCCCGACTCCATGTCGGAACGCATCTTCGAGCGTTTCGTCCAGCGGGGCCGAAAGGGAGTCAGCGACAGCGTCGGTCTCGGTCTGGCGATTGTCCACGCCCTGGTCCAGGGCATGGGAGGGAGCGTCACCTATGAGCGGAGCGCGGGGAGGACGGTTTTCACCGTCAGGCTCCCCTTGTCCGCCGATGCCGACGGTCTCGACCCCTCGTGGCACGGCGCACCTCGCCCCCGATTCACGTCCCGGGTCCCACTCGAGGGCTGATGCCGGTGCCGACCCACCCGCTCCGCCGGTCGCTCCACCTCTTTATGGCCTTCACGCTGGTGCTGAGCCAGCTGATGCTGCTCGCTCCGTCTCCGGCCAGAGCTGCCGGGGTCTCCGTCAACGCCACGGCCGACCACTCCGACCTCAACCCAGGCGATGGTGCTTGCGACACGGGGGCCATCAATACCGAAGGGTCCCCGGAATGCACGCTGCGCGCCGCCATCGAGGAGGCAAACGCCTCCGGGCCAATCGATGCGATCAACTTCTCGATCCCGAGCTCCGACCCCGGATCGTCAGCCGGGATGTTCACGATCACCCCACAGTCCCAACTTCCCGTGCTCAACGCACCCGTGAGTGTCGACGCCAGCACTCAGCCGGGGTTCGTCGCCAGCCCGATCGTCATCCTCGACGGGTCCAGCGCCGGTACGTCAGCCGATGGGTTCCGGGTCGACGCCGATCGTTCGATGGTGAGGGGCTTCGTCATCTCGGGCTTCAGTGGATCCGGTGTGGAGATCGATGGTGACCAGAACGAGCTGCTCGGCAACATGATCGGCCTCGATCCGAGCGGGACGCTGGCACACGGCAATGACTCAGGCGTGCGGGTCACCGGATCGCGCAACACGATCGGAGCCGTGGGGGCCGCTGGTCGCAACGTCATATCGGGCAACCGCGGCCACGGCATCGATCTCGACGGGGCCAACCGCACGGAGGTCCTCGGGAACTACATCGGCACCAACGCAGCAGGTGACTCGAGGGTCGACAACCGGGGCCACGGAGTCGCGGTCCGCTCGTTCTCCGACCGGACCACCATCGGCACCGGCAACGTCATCTCCGGGAACGGCGGGTCGGGTGTCTTCGTGGGGGACATCGCGATCCGAACGACTATCGAGAGCTCCCACATCGGCACCGACGCCGGCGGCCACGCCGCGGTGCCCAATCGGCTGCACGGCATCGAGGTCGACCACCTGACACTCAATGTGACCATTGGATCGGCGGGCCCGACTGGTGGGAATCTGATCTCCGGAAACGATGGGCACGGCGTCGCCACACGAGTCGGGGTCGGTCAGGTCCGCGTCACCAACAATCGGGTCGGCACCAATGCGGCCGGCGCAGGGCCTGTCGCCAATGGAGGGGACGGGCTCAACATCGACACCGACAACGTTCGAATCGAGGGCAACCAGGTATCGGGAAATCTCGGCGACGGAATCCAACTCGAGCAGGAAGGCGCCATCGTCCGTGGGAACCTCATCGGCACCGACGCCACAGGTGCCGCCGCGGTCGGCAACGGTGGCAGCGGAATTCACACCGGGTCGGGGACCACCGGGATCGATATCGGAGGCACCGGAGCCGGAGATGGGAATGTCATCGCCTTCAACGTCGGGGATGGGATCTCGTTGGGCACCGATACGACCACTCAGGCCGCGATCGTCGCCAATGCGATCTTCGGCAATGGCCACCTCGGTATCGACCTTCCCGGAAACGGGCCCAATGGCAACGACGCAGGAGATGGGGACAGTGGTCCCAACGACCTGCTCAATCATCCGGTCGTATCCCTTGCCGAGGAGAATGCGGGCACCGTAGACGTCGTGTTCGACCTCGATGTACCCAACGGGCGGTATCGAGTCGAGTTCTTCCTCAACCCGAGCGGAGCCGACCCGAGCGGATACGGCGAGGGTGAGAGCTTCGTGTCGGCGGCAGTCGTGCAGCAGAGCGGGGGAAGCGGTCCGTTCACTCATTCCTTCCCGGGAGCCGCCGCTGTGCCCTTGACGGCCACCGCCACTCGGTGCACCACTCCGGCGTGTGCCGGCTTCTCCTCCACGTCTGAGTTCTCGCCGGCTTTCCTCATCGACGTGAGCAATCACGCACCGATCCTGGACCCGATCGCCGACGTGACGGTCGACGAGGAGTCTCCCGTTTCCTTCGTTGCGTCGGCCGCGGACCCCGATACCGGCGACGCACTCACATTCTCACTGGCCGGCGCGCCGAGCGGGGCCGGCATCGACCCCACCTCCGGCCAATTCACCTGGACCCCCAGCGAGTCCCAAGGCCCCGCCAGCCACACTTTCGACGTCACCGTCACCGACGGGATCGACGTGGCCAGCAGGACGCTGACCCTCACGGTCGACGAGGTGAACCAGGCTCCAGTAATCGGCGACCCGGGCAGTCACACCATCGCCGAACAGACCAGCCTCTCGTTCGGCGCCTCGGCCACCGACCCCGACCTCCCGGCCAACACCTTCACCTACGGTCTGGCCGGCGCTCCGAGCGGGGCCACCATCAACCCCACCACTGGCCAGCTCACCTGGACCCCCACAGAAGCCCAAGGCCCCGGCATCTACACGTTCCATATCACGGTCGGTGATGGGCTGATCACGACCTCGAGGCACACGACTGTCGCCGTCACGGAGGCCAATCGCCCACCGACGGTCTCCAGCCCGGGCGTCCAGGTCAGCGCCGAGGGCGACGTCGTCGATCTCGCCGTCATGGCCTCCGATCCGGACAGCCCAGCCAACACCCTCACATTCTCGGCGACGGGCCTACCCCCCGGGCTCGACATCGATCCCGACACCGGCCGGATCACTGGCACCGTCCAATATCACGCCGCCGCGACGGCACCACACCACGTCACGATCACCGTCAGCGACGACGGATCCCCATCGTGGAGCAGCCAAACCAGCTTCCCCTGGCACACTGCCAACACCAACCGACCGCCTCTGCTCGTTTCGGTGGGCGAACGGACTGTGAGCGAGCAGGACACAGTGGCCTTCACCTTCGTGGCTGCCGATCCCGACCCGGGCACTCTTCTCGTCTTCGACCTAGACGGCGAGCCGGCGGGAGCCGCCATCGATCCGATCACCGGCCTGTTCACCTGGACCCCCACCGAAGCCCAGGGCCCGGGAACATACCGCTTCGACGTGACCGTCACCGATGACGGCGTCCCCACCTACGGCGTCAGTCGAAACATCACGATCAATGTCACCGAAGTCAACACTCCACCAGTCGCCCTTGGGGACCGTGCCGTCACGCAGGAGGACACGCCGGTGAGGATTCCAGTGCTCGCCAATGACTTCGACGTGGACCTGCCGCGGAACCGACTTCGCGTGAGCTGGGTCGGCCAGCCCCATGGGCAGGTGACAGCCAACGGCGACGGGACGGTCACATTCGCCCCGGCGCCGGACCACCACGGAACGGTTACGTTCGATTACACCCTGTCGGACGGTCACACCGTGACCGCCGGCGACGTGACCGTCGACGTGTCTCCGGTGAACGACTCACCGGTCGCAGCCGACGATATCTACCGGCTCGTCACCTATCAGCCCGCCACCCTCGACGTGCTGAGCAACGACCATGACGTCGACGGTGACGTCCTCGGTCTCTCACTCACCTCACTCCCCGAGGTCGGGTTGGCGAGTCTGGAGAATGGACGCCTGGTGTATGACCCGGTGAGCGGTTGGACGGGGAAAGTGAGTTTCGGCTACATGGTCCGGGACCCGCATGGAGCCCGGGCGCTGGCCACAGTCGAGATCTTCGTGGGCAACGAAGTCCTGATAGGGGCACAGCGGCTGGCCACGGATCTCGGAGTCGACATCGTGTCGTTCGAGCCGCCGACACCCAGCTTCGATGCCGCGACCCTGAGTCTGATCAATCTGGATGGGATCACACTGCTCGCCGACTCCTTCTTTCAGACCGTGGACGCGCTGCGCATACCCCTCGGTTTCCTCGGAGTGACCGTGGTCATGATCGTCGGGTTTGGTGCCATGTCCGAGGTACCAGCACTCGTCTTCGGCGCTCGACGTCGCCATTGGTCGGTCGTTCGTCTCGGACGCCAACAGCGACTGCCCGCCTATTCCGAGCCAGGCGGGAGGAAAGTGGTCTACAACTACGACCCGACGGCGACCGGCATCGTCAGCATCGGAAAGACCGAGGTGATCGGAAACACCGAATGGCTACCCGTCGATACCCCAAACGGCAGGGCGTGGATCTATCGGAGGTATCTCTGCGAGCAGCTGGACCTCCAGGCGTTCATCACCGATCCCCGCCCCGTCCGCCTGGTTCACGAGTTGGCCAGCCGTCTCCGGAACGGCAGGAGCATCGGCTCGCTCATGAGCGACGAGGGTCTGGTCGTCACGCTTACCGGCTCACCCAGCCAGATCGCCCCGGAGGAGTTGGCCGCCCTGATGGGCGACACGCGACTCCGCCTACTCTCCGGAATCGGCAAGGCACCCAAGACGCCGGAAGACTTCACCATCGCCGTGGCCCAGCCTTTCCTCGAGTCCTACGACGCAACACCGGAGGTAACCGCCGAGGTCGCCCACTCCCGCTCCGCCCTCATCCCCACCGAGTGCTGGAACCTCCCCTATATCGCCCTAGGTGTAGCGGCAAGCGGAGTTCAGCCCTGGCTCGTCTTCTTCGAGTACAAAGACGGCAAACCCCTCATCGCCGGTCTCGGCATCGACGAGTAACGCCCTCCCCAAACCGGCAAGGGCGGGCTCCGGTAGGGTTGGTGACATGACACTCCCACCCAACGATCTGCCACCTGTGGCCATGGCTGCCTTCCAGAACTTGAACGAAGAGCAGAAGGTGGCCTTCACCGCCAGGTACAACGGCGGCAAGCGGAGCATGGCCCTGATGGTGGCCCTGGCCATACTCTTTCCCATCCAGCTCTTCTTCCTCGGCAAGGTGCTGCTCGGCATCCTCTTCGTCATCACCGCCGGAGGGTTCGGAGTCTGGTATGTCATCGAGTGGTTCCTGACCCCGGGCCGGGTGCGTGACTTCAACACAAAGGTGGCCAACGAGGTTCTCTCCGGGTTGCGGCCCGGGGCCGACCCCGCCCTTACGACAGATGGGCCGGAGTAGGACCCATCTAGCCTCACGACGGTGAGCCAACCGCTGGCGCGGTCCCTCGTCTTCTTCACGTCGGCGTCGGTGCTGGTCATCGAGATCCTCGCTGCCCGCTTGCTCGCGCCTTATCTAGGCGTCAGCCTGGAGGTGTTCACCGGCATCATCGGCGTCATCCTGGCCGGCATCTCACTCGGCGCCTGGCTAGGAGGAAGGGCCGCCGACCGGGGCGAACCGCGGCGGCTGCTCGGGCCTCTGCTCGTTGCCGGCGGGCTGACCGCCCTGGCCTCGCCTTTGATCATCGACACCATCGGCCCCACCCTGAGCATGGGGCCGGTCTCCATCGTCTTCGCCGCGACGGCGGGCTTTTTCGCTCCAGCGGCGATCCTCTCCGCCGTCCCACCGGTGATCGTGAAGATCCAACTGGAGTCGCTGGACGAGACGGGCCGGGTCGTCGGTTCATATTCGGCGATCGGCACCGCGGGGGCGATCCTGGGGACCTTCGTCACCGGTTTCGTGCTGATAGCCGCCTTCCCCACTCGCCCCATCGTCGTCGTCGTGGGTGTGGCGGTGACCATCGTCGGGCTCGTTCTCTGGGCGACGAAACCGGCCTGGACGCTCATGTCGGTAGGGGCCGCAGGCATTCTCTCGGCCGCTCTCGTCGGGCTCGGCGGCCCCTGTGAGTACGAGACCACCTATCACTGCGCCATCGTGGACGTCGACGACAACCGACCCTCGGGCCGGACCTTGATCCTCGACCGCATCCATAACAGCTACGTGGACCTCGAAGACCCCACCCACCTCGAGTTCCGCTACATCAAGCTCATAGCCGACATCATCGCCACCGAGATGCCCGAGGGCGCCCTCGAGGTGATCTCGATCGGTGGTGGCGGCTTCACACTCCCCGGCTACATCGATCACACCCGCCCGGGAAGTCTCAACACCGTGCTCGAAATCGACGCCAAGCTCGTCGACATCGGACAGAGCGAGCTCGCCCTCACCGACGAGATCGATGTCGTCGTCGACGACGCCCGCATCTCGCTACGCGAGCTGCCCGATGGCCATGCCCATCTCGTCATCGGAGATGCCTACAGCGGAGCCTCGGTGCCGTGGCACCTCACCACGGTGGAGTTCAACACCCAGATACGGCGAGCAATGGCGCCAGAAGGGGTCTATGTCATGAATGTGATCGACTACGGCGAGCTCGAGTTCATCCGCTCCGAGGCAAGGACCCTCCTCGAGGTCTTCCCCGACGTCGCTTTGTTCGCCCCCACCAACTACCTGGCCGGCGACGCTGGAGGCAACTTCATCCTCGTGGCCGCATCTCGGCCCATGGACATTGATGGCATCGAGGCCGCAATAAGGGCCCGGGGCGGACCCGAGTATGGGATCGAACGCGATCGCCTCGCCCGGTTCATCGACGACGCCCGCGTACTCACCGACGACTTCGCCCCGGTCGACCAGATCCTGGGCCGCCCTTGAGCAGCGGCGATCAGTCGTCCCGACGCATGTAGAACTCGCGGAACTCGACGCATCTCCCGTCGCCGTCGAAACGGAGCAGATAGGCGTTGTGATACAGCCGCTCAGGATGACCGTCGTGAGGCGCATAGCGGCTCCAACCGACGGCCACCGCCCGGTCTCCATCGACGGCGTAGGGCTCATATTCAGCAGCCCAGGATGTGGGATCGTCCGGTTCCTCCAGCCAGCTCTCCACGATGGCGTCGCGACCACGAACTGTCTGGTCGTCGCTCTCCCAAGGGCGGTAGCTGTACACGGCGTCTTCGGCGAACAGTGCTCCGATCGCATCGGCATCGTTACCGGCCCAGGCGGCGATGTAGTCGTCGAGCCAGTTCTGGACATCGGCGTGTCTCATGGGTTTCACGCTACGCATGTCTCAGAGGACCTGTGTCAGACCCCCATCGACGACCAGGATCTCCCCGGTTACGTAGGAGTTGGTGACCAGGGCGAGGACCGCTCGGGCAATATCGTCCGCAACCCCGGATCGGCCGGCTGGCGCCCGCTGGGCGACGGTCTCGTGTAAGTCGGCCCAGTCGGCGGTCCACGGCGTGGCGATGAGCCCGGGGGCGACGGCGTTGACCCGGATCGGACCGAACGACTTAGCGAGCAACAACGTGAGGTGGTTGAGGGCTGCCTTGCTCATGGCGTAGGCGATGGAGCTCCCAACCGGTCGGATCCCGGCGACCGACGTGATCATCACCACGTTGCCATCCGGAGACATGGCGAGGTAGGGAATGGCCTCCTTGGTCAACACCCACGTGCCGAACACGTTGACCTCGAAGGTCCTGCGGAAGATCTCCTCGGTGAGCCCTTCGAGATCCGTGTGGTCCACTTGGGACGTCCAACCGGCGTTGTTGACGAGCATGTCGATCCTCCCGAACCGGTCCATCGCCGCCTCCACCAGACCCCGACACTGCAGCGGCTCACTGATGTCTGCCCGGACATAGATCGAGTCGGTGGGGAGGGCCGCGGCGACATTCTCACCTTGGCTCACCGAAGACGAGGAGTTGACGACGAGGTTGGCTCCATGCAGGGAGAGAAGCCGGGCGATGGCCTCCCCGATCCCACTCGAGGACCCGGTGACGAGTGCGACCCGACCGTCCAAATCTGTCATGGGCACAACCTATTGGTGTGGGGACCGTGCTGGGTGTTTTTGCGACCCCGCACTCCGATCGACGGATTTCCCTCGACTGGGACAGGTTTGGATCTAACTTGAACGGGCTGGATGGAGTGATTCGCCCCCACGATCCGTCCAGCATCGGCGGGCCCGCGTGGAGGCTTCGCGTTGCTTCCAAAATCCCATTCGCGAAGTCTCCGGGCCCGCACTCGATAAAACGACACCGGAGCTCTTGTCCTGTCTGGCCATCTCCGAAGCCCTCATGGGGTGGCCGCCTGGCGCCGAGATTCGTCGCCAACATCCCCGTGAATGCCGTTTCAAGGGTCTCGCCCAGTGGGGTACGGTTCCGTAGATGGTCGACCTACCGCCCAACGGCACGCGCGGTGCCGAGTTCCCCAAAGCGCTCCGCCCGCTGATGAAGGCTATGGGATGGATCGGGACTTTGATGTTCCGCTTCGGGGTAAAGGTCCAGGGACTACCGCTTCTCCGCCTGACAACGAAAGGAGCCAGGTCAGGAAAACGCCGAGAAACGGTGCTCGGCTGGTTCGCTGATGGAGACCAAGACGATTCGTGGTTCGTCGTCGCCTCCAACGCTGGGTCTGCCCGTCATCCAGCATGGGCCTTCAACCTTGCCAAGAACCCGGGCGACGCCCTCGTCGATTTCGGAGATGGAGAGTTTCCAGTCGAAGCAGAGTCGCTTGCCGGGGCCGAACGCGATTCTGTTTGGAGTCAGGTCGTGGAGCTTGCTCCGGGCTATGGCCGCTACCTCGAAAAGACCGACCGCGAGATGCCGATCATCAGGTTGATCCGACGCAAGCAGCACGGCTGAGTCGGAACCCGCCCTCGGCACCGTGCTGCACCTTTTGCGCCCAAAGGTGCTGTTCGGCGCTGTTTTGGGTGAATCGGTGAATCAGTGAATCGGTGAATCGGTGAATCCCGTCTAAACCTCCCGAGCTCCTCGTGCGTTCTTAGGGTGTGTATTGCTCTCGGCTGTGTGAGGTTGGATGGCCGAATCCGATGGATTGTCTGAGGTTCGGGTCCCGGGATCGTTCGAACTCTTGTACCAGCGCGATTATGCGGCTGTGGTGGGGTTGGTGTACGGGATGACTGGTAGCCGATGGGTCGCCGAGGACCTGGCTCAGGAGGCGTTTCTGCGGGCTCACCGGGATTGGGCTCGGGTCGGGAAGATGGCGTCTCCTGGCGGTTGGGTTCGTCGTGTGGCGTTCAACCTGGCCACGTCGAGATGGCGTCGCCTTCGCTCCGAGACGATGGCCAAGGTGCGTGTCGTCTCACCGTCGGAAGTGTCGAATCCTCCGGTGGATTCGGAGGTCGAGGAGTTTTGGCGTGAGGTGAGTCGACTTCCTTCGCGGCAGGCGAAAGCGGTGGCCCTCCACTATGTCGAAGGACTTTCGGTAGCTGAGATCGCAGATGTGTTGGGTGTGGCCGACGGGACGGTCAAGGCGTTGCTTCATCAGGGACGGGAGCGCCTACGGCGACAACTCCGCGCCAAGGGACTGATCGATGAGGTTTGAGGAGCTCGCGGCCAAAGCCGGTAAGGCGGCTGCCCATGTCGGCACACAGGCAGAGCGACCATCGTTCGGTGCCATTCTCGACAACCACCGCAGCCGGATCTTGATTGCGGGATGGTCGACAGCAGCCGCAGCTGTCATGGTCGTGTTTGGAGTGATGTGGTTATGGCCCGGATCAGGTTCGGAGTCACCCTCGGCCGCCGCTGCCAGGCCGACGACAACCCTCGGCGACGGGACGGTGCCCGGTGTCATCGCCGGTGGCAGGGAGACGTGTCCGGTCACAGGGCCAGGCGACAGTCCCTTCACTCCAGCATCTGAAACTCCCGACGGGCCGCCTCCGCTATACGGATCCGTCTGGTACGGAACACCCGAACTCTGGACCATGGTCCAGCATCAAGGCCAAGTCTGGAGCAATCTGCCAGTGGGAGCAGACGGGAGCCTCACCCAAAAGACGTTTTGGTGGAGTGATGACTACGTTCCCAGCTCCGACATACTCCCGGATATCACCGTGACCGCCGATCACTTGAACGGGTCGGCTCCTGGGGTGGAAGCTGGGGGACCGGGCACCACCGGTGCTCATGCCGACTTAGGGAGTTTCATGCTCGTCGGCCTTCAAATCCCCCAGGAAGGCTGTTGGAGGATCACCGGCGAATATCGGGGCACATCACTCAGCTACGTCGCCTGGGTGGGCAACGAGTAACAAACACAGCCGCCACCGACACTCCCAAGCACGGCTCACGAAGTGATCACGCGCTGGGCGTCCAGGCGAATCGACGACCCGGGAGCAGGGGTGTGGCACAGACCCGGCCTGATTACGTTCCGGGCCATCATCCGCAAGAGGAGAAGATGTCGACACCTTTCATCATCCTGACCTTCGGGAGGATCGAGGAGGGAAAGCTGCTGTCTCGAGCAGTCCAATGCAGCCCGCTCGGTTTCGGCACCTCGGCGTGCGGTTCATGAGCCTTCTCATTGGCGAGGTCACCGGGCTCTCTCTCGTTCGTCGTTGGGTCTGATTCGTCGACTGTTCCGCTGATTAGGTCGAACGTGTATCGAACGAGGGTTACTGGATTGCCCTCGGGAATCTCCCAGACTTTCTCTTCCCCGTCGCGGTACCACCCGGCGGCTTCGTAGAACCGGCAGGTGCGATCAACGTCTTTCAGCGTCCACAGGATCGCCTGCTCCCAGCTGCCTGTCCGCAGATGGGCGAGTGCGTGGTCCATGAGGACCCGGCCTACCCCGGTGCCGATCAGTTCTGGTTCGACATACAGACCCCAGATCTCATGCACGCGTATGGGGTCAAGACCTTCGTCGTCTGGCGGTCTGAGCCCAACAAAGCCGACCACTTCGTCCTCTAGTGCCACTGCTGCGTAGTGAAGAAGTCCGTTCTTCAATCGCTCGGCAAAAGCCGCATCCCGGTCCCTTGGGTCCAACGCATCGAGGTACTCATCAGGAAAGAGCCCCCGGAAGGCAACCTGCCAGCCTCGCACGGTGATCTCGGAGATGGCTGAGACGTCTTCTGGTGTGGCCGTCCTTACACGAACCATGGTCTTTCCCTGTCTGCCGTGAGCCTATCTACTCGCAGCCAACGCCACCGATATCAACATTCGGGCGCGGAAACGCTCGGACTTCGTACCGCCCCGGATCTGCACCTATGCAGGCGCTGATAAGCTGACCGGGTTGTCGAGTCCCTTGGTGTATATCTGGGCCTACGAAGTCTTGCCGGGGAGGGTGGACGACTTCTACGAGCTGTACGGTCCGAAAGGCTCGTGGGTCGCTCTGTTCCGTCAGGCGCCCGGATATCTGGCTACTGAGCTTCTCCTAGACCGGGCCCAGGCCGGTAGGTTCGTGACGATCGACCGCTGGGAGTCAAGCGTTGCTTTCACCAGCTTCCGTGACGAGTTCGCCGAGGAGTTCGATCGCCTCGATCGTCTTGGTGAGCATTTGACTTCGCATGAGGTCTTGCTCGGTGAATTCGGCTCCGCTGGGCAACACTGACGGATCTGACCTTCGACAGAGATGTCCGCACTAGATCGGTGGGACCCAAGTCAGATCCAGACCTCGCGCCTGGGGTGAGAACTCGAGAGGAAGCGGCTTCCAGCCGTGGCGAAACTGACAGAGGCGGTCGAAAGCGGTCAACTCTCACGAC
>Ga0268386_10001428_pt1 | contig 16409 bp, 14 predicted proteins | sample RVTome_15_FD_200260 | JGI IMG/M metagenome (GOLD analysis project Ga0268386, IMG submission 200260) | Soil microbial communities from uranium-contaminated site in the Upper Colorado River Basin, Wyoming, United States - RVT150D86... ...
GGCGAACGTCGCCAGCAGAGATCGACGTTGACGGGGGGCGAGGCGCATGGCTTGATGCCTCAAGCGAGGCCCGAGCATGAGCCGACCGACCCCACGGATCCACGAGATCGAGCACCACGCCGCCGACTGGGCGACCACGCGCCCCGTCGTCTCCGGCACCCAGGGCGTCGTCGCCGCCGGCCATCCGCTGGTCTCGATGGCCGGCATGCGCATGCTGCTCGCCGGCGGCAACGCGTTCGACGCCGCGGTGGCCGCGGGCTTCGCCGCGGCCGTGGTGGAGCCGACCGCGTCGTACACGCTGTGCGGCGAATGCGTGGCGGTCGTCCACGATGCGCGCCGCGGCGAGACCCACGCCGTGAGCGGCCAGGGCCCGGCGCCGGCGCTGGCGACGGTCGCGCGGTTCCGCGAGCGCGGTCTCGATCGCATCCCGACCGGGCCGGGACCGCAGGCACACCTGTCCTTCACGGTGCCGGGCGCCGTCGACGCCTACCTCACCGTGCTCGAGACCTACGGCACCCGGACGGTCGGCGAGGTGCTCGCCCCGGCCCTGCACTACGCGGAGCACGGCTTCCCGATGTACGAGTACATGCACCGCCTGCTCACCATCCCGGAGACGCGCAGCCAGTTCGACATCTACCCGCCCGGCGGCACCACGGTCTTCTATCCGAACGGCCGCCCGCCCGAGGTCGGCGAGCTGTTCGTGCAGCCCGCGCTCGGCGCCACGCTGCGGCGGCTCGTCGAGGCCGACACGCGTGCTCGCGGTCATCGCGTGGCCGGCATCGCTGCCGCGCGCGAGCGCTTCTACCGCGGGGACATCGCCGCCACCATCGGCGACTTCTCCGCGCGGCTGGGCGGCCTCCTGCGCGCCGGCGACCTGGCCACCTACCGCGCGCGGCTCGAGCCGGCCGTGCGCATGACCTTCGCGGGGCGCGAGATCGTCGGGCAGCCGGCGTGGACGCAGGGGCCCGTGCTCCTGCAAGCCCTCGGGATGCTGGCGACGCTGGACCTGCGCGCGCTCGGCCACAACTCCGCGGCCTACATCCACGTGGTGACGGAGGCGCTCAAGCTGGCCTTCGCCGACCGCGAGCGCTACTACGGCGACACCCCGGACGTCCCGCTCGGCGAGCTCCTGTCGCCGGCCTACGCGCGCGAGCGGGCGGCGCTCATCCGCACCGACCGGGCGCTGCCCGAGGCGCCGGCGCCTGGCGATCCGGCCCGGCCCGGCGCGGCGGCGGCCGGCGTGCCGGGGCGGGCGTCGGCCGCCGGCGCGGCGGCCGGCGCCGACGGCACCACGCACATCGCGGCCATCGACCGCGAAGGCAACATGATCGCGCTCACGCCGAGCGGCGGCGTGTTCCGGAAATCGGCGTTCGCGCCGGAGCTCGGGTGCACGCTGAGCACGCGCAGCGAGATGTTCGTCCTCGACGACGGCCACCCCAACGCCCTGGCGCCGGGCAAGCGGCCGCGCACGACCCTGATCAGCTACATGATCTGCGACAACGGCGTGCCCACGACGACCGTCGGCTGCCCGGGAGGCGACGACCAGGCCCAGGCCGACCTTCAGCTCGTCCTCAACCTGCTCGTCTTCGGCATGAACCCCCAGCAGGCGGTCGAGGCGCCGCGCTTCTCGACCCAGACGCTCGTGAACTCGTTCTACCCGCGCGCCTACCGCCCGGGGCAGCTCAACGTCGAGCCGGGCATCCCCGAGAGCACGCGCGGGCAGCTCCGCGCCCTCGGCCACACTGTCGGCGAGATCGGCGCCTGCGGCATCGGCGCCGTCATCGCCCGGCGCGATCCGCAGACCGGTGCGCTCGAGGCCGGCGCCGATCCGCGCCGCCCGACCTACGCCCTGGCCTGGTAGGCCTGCACAGGAGGGATCCACATGGCTGCGAGCCAGAGCGACAAGGCTGCCCGCTTCCGCGCGCTGCACGAGGGACCGGGCGCGTTCGTGATTCCCAACCCCTGGGACGCCGGCTCGGCGCGGATCCTCGCCGCGCTCGGCTTCCCGGCGCTGGCCACGTCCAGCGGGGCCTCCGCCGGCGTCCTCGGCCGGCGCGATGGCAAGGTGACTCGGGAAGAGGCGCTGGCCCACGCCCGCGCGATCGTGGAGGCGACCGACCTGCCGGTGTCGGCCGACCTCGAGAAGGGCTTCGGCGATGCGCCGGCGGCGGCCGCGGAGACGATCCGCCTGGCCGCCGGGGTGGGGCTGGTCGGCGGCTCGATCGAGGACGCCACGGGCGACAAGGATCGGCCGCTCTACGACATCGGGCTGGCCACCGAGCGCGTGGCGGCGGCGGTGCAGGCGGCGCGCGCGCTGTCGTTTCCGTTCACGCTGACCGCGCGCACGGAGAACTTCCTGCGCGGCAATCCGAGCCTGGACGACACGATCGAGCGGCTGCAGGCCTTCGAGAAGGCCGGCGCCGACGTGCTGATGGCGCCCGGCCTGCCCGACCTGGCGGCCGTGCGTGCGGTGTGCGCCGCGGTGACGAAGCCGGTCAACTTCATGGCCGGCATCAAGGGAAAATCGTTCACGGTCGCCGAGCTGCAGGCGGCGGGTGTGCGGCGCATCAGCCTGGCGACCTCGCTCTATCGCCTGGCGATGACGAGCGTGGTCGACGCCGCCCGCGAGGTGAAGGACAAGGGCACCTTCGGCTATCTCGACCGCTCGCTCGGCACCCCGGACATCAACGCGTTCATGCAGGGCTGATGAGGGCGGGCCGTGGGGAGGGCCACCGGTCCCGTATAATCAGCACGGAGCCTCCTCCGGCCAACGATGCGTCTTCGCAGTCACCTCATCGTTCTCGTGCTGGCCGCCCTGGTGCCCGTGCTGGGCTTCGCCGCGCTCGTCGTCCGCGACAACTCCCGTCTGCAGCTCGCCCTCACCGAGCGCGGCATGCGAGAGACCGCGCACGCGGTGGCCCGGACGGTCGACAAGGAGCTGGAGACCGCCGTGGCGGCGCTGGAAGCGCTCGCGGAGTCCCACAGCCTCGACGCCGCCGATCTGTCGCGCTTTCACGCGCTCAGCCAGCGTCTGGTGCCGACACAGGGCTGGCTGAGCATCCTGCTGTTCGACGCCGACGAGCGCGGGCTCATGCACACGGCGCTGCCCCTTGGCACCCCGCTGCCATCGGCCGGTCGCAGCGACGCGCGCGCCCGGGCGCGCGACGAGCGGCGCCCCACCGTCTCCAATCTCTTCGACGGCGTGCGCCATCAGCACATCGTGGCCGTGTACGTGCCGGTCGTCCAGGACGGCGTCGTCCGCTTCGTCCTGTCGGCGCGGCTGCCGGCGGCGCGGTTTGGCAGCGTCCTGCGCGCCCAGCAGTTCGGGCCCGGCTCGGTGGGCACCGTGCAGGACCGCGACAACGTCATCGTCGCCCGCACCCAGGGCGAAGCCGAGGCAGTGGGCCAGCGTGTCCGCAACCCCACGCCGGGTCGGGAGGGCTGGGCGCGCAGCCAGGCGCGGGAGGGCACCGAGGTCTACGTGGCCTTCGCCACCGCGCCGCTCTCGGGCTGGCGCGTCGTCCTCACCGTGCCGGTCGAGGCCGTGCACGGGCCGCTGCGCCGCGCGCTCTGGCAGATGCTGGCGGGCGCAACGCTCGCGGCCGCGCTAGGCAGCGTGCTCACGTTCGCGTTCGGCCGGCGCATCGCCGGCGCGGTGGGCTCCCTGGTGCGCATCGCCCGCGCCGTCGAGCGCGGCGATCCGGCCGAGCCAGTCGGCACTGGAGTCACCGAGGTCGACGCGCTGGCCGAACAGCTGCGGGCGGCGGCCGATCTCGCCCGGGCGCGCGAGCGACAAGCCGCGGCGAGCGAGCGGCAGGCCCGCGCCCTGGCCGAGGTGGCCCACGCGCTGAACGCGTCCCCCGATCTCGACGCCGTCCTCCGCACGGCCGTCGAGGCCGTGCGCGGCCTCGTGCAGGCCGACGCCGGCCGCATCGCGCTCGTCGACGAGGCGGGGCGCCTGGTGCTGCGCTACTCGACCCACGCCTCCACGGCGATGCCGGCCGGCTTCGTGATCGAGCGCGGCCACGGGATCGGCGGCACCGCCTGGGCCTCGGGCCGGCCCGTCCGCACCGACGACTTCGCGACCGATCCGCGCTTCCAGGCCGATCGCTACCTGCCGATCGCCCGCGCCGACGGCGTCGTCTCCTGCATGGCGGTGCCCATCGCGACCGGCGGCGCCGTGGTCGGCGTGATCTACGCCAACAACGTCAGCCGACATCCGTTCACGGCCGCCGACGAGGCGCTGCTCGTCACGCTCGCCGACCACGCCGCGGTGGCCGTGCAGAAGGCCCGCCTGCTCGCCGCCGAGCACGCGGCCCGCGCCGAGGCGGAGGCGGCCAGCCGGGGCAAGGACGAGCTGCTGGCCATGCTGGGCCACGAGCTGCGCAATCCGCTGGCCGCCATCACGAACGCGGCCCACGTGCTCGACACCGCGGGCCTCCCGGACGAGGCCGCCAGCCGGGCCCGCGGGGTCATCGCCCGCCAGAACGCGCATCTCGCCCGGCTCGTCGACGACCTCCTCGACGTGGCGCGCGTGACCTCCGGCAAGATCGTCCTGACCCGACGCCCGCTGGAGCTGGCCGAGGCGGTGCGGCGCGGCGTGGCCACGCTGGCGGCGAGCGGACGGACGGAGCGCTACCGGATCGAGCTCGACCTCGAGCCGGTGTGGGCCCACGTCGACGAGACGCGGCTGGAGCAGGTCGTCACCAACCTCGTCGGCAACGCGCTCCGCTTCACGCCGCCCGGCGGCACGATCGGGGTGAGGCTGCGCGCGGCCGGCCGCGACGCCGTGCTCGAGGTCCGCGACTCCGGCGTGGGCATCACCGCCGAGATGCTCCCCCGGGTGTTCGACATGTTCGTGCAGGGCCCCCGCGGCCCCGACGGGAGCCCGGGCGGCCTCGGGCTCGGTCTGACGCTCGTGCGGCGGATCGCCGAGCTGCACGGCGGCTCCGCCGAGGCGGCCAGCGACGGCCCCGGGCGCGGTAGCCTCTTCACGCTGCGGGTGCCGGCCCTGGCCGCGCCGCCGGTGGCGGTCCCGGCGCCGCGCCGGGCGCCCGGCGTCACGAACGGCGGCCGGCGACGCATCGTGATCGTGGAGGACAACGCCGACTCCCGCGAGATGCTCCGGGTCGCCCTCGAGCTGGCCGGCCACGAGGTGCAGGAGGCGCACGACGGTCCCTCGGGGCTGACGGCCATCCTGCGCCTGCAGCCCGACGTCGCCCTCGTCGATGTCGGGCTGCCCGAGTTCGACGGCTACGAGGTCGCCCGCCGCGTCCGGGCAGCGGCCGGAACGTCGATCCGCCTGGTGGCGCTGACGGGCTACGGGCAAGCGGCCGATCGCCGTCAGGCGCTGGAGGCCGGATTCGACGCGCACGTGGTGAAGCCGATCGACCCCGACGCGCTGCAGGCGGCGATCGCCGCCACGGGAAACGCGTGAAGCCCCCGCGCGCCGTCGTGTAGAATCCGGCCATGTCGAGAGCCACCACGCTGCTGCTCAACGCCGGCCACGCGATCGACCATCTCTTTCTGCTCATCTTCGCCACCGCGGTCGCGGCCATCGCCGCCGACTGGGGCATGATCTGGCAGGACCTCATGCCCTACACGGTCGGGGCCTTCGTCATGTTCGGGCTGGGCTCCTTGCCGGCCGGCCGTCTGGGTGACCTCTGGGGGCGGCGCGCGATGATGGTCGTCTTCTTCCTCGGCATGGGCGGCGCCGGGCTGCTGATCGCACTCTCGTCCGGGGTGTGGACGCTGGCGGCGGCGCTGACGCTCATGGGCGTCTTCGCGTCGATCTACCACCCGGTCGGCATTCCGATGCTCGTGCAGCAGGCCAGGAATCCCGGCTTCACCATCGGCGTCAACGGCCTCTACGGCAACCTGGGCATCGCCGTCGCCGCCATCCTGACGGGCTTCCTGGTCAAGCACGCCGGCTGGCGGGCGGCCTTCGCGGTGCCGGCCGCGCTCGCGCTGCTGTGCGGGCTGCTGTTCCTCGCCCTGGCGCCGAGGGAGGACGTGGCGCCGGCCAAGCGGCCCAAGAAGTCGGTCGACCTGCCGCGCGCGGTCATGGCGCGCGTGCTCCTGGTGATGACGCTGGCGGCGATCTCCAGCAGCCTCATCTTCAACTTCACGACCAACGGCAACGGGCACCTGCTGACCGAGCGACTGCGGGGGCTGATCGACGATCCCGCCAGGATCGGCGTGCTGCTGGCCATCGTCTACACGATTGCCTCGCTCGCGCAGCTCGTGGTCGGCAAGCTCATCGATCGCTATCCGCTCAAGTGGGTCTACCTGCCGATCGTGGCCATGCAGGTACCGCTGTTCCTGCTCGCCGCCGGCGCCGGCGGCTGGGCGCTGTACGTCGTCGTCCTCGCCTTCATGATCTTCGTGTTCGGCGCCATCCCGTTCGTGGACGCCATGATCGTGCAGTACGTCGACGACCGCGTGCGCTCGCGGGTGGCGGGCATCCGGCTGGCCGTCTCGTTCGGGGTGAGCTCGCTGGCGGTCTACTTGCTCGGCCCCACCGTCAAGGCCGCCGGCTTCGGCACGCTGCTGACCCTGATGGCCCTGATCTCCGCCTGCACCACCTTCTTCGTCGCCATGCTCCCCGGCCGCATCCCCGTCGCCGCCGCCGCGCCGTCCCTGACCGCCGCCGCCCAGCCGCGCTGACGGCTGCGGCTCAGAACGCGGGCATGACCTCCCGCGCGAACAGCTCCATCGAGCGGAGCACGCGGGCCTGGTCGAGATCGCCGAACCAGAAGCTGCAGTTGAAGTGCGTGATGCCGACGAGGTCCTGGATCCGCCGGAGCTGACGGATGCACGTGGCCGGGGTGCCGATGACGAGGAAGCGGTCGAGCAGGTCGTCGACCGTCGGCTCGTTGGGCGCCGGTATCGCCACCGCGCGCCCCTGCTCGACGCGCTCGTAGTGGTTGCGCAAGCTGAGCGTCACCCGCATGTTCCAGCGCGCCTCCTCGGCGGCGGCCCGGGCGTCGGCCTCGTCGTGCGTCACGTACACCGCGCGCTGCACGCCGACCTGGAGCGGCCCGGGCGGCTCGAGCTCGCCCACCAGGCGGTCGAAGAGTCGGCGGAACTCCGCCGTGCGCTCGATCGGGATGCCGAAGCCGCCCGTCAGCACGTTGAAGCCCCGGCGCACCGCCGCCTCCACCGAGTCCGGGCTCTGGGCGGTGATCCAGATGGGCGGGCGCGGCTGCTGCAGCGGCTGGGGGAAGACCGTCGTCTCCGGGATCTTGAAGAACTTCCCGTCGTAGCTGAACGGCTTGCCTTCGAGGGCCATGAGAACGACGTCGACCGCCTCCTCCCACCGGGCGCGACTGGTCGACAGCTCCAGGCCGAAGCGCTCGAACTCGTAGTGCTGATAGCCGCGCCCCAGGCCGATGTCGACCCGGCCCCCGGCCAGCAGGTCCAGCGTGGCGATCTCCTCGGCGACGACGAGCGGGTGATGCAGCGGCACCACGATGACGGCGGTCCCCACCCGCAGCCGCGTGGTCTTGGCCGCGATGTAGGTCGCGAGCTGCACGGGACGCGAGAGGTAGCCGTAGGTCGAGAAGTGGTGCTCGGCGAGCCAGATGTTACCGAAGCCGAGCGTCTCGGCAGCCTGGGCGATCTCCACGCCGCGCGCGAAGATCTCCTGCGAGGGGCGCGCCGAGGGCGACTGCATGAGCAGGAACGTTCCGAAGTTCATGGTCGCCTCGAGCGGATGCGATACCAGGGATGGGGGATGTCGACGAAGTAGTAGAACCCGTCCGGGTGCCAGAGCGGCCCCTCGGTGAAGCCGAAGCCGGTGGCGAGGCGCTCGGGCGGGCCGGGCGCGAGGATCGTGGACAGCGCGTCAGACATGGGGTCGGCCTCCGCTCACCGGGAGGATATAGTACGCGCGGGAGGTCTGCTCATGAAGGTCACGGCCGTCACGCCGTTCATCGTCGATCCCGGCTACGGGAAGAACTGGTTGTTCGTCAAGGTCGAGACCTCCGACGGGCTGCACGGCTGGGGGGAGTGCTACACGCAGGCCGACCGGGACCAGTCGATCGTCGCGCACGTGCGCCAGCTCGGCCGCTACCTGGTGGGCCGCGACGCCGGCCACATCCGCCACTTCACCCACTGGGCCTACCACGACTTCGCGGCCAAGCGCGGGGCGATGGACTTCTGGAGCGCGGTGAGCGGTCTCGAGCAGGCGCTGTGGGACCTGGCCGGCAAGCGGCTGGGCGTGCCGGTGGTGACCCTGCTGGGCGGGCCGTGCCGGGAGCGCATCCGCGTCTACGCCAACGGCTGGTACTCGGGGGCGACGACCCCCGAGGCCTACGCCGACAAGGCGCGGGCGACGGTGGCGCGTGGCTTCACCGCGCTGAAGTTCGATCCCTTCCCGGGGCCGTGGCGCACCCACATCGCGCGCGAGGCCGAGGAGCAGGTGGTGGAGACGGTGGGGGCCGTGCGACAGGCGGTGGGGCCCAAGATCGACCTGCTGATCGAGGTGCACCGCCGGCTGGCACCCATGCACGCCGTCCGCATCGCGCGGCTCCTGGAGCCGTTCGATCCGTTCTGGTACGAGGAGCCGGTGTCCTCGCGCGACCTCGGCGCGCTCGCCGAGTGCCGGCGCGAGATCCGGATGCCGATCGTCACCGGCGAGGAGCTCTACACGCGCTTCGAGTTCCGCGAGGTGTTCGAGCGGCGGGCGGCGGACATCATCAACCCGGACGTGTGCAATGTCGGCGGTATCGAGGAGCTGCGCGAGATCGCCGCGATGGCCGAGGCCTACCACGTGGTCGTCTCGCCCCACAACTACAACAGCACGACGGTGGGCCTGGCCGCCACGCTGCACGTGTCGGCGGCGATCCCGAACTTCCTCATCACCGAGTATTTCGTGAACTTCGAGCCCCGCGCCGCCGAGATCATGGTGGCGCCGTTCCGGGTCGACCAGGGCTACCTCACGCTGCCGGCGGCCCCGGGTCTCGGCGTGGAGCTCCGCGAGGACGTGCTGATCCGCCACGCCTACCGCGAGTTCCCGGCGCGCACGGTCCCCTCGCCGCGCGACGAGGGGCCGTAGCGCGCGGCACCTGCGCTACGCCGCCGCCTGGCGCCAGGCCCGGATCTGGGCGGCGTGCTCGCGGTAGTGGCCGGCCCCGGAGCCCTCGAAGAAGCCGCGCACGGGGGCGTCGGGGGCGAAGTGCGGGTCGGGAACGGCGGCGGCGGCGACGATGAAGTCCCGGTGCGAGGCCTCGAGCTCGGTCAGGACGTCGCCGAGCTTGACGCCCGTCCTGTCCGCGACGAACCGCGCGTTCCAGGCGTCGAAGTCGTCGTAGGCGCCGGGCGGGTGCAGCTCGGCGTCGCCCCGCGCGACGCGGCCGAAGCCCGCGATCGCCTCCCGGTGCCAGCCGGAGATGTGGACCAGGATCTCGCGCACGCCCCAGGTGCCCAGCCACACCCGGGTCAGCGCCTCCTCGCTCAGCCCGGTGATGGCCCGACGCAGCTCGGCAAAGCCCTCGTCCGCCTCGCGCACCAGCGTGGCCCTGTCGCTCATGGTGACCTCCCGTGGGGATCGGCCGCTTCACGTGCTTGAGACCCCGGTCGGTCACCGACGTGAAACGTCATCGGCGGACGGGGTTGAGGAGGTCGGGGGCGTCCGCTATGGTACCGGCGTGCGCCATCCCGCTCGACCAGGATCGCGGCATTCGCCGGGGAGGATCCCATGCTGAGAGACGTGCTCCGGGGCCCGCGTCCACTCGTCGGCCTGCTCGCGCTTGTCTGCCTGACCTCCGAGGGCTCCGCCCAGGACCTCGTGGCCAGGGGCCGGGCGCTGTTCAACGACACCAAGCTCTCGGGGGACGGCAAGTGGTCGTGCGCCACCTGTCACCCCAGCAACGGCCACACCGACAACAAGACCTACGTCGGCGTCGAGGTCGTGAAGGACGGCGACCCCAAGGGCCGGAGCACACCCACCCTGTGGGGCGTGGGCACGCGCCAGGCCTACTCGTGGGCGGGGACGGCCCCCAGCCTGGCGGCCAACGTCCGCGGCATCATCGTCAACCGCATGAAGGGCCCCGAGCCCTCGCCGGAAACGCTGGACGCCCTGGTCGCCTACGTGCGCTCACTCGACTACCCGCCGAACCCCTACCTGAAGCCGGACGGCTCGCCGACCGACGCCGCGCCCGCGGCTGCCAAGCGCGGCTACGAGATCTTCACCGTGAAGGCCGGCTGCAAGGCCTGTCACCTGCCCCCCGGCTACGACAAGAAGGACCTCGAGGAGGTGGACTCGGGTGGCAAGTTCAAGGTGCCCTCGCTCCGCGCAGTCTCCCGGACCTCGCCCTACTTCCACGACGGCCGCTTCGCCACCCTCGAGGAGGCCGTCCGCTTCATGTGGGGCTACCAGCAGAAGGCGGGCACGACCGAGAAGCTGACCGACCAGGACCTGCGCGACCTGGTGGAGTTCCTCGAGATCCTCTGACGGCGGCTCGCGCTCGCCTTGACGAGGCCAGCGGGCTGGCGGCTGACCTGGCGGATCGAGGAGCCGGTGGAGCAGGTATCATCGAGAGGATGAGCCCCAAGAAGTCTCCGTCGCCGGCGCGTCAGCACGACCCGCCGTCGGCCCGGCCGGCGTGGGAGGTCATCGCCCTCGCCGCCGCCGGCGCCGGCATCGCGCTCTATCTCGCGATCACCAAGCTCACGCAGACCACACCCGCGCTGTGCACGACCGGGGGCGGCTGCGAGATCGTGCAGGCCAGCCACTACGCGATGTTCCTGGGCGTGCCGACCGCGCTGTGGGGCGCCGGGCTCTACGTCGCGCTCGGCGTGCTCGCGGCGCGGCCGTTCACCCGCCGCCGCTGGCTGTGGAGCTTCGGCCTGGCCGTCGGTGGCGCGGCCTTCTCGATCTACCTGACCGGCGTGTCGCTGTTCGTGCTGCGTGCCGCCTGCGGCTGGTGCGTGACCTCGGCGGTCATCATGCTCGGCCTGCTGGCGGCGTTGCTCTGGCGGCGGCCGCCGCCGGGCACCCGGTGGCGGTGGCTGCAGCCGCCCCGGCTCGCCGCGCTCGCCGGGCTCGTGACCGCGGCGACCGTCGGCCTGTCGTTCGCCGCCTTCAACGCCGCCGGCCCCGCCTCACCGTACCAGGAGGCGCTGGCCCGCCACCTGAGCGACACCGGTGCGCGCTTCTACGGCGCCTACTGGTGTCCGGCCTGCCGCGAGCAGAAGCGCCTCTTCGGCAACGCGGCCAGTGCGCTGCCGTACGTGGAGTGCGACGCGGCCGGCGCCGGGGCGCGCCCCGACCTGTGCACGCAAGCCAATGTCCGCACGTTCCCGACGTGGACCATCGGCGGCAACCGCCGCGAGGGCGTGACCTCGCTCGACACGCTGGCGACCCTGTCGGGTTTCACGCCGCCCGCCGCCGGACGCTGAACGGCTCAGCGAAACGCGGGGGCGATCTCCGCGATGAAGCGGTCGAGGTCGCGGCGCAGCTCGGGCAGTGGCCGGAACAGGCTCGGGATGAAGAGGACGCCGCAGCCGGCCGCCTTGAGCTGCTGAAGCCGCTCCCGGATCTGGTCGGGCGTGCCGGCCAGGCAGGTGTCGCGGGCGTCGGCCGCGTGCCGCCCCATGCGCGTCTCGATCGTCTTGGCGAGCTGATCCACCTGGTCCTGCTTGTCGGTGATCAGCAGCGCCATGTTGACCGAGCGGGTGATGGTCCCGGGGTCGCGGCCGACGGCGGCGCAGTGCTCGTCGAGGATCTTGCCCTTGCGCCCGAGCACCTGCGGCCCGCCCCAGACGTTCCAGTGATCGGCGTGCCTGGCCACGATGCGCAAGGTCACCCGCTCGCCGCCGCCGCCGATCATCAGCTCGGGATGGGGCGACTGGATGGGCTTGGGGTCGAGCGGGGCGTCGGAGAGCTGGTAGTAGCGGCCCGTGAAGTCGCTGCGCTGCTTCGTCCACAGCGAGCGCAACACCTCGCACGCTTCGTCCAGCCGCTCGAGCCGCTCCTTCATCGTGTAGAAGGGGATGCCGTAGGCCTCGTGCTCGTTCTGCTGCCAGCCGGCCCCCATCCCCAGCAGCAGGCGGCCACCCGAGATGATGTCGACCTGGGCGGCCATCTTGGCGACGACGGCCGGGTGGCGGTAGGTGTTGCCGAGCACGATGGTGCCCACGCGCATGCGCGGCACCAGCGCAGCCAGCGCGCTGAGCGAGCTCCACGCTTCCAGCATCGCGCCCTCGCGCTCCTTGGTGTTCGGCAGAAAGTGGTCGGTGACGCAGCCGATGTCCCAGCCGGTGGCCTCGATGTGCTTCCAGAGATCCAGCACTCCGGGCCAGGTCTGCATCCCCATGCTCGTGAACAGGCCAAAGCGCATCTCGTCTCCTCCGGGCTCAGCCCGCGAAGGTCCAGCGGGGATCGGCGGCGGCGATCTCGACCTCCGGCAGCTTCAGCTCGCGCCGGACGAGGTTCGCGCCGAGGTTGATGGCGACGGACTTGTAGAAGGCGATGATCACGTAGTAGAACCACGACTTGCCGCCGACGGTGAGATCGAAGCGCGAGTCGCCGTCGGTGACGATGTCGAGCCCGGCCATCTCCTGCTCGCGCACCAGGCACGACACCGCGTCGAGGTACTGCTCGCGGAAGCGCGCGTCGCCGAGCGCGTCCTTGAAGCCGCGGCCCCGCAGCTCCTCGGTGAACCACTGCGGGCGCGGGTAGGAGCCGGTGATCGTCGTGGGCAGGATGCGGTCGCGAGTGGCGTTCAGCACGAGCCTGACTCTGACGGCTGACTCGGGTCCTGTCAAGCGACCGGCCGCCCCGGTGCGATTGACAAACCGCGCCCCAGTCCCTACTCTGCGCCCACGATTCGCGGTCCATCGCTCGGTGCGGAGGGCACACGATGCTGGCTCTGTGGCGACTCGGCTTCCGTGGCGCGCTGGCCTGGCTCCTCGTCGTCGCGTTCGCGTCCACGGCGGTGGCGGCGCCGTCCGGTCCGCCGGTCCGGATCGGCAGCACGCTGGCCCTGACCGGGCCGCTGGCCCCCACCGCGCTGCTGCACAAGATCGCCGGCGAGATCTACATCGAGGAGCTGAACAAGGCCAACGGCCTGCTCGGCCGTCCGGTCGAGTGGGTGCTGCTCGACGACCAGTCCAAGCCCGACGTCGCCCGCAGCCTCTACGAGAAGCTGATCACCGTCGACAAGGTCGACCTGCTCATGGGGCCGTACGCCACCAGCGGCATCCTGGCCGCCATGGGCGTGGCCCAGCGCTACCAGAAGGTACTCCCGCACCACTCGTTCGGGATGCCCCACCTGGCCAAGTACGAGATGCACTTCCCGACCGCGCCGTTCGGTCCGCAGCCCAACGTGACGGTGCCCACGACGGTCTTCGACGCGCTGGCCGCGACCGCCACCCCGCCCAAGAGTGTGGCGATCGTCACCAGCAAGTTCCCGTCGGCCCAGTTCCTGTCCGCCGGCGCCCGGGACGTCGCCGCCAAGCGGGGGCTCAAGGTCGCCCTGTACCTCGAGTACGAGTTCGGGACGCGCGACTGGGGCGCGCTGGCGGCCCGCGTGAAGGACGCGCAGGCCGACTTCCTCTGGGTCGGCTCGCTCGGCCTGGACAGCAACCAGCTCCTCGAGGCGATGAAGAAGCTCGACTACACCCCGCCCCGCCACTTCCACCTCTTCCCGGCGCCGGGGCCTCTGGCGCTGGCCCCGGACGGCAAGCTCGGGCTGGCCACGACCGTGTTCGAGGAGCACCCGCCGTTCACGAACAATCCGGGCGCCGCCCGGCTGGTGCCGCTCTTCCGCGAGCGCGCCAGCAAGGCCAACGTGCCCTACCCCTACGTCGACACGCAGGCGGGCGGCTCGTTCGCGGCGTGGCAGATCCTCGAAGCGGCGGTGATGGCGACGAAGAGCCTGGACGACAAGGTGCTGGGGCAGTGGCTGCGCAAGAACCGCGTGCCCACCATCATCGGCACCCTGCGCTTCGACGGGCCGAACAACTACGGCGACGACCTCTTCAAGGTGAAGCAGGTGCAGGACGGCAAGTGGGTGGTGGTGTGGCCCCGGGACTTCGCGGCGCCCGGGGCGCGGCTGCTGCCGCCCTGATCGACACCGCCGCCCCGGCTCCGGCATGCCGAGCCTGACGCTCCTCGGGCAGGCGGTCGTCTCCGGCCTGCTCGCGGGCGGGATCTACGGCCTGCTGGCGCTGGGTCTCAGTCTCTCCTGGGGTCTGCTCCGCCTCGTGAATCTGGCGCACTTCGCGCTGGCGCTGCTCGGCGCCTATCTCACCTACCAGCTCGGCACCGCCTTCCACGTGCCGCCCTGGCTCGCCGCGCTGGTCATCGTGCCCGCCTTCTTCGTGCTCGGCATGGCTTTCCACGCCGTGTTCGCCTACTTCCGCGTCACCGAGTTCGGCTCGCTGCTCGTCACCTTCGGGGTCGCCGTCATCCTCGAGTCGCTGATCCAGTGGTTCTGGACGGCCGACTACCGGCGCTACGAGACCGCCTACGCGACAACGTCCATCCGGGTGGGCCCGCTGTTCGTGCCGGCGCTCGAGCTGCTCGCCTGCCTGACCGCCGCCGGGCTGGCGCTCGGCACCTGGGCGTGGCTACGCTTCACGTACGTCGGCAAGGCGCTGCGGGCGAGTGCCGAGGATCCGGCCATCGCCGCCGCCTTCGGCGTGAACCACCGGCGGCAGGCGTTCCTGCTCTCCGGCGTGAGCGCCGCCTACGCCGGGATCGCCGGCGCGTTCATCGCGCTGATCTCCACCCTGGCGCCCTCGCAGATCTGGGCGTGGGTGGGCGTGGTGTTCGCGGTGGTGATCATCGGCGGGCTCGCCAACCCGATCGGCGCGCTGCTGGCCGGGCTCCTCATCGGCGTGAGCGAGTCGGTGACCATGGCGGTCGCGGCGCCGGCCTGGGCGCCGCTGGTCTCGTTCTCGCTGCTCATCCTCATCCTGATCCTGCGGCCGGACCGGGTGTGAGCACGCCGGGCCGCCGCGTGGCGCTCGGACTGCCGCTGGTCGGCGTGGGCTTCGCCGCGCTGGCGGTGGCCGGGCTGCCGGCCTTCTACGAGTCGTTCCTGTACCTGATCTTCTCGTGGATCGCGCTGGCCACGAGCTGGAGCTTCCTCAGCGGCTACGCCGGCTACTTCAGCTTCGGCCACGGCGCGTTCTTCGGCGCCGGCATGTACACGACCGCCGCGCTGACCACCATGTTCGAGGTGCCGTTCCTGGCGACGCTGCCGCTGGCCGCCGCGCTGGCGGCGACGCTGGCGGCCGGCATCGGCGCGGTGGTCTTCCGGGTCCGGCGGCTGCGCGGGGAGCTGTTCGGCCTGCTCACGCTGGCGGTCGGCTTCGTGCTGGCGACCATCGTGCTGAACACGCCGATCGACGGGGGACCGGGCGTCTACCTGAGCGGCGTGCCTCTGCCCCGGCTGCTGGCCTCGCCGACGGGCACGCTCTACCTGCTCGGCCTGGGCCTGGCCGTCGCCACGGTGGGCGCGGCCTACGCCATCTCGCACTCGCGCCTGGGGCTCGGCCTCTACGCCATCCACGACGACGAGGACGTCGCCGAGCTCAAGGGCGTGCCCACACTGGCCTACAAGCTGATCGCCTTCGCGCTGTCGGCGGGCATCGCCGGCGTGGCGGGCGGCATCCACGCGATGTACGTCAGCTACGTCACGGTCGGCGAGACCTTCTCGATCACCGTGCCGCTCTACGTGGTCCTCATGAGCGTGCTCGGCGGCGCCCGTCACTGGCTGGGCCCCGCCGTCGGCGCCACCCTCATCGCCTCGTCGCTCTACGTCTTCACCGGCGGGCAGCAGGCGGTGCTCGGCCGTGCGCTGGTGGCGCTCGTCCTGATCCTGGTGATCCTGCTGCTGCCCGAGGGCATCGTGCCGGCGCTGCTCACTCGCTGGCGCCGGTGGTGGCCGCGCCCCCCCGAGGTCTTCGTGGTGGCGGCCGCGGCGCCCGCGGAGAGCGCGCCGCCAGCGCCCCTGGCGTGCCAGGACATCTGGCGCGCGTTCGGCGGTATCCAGGCCCTGCGTGGCGTGAGCCTTGCCGTCGCCCCCGGTGAGATCCTGGGGCTCGTGGGGCCGAACGGCTCCGGCAAGACCACGCTCATCAACGTGATCAGCGGCTACTACCCGGCCGACCGCGGGCGCGTCACGCTGGGCGCGGAGACGCTGACGGCGCGGCCGGCCCACGAGGTCACGCGCCTGGGCGTGGGCCGCACGCACCAGATCCCGCGGCCGTTCGCCCACTTCACGGCGCTCGACAACGTGGCGCTGGCGGCGACGTTCGGCCCCGGCCTCTGCACACCGGGCCAGGCCCGCGCCGAGGCCCGCGAGTGGCTCGCGTTCACCGGCCTCGCCCGGCGGGCCGCCGCCTTCCCGCACGAGCTGAACCTGCACGAGCGCAAGTTCCTGGAGCTCGCGCGG
>Ga0268386_10001429_pt1 | contig 16406 bp, 18 predicted proteins | sample RVTome_15_FD_200260 | JGI IMG/M metagenome (GOLD analysis project Ga0268386, IMG submission 200260) | Soil microbial communities from uranium-contaminated site in the Upper Colorado River Basin, Wyoming, United States - RVT150D86... ...
CATCACCGATCCCGGCTCGTACTGCCGCGAGATCGCCGGGTTGGAGAAGAGCTGGCCATCGGTCGTGGCGAACTGGTTGGCGTCATACGCGGGGAAGCTGGCCATCCCGAGGATCGCGCCGGTCTCGACGTTCATGATCAGCCCGGTCGCGCCCTGCGCGTTGTTGTTGCGATACGCCTCCCAGATTGTCTGTTCCAGCAGGTGCTGCACCCCGGCGTCGATCGTCAGCCGCAGATCGGCGCCGTCCACCGGCTCGGTGAGGAGCGTCGCGGAGTCGGCGATCCGTCGCCCGATGACGTCCTCCTGGGCGGTCACCCGTCCGGGGGCCCCGGCCAGGAGGCCGTTCTCGCGACGCTCAACGCCGTACTGCCCGTTGCCGTCGACGTCGACGAAGCCGATGAGCTGCGCGGCCATGGTGGTGTCGTCGGCGACACCCTGGACCGGGTACACCCGCTTCGTCTCCGGCAGCATCCCGATGCCTCGAAGGTCGAGGTCACGAATCCGCTCCGCCTCGGCCGGCGTCACGCGTCGCTTGAGCCACACCCAGCCCGCGTCGGAGTCGAGCCGATCGAAGACGACGTCGCGGTCCATGTCCAGGATCGAGGCCAGCACCGCCGCCGTGGCCTCGGGGTCGTCGACCGTCGGCGGGGTGGCGAAGACCGACTGCAGCTCGACCGAGGTCGCCAGCAGCTCGCCGTTGATGTCGGTGATCTCGCCGCGCTCGGCGGGCAGAGCCTCGTTCTGGGCCAGCTGATTGCGCGCCATCTCGGCGAGCTGCGGCTGCTGGACGACCTGCCACCACACGAGGCGAGCACCGATCGCCGTCGCCGCGACGGCGACGAGGAGGAAGAGGACCAGTGCGCGGGCACGACTGTCGGTCCTGGCGAGCATCAATTTCTCCGGTGCGTGCGACCGCCATCGGCCGCGGGGGCTAGGTCAATCGCCTGATTCGCCGGCGGGCGCGGCGTACTGCACCGCTCCCTGGTCGAGTGGGACGAGGTGGAGCCGCTTGCGCGCCCGCTCGGTGATCTCCGCCGGCGAACGGGCCTCGCCGATGGCCCACACGAGCTGCTGCCGGGCGGCGCGCGTCTCAGCGAGCCTCGCCTCGAGCGCCTCGATCTCGTAGCCGGTCGCCGCCACCCGCGTCGACTGGCTCAGGTAGAACAGGGCGAGCGCGGCCGCGACCGCGATGATCACCAGCAGCGGTCGGACGTCGAGCCGGCGCTCGATGCGCCGGATCTCGCTCCCCGACCGTCCACGACGCGCGCGAACCGGCCGGGTCCGCGGACGCGGCCGTCCTCGCCCCGGGATGAACCACGGGCCGGTGGCCGGACGCGCTCCGATGACTGCCATGCGGGTGGGGGCTCCTCGCCTTCAGCCGGCTGCTACGCGGCCGTCGCGCGCCGTCGGGTGACGGCGAAGGTGGTCGGGGCCTCGAAGTCGAGGCCTTCCTCGATCTCGAATGCGGCGACCTGGTCGCTCAACCAGTACTGCTCCTCACGCGCGGCGTGGGTCCGCCGCTCACGAAGCTCGCGCTGCCGAGCGGAGTACATCCGGCGGCGGCTGGACTGGTGGCGTGCACGCCCCTTGCTCATCGTCGACCCTCCTCGTGCTCTCGCGTCCTACGCGAGCTTCTCGGCGACGCGCAGCTTCGCGCTGCGCGCGCGGCGGTTCCGCCGGACCTCCTCCGGGCCGGCGGTGATCACACCCTTGGTGATGGCGCGCAGCTGCGCGCGATGGCCGCACGTGCAGGCCGGGGGCAACGGATCCTCAATGCAATCGCGGCTCTCGCGAACGACGAACCGCTTGACGATCCGATCCTCGAGGCTGTGGTAGCTGATGACGGCCATCCGACCGCCGGGGCGCAGCGCGGCGAGGGCGCCCGCCAGGCCGGCCGAGAGGACCTCGACCTCGCGGTTCACGGCGATGCGCAGCGCCTGGAAGGTCCGCGTGGCCGGATGGATGCGGCCGGCATCGGCGCCACCGGGGCGCGACGGCGCAGCCAGGGCGATGACGGCCGCCAGGTCGGCGGCGGTCACGATCCGGCCCTCCGCACGCGCCGCCACGATCGCCTTCGCGATGCGGCCTGCACGGCGCTCTTCACCAAACGTCGCGAGGATTCCGGCGAGCTCTCGCTCCGAGGAGCGTTCAATGAGCTCAAGGGCCGAAAGACCAGTCGTTTCATCGAATCTCATGTCCGGCGGCGCATCGGCCGCAAAGCTGAATCCCCGGTCCGGATCGGCGAGCTGATAGCTGCTGAGACCGAGGTCGAAGAGGCAGGCGTCCAGGGGAACGACGCCGGCGTCGTTCGCCGTGTCGTAGATCGACTCGAAGTTCGCGTGACGCAGGACGACGCGGCCGCCGAAGCGCTCCAGCACGCGAGATGCCTCCGCGATGGCCGCCCGATCGGCATCGATGCCGAGCAGGCGGCCATCCGGAGACGTGGCTTCCAGGAGCCGCTCGGCGTGCCCACCGCCGCCGACCGTGCAATCCGCCACGGAGCTGCCTGGACCGAGGGCCAGCGAGGAGAGAACCTCGTCGACCAGGACCGGCAGGTGCCCTTCTCCCATGTGGCGTTGCACCTCGTGTGTCGGACGGCGGGCCGAGCGGCCCGGAAGCGCATGAATGGCCCGGACACCGTCAGATGCCCAGGTCGGCGAGGTGCTCGGCGAGTGCCTCCGGCTGGTCCTCGATCTGCGACCGATACGGCTGCCACCGCGTCGGCGCCCAGATCTCCAGCCGGTTCAGCGCGCCGACCACGACCACCTCGCTCTGGGTCAGGTCGGCGTACTCGCGCAGGTAGCTCGGGACGAGGACCCTTCCCTGCCGGTCGAGCTCCACCTCGACCGCGCCCGAGCTCATGAATCGACCGAACTGCCGCGCGGCGGCGTTCGTCGTGGGAAGGCCCTGGATCTTCGCCGCGAGGTCCTCCCAGGTGTCCGCCGGGAAGATCGCCAGGCAGCCGTCGAGCCACCGGGCCAGCGTCGCCCCCTGGGCCAGCCGCGCCCGGAACCGCACCGGGACCGCGACGCGGCCACGATCGTCCAGTGCGTGCCGGAACTCCCCGGTGAGGAACGACGCTCGATCCATCTCGCTTCTGATTCACCACTTCTCCCCATATGGCCCCATTTGGAACCACAGGCCGCCACTATACAGGGCAGAGACTCCCCGTCAAGGGGTCTTGCGCACAGGCATCAGTACCGATGGGCGTCGGGACCTTCGGTCGGGCGGGGGCGGTGCAATGCCCACCAAGGGGTGACAGACGCAACGGGAGCTGGCGCTCCGGTGCGATGCGTCACCTACCGGTGCGCCGGCGATGGCGCGGCGAGCGAGATGCCGGCTACGGGGTGGGCGTGGCCTCGGGGAACTCGTCGAGCTCCGACTGCTCGAGGTAGACCGATCGCCGCTCGCCGGCCGAGTTGAGGTACACGGCACGGATCCGGAATTCGCCGGAGTCCGGGTAGCGATAGGCCCAGCCAGCGAGGTCGCCGTCCTGGGTCACCCAGTACACCTCACCGTCGGTGCCCTCCTCCGGCTCGGCGCGGGCGAACGAATAGCCGGCGAAGGACGTCACCCGGCTGGACTCGCCGTCCACGGTGTACAGCGTGAACTCGTCCGGTCCCACCGCGACCTCGTAGAAGGCGAACTGGTCACCGAGCTCCGGGGTCGGCTCGGGCGTCGGCGTGGCGAGGCCGGTCGGCTCGACGCTGGGGGTGGGCTCGGCGGTCGGCGGCTGCGCTGTGGCCGTCGGCGGCGCGGGTGTCACCTCGATGGTCGGTGTCGGGGTGGCCTGGGCGGTGCCGTTGTCGCCGCCGAGGAGGAGGAACGCGCCCGCACCACCCCCGACGAGCAGCAGGAGCCCCAGCAGCAGGAGGATCGGTGCGCCGCGCCGTCGCCGTTCGCGCTCAGGCGGTGGCGGGGCGGCCGCGGCGGCCGCGATCGGCGCACGCGGCCGTCGCAGGGCCTCGAGCTCCTCGGTCGGGATGACGAGGACGCCGCGCAGGTAGCGCGGGCAGTTGCCATAGCCGGGCTCTTGGCAGACCCGCGTCTGCTGCTCGGCGCTGATGGGCGACGGGTCGCCGAAGGCGAAGCATCGATGGTCGTCGCTGATGCCATCCATGTAGCCGGTTCGATCGTCGGCGAGACCGAGGAACGGGCAGATGGCCTCCGGGCGCTCCGCGAGCTTGGTGAGGAGCGCGCGGCGCTCCGCCTCGCGGGCCGCATCCGCCGCGGCCGCCTCCTCACGCTTGCGTCGTCCGAACACGAGCACTCCTCGTCCAAGGCATGTCGCGAGACCGCGACTGAACCGAGTCTAGCGCTCGCCATCGCCGATCGCGATGGATCGCTCATCGGTCGACCGATGGTACGAAGGCGCCATTGTTGACAGGACGCCCCGGACGATAGGCTGCACGTGACGTCCCAGCTGGACAACGCACCATCCGAGGCTGACCCACCGTGGCACTGAACCCGATCGAAGGGGGCGAGCGCCGACCGACCCCGCGGACCGGTCGCATCCGGCGCTGCTCGGTTCGCCACGTCGCGATCGTGCCCGGGGAGCTTGCCACGGTCCAGGTCACCTGCCTGCTGGGTGGGATGGAGCACCCATTGCCGCTCGGCACGATGGACGAGGCGCGACCGATCTGCAACGCCTGCACCGCGCGCTCGGTCTGGCGAGAGGACGAAGACTAGGCGGCGTCCCTGGAGGCGGCCTGTAAGCCGAGTTCTGTCACGAGCCGATGTCGCCATCGGCCCATGGACGGTCATCCATCTGTGCGACCTACCCGGGAGCTGAGCGAGCCACCTGCTGCGGCCGAAGCCGCCTTGCGCTCCCCTATTCGGTCTTGCTCCGGCTAGAGCTTGCCCGTTTCACTCCCACCGGCGAACCGATGGGCATCGTCACTGTGGCGCTGGTCCTCGCCTCACGGCGGACGGGTGTTACCCGCTAGCCTGCTCTTTGGAGCTCGGACTTTCCTCGGACGCGGCCTTTCGACCGATGCGCCCGCGACCATCCGGCCGCCTCCAGGGCCTCCATTCTACTCCAGGCGAGCGTGGAGCCCACCAATCGACCCCTAGGGCTGGAGGGCCTCCAGGATCGCGTCCGCAATGACCCGGTACCCCTCGGCATTCGGGTGCACGTCGCCGGAGCGGAACCGCGTCAGCTCGTTCTCGCGGCCGAGGAAGGCGTCGTAGAGATCGACCAGCCCCACCGATCGCTCCGCGGCGATGCACGCGATCCGATCGTTCAGGCCCGGGCGCTCCTCGAGCGGGTCGCAGCCAACCGCCCCGTCCGACCCGGCGACCGACGCCGATGCCAGCGGATCGAGGTCCGGGCTGTAGTAGGCGAGCAGCAGGACCACGGCATCGCTTCCCGCTTCCGCCAGGGCCAACTGGACGCCGGTCAGCACGGCGTCGAGCGAGGACGCGGCCACCTCGGTCGCAGACTTGACCGCCGCACGGCAGGCCTCGCTGGCACGGTCGGCGACGCAGCCGGGATCGCGACGGGCGCGCAGGATCTCGTTCGCGCCGAGGCCGATGGTGACAAGCTCCACTCGCGGCCCCAGCTGGTCGATGGCGCGCACCACGTCGTCGAGCCGCCGGTCGAGGAAGCCGCTGGCGGTCTCGCCGGGCACCGCGAAGACGCGCGTCGATCCGATCCGCGGGTCGGCGGCGTCGGCGGACAGGGCGTGGGCGACGCGCGCCACGTAGCCGTTCTGCTGTGGGCGCGGCACCCCGACCCCGAACGTGATCGAGTCGCCGAGCGCCAGGTAGGCCCCGCCGGTCTCCGCCGCCGCTGACGGATCCTCGCCCGCCACCGCCGCCGCGCTGGGCGACGGCGACGAAGGGCTCGCTGGGACGGGAGTCGGCGACGGGTTCGCGGTGCAACCGGCGAGGATGACGATCGCCAGGCCCAGCGCGTCAGCCCGGGATCGAAGGCCCATCGATCGCCACGTTGCTCAGCCGATCCGCGTCCTTGTTCAGCTCGCGCGGAACGTGCCCGACGGTGTAACCCTCGAGGTCACGCAGCAGCGCCATGACCGCCGCATGGATCGGCTTGAGGTCGGGGTGCTTCACGCGGTAGATGCCCGTGATCTGCCGGGCCACGAGCTCCGAGTCCATCCGCAGGTCGACGCGCGAGGCGCCGAGGCGGCCTGCCTCCTCGAGCGCGAGGCGGACCGCCGTCCACTCGGCCACGTTGTTCGTGGCGCGGCCGAGGCCCTGGGCGACCTCGGCGAGGACCTCGCCCGTGGCCGCGTCACGCAGGATGGCCCCGGCACCAGCCGGCCCGGGGTTTCCCCGGGCGGCGCCGTCGGTGTGGATGAGCAGCCTCAACGGACGCCGGACCGGTTGATCTCGTTCGTGACCTCGAGGATCGCCTTCGTGACCTTGATGTCGCGCGGGCAGGCCTCGACGCAGTTGAAGGTGGTCCGGCAGCGCCACACGCCGTCGGGGTCGGACATGATCTCGAGCCGCTCCTGCTTCGCCTGATCGCGCGAGTCGACGATGAACCGATGCGCGTTCACGATCGCCGCCGGCCCGACGTAGGACTGGTCGGCCCAGAAGACCGGGCAGCTGGTCGTGCAGGCGGCGCACAGGATGCAGCGGCTGGTGTCCTCGAAGCGGGCGCGGTCGGCCGGCGACTGGCGTCGCTCCCGGCCATCCTCGGGGACGTCGTCGGCGACCAGGTACGGCTTCACCGACCTGTACTGCTCCCAGAAGGGGTCCATGTCGACCAGCAGGTCCTTGACGATCGCCATGCCGCGGATCGCCTCGACCGTGATCTGGGTTCCGGCATCCCTCACCAGGTACTCGCAGGCGAGCCGGTTGCGGCCGTTGATGAGCATCGCGTCGGAGCCGCATACGCCGTGGGCGCACGAGCGGCGGAAGGTGAGCGTGCCGTCCTGGTACCACTTGACCTGGTGCAGGAGGTCCAGCACCCGATCGGTCGGCTCCGCCTGCAGCGCGTACTCCTCCCAGTGTGGCTCGGCATCGACCTCCGGGTTGTAGCGGCGGATGCGCAGCTGGACGTCCATCGGTCAGTACACCCGCGCCTTGGGTTCGAACTTCGTGATCGTCACCGGCTTGTACGTCAGGTCGACCGCGCCGGCGGGCGTCCGTGACGCGAACGTATGCTTCAGCCACGCCTTGTCGTCGCGGTCCGGGAAGTCCTCGCGGGCGTGGCCTCCGCGGCTCTCCTTGCGCGCCAGCGCCGACTCCACCGTCGCCTCGGCGCAGTCGATGAGGTAGCCGAGCTCCAGCGCCTCCCCCAGATCGGTGTTGTAGCGGCACCCCTTGTCGTCCACCTGGAGGCGCTCGGCGCGGTCGCGCAGGGCGCGGACCTCGTCGCGGCACTCGGTCAGCAGCGCCTCGGTGCGGTAGACGCCGCACTTGGTGAACATCACCTCCTGCAGCTCGCCGCGGATCACCGCCGGACGCTCGCCATCGGTGGCGGCCAGGAGCCCGCTGATCCGCGACTGGACCGACGCCTCGGCGTCATGGTCACGGACTGGCTCGGGGAGCCCTGCGAGGTCCGCGGCCATCCGCTTCCCGGCGCGGCGCCCGAAGACCAGGATGTCGAGCAGCGAGTTGGTGCCCAGGCGGTTCGCGCCGTGGACGCTGACGCAGGCGACCTCGCCGGCGGCGTAGAAGCCGGGCACGATCGCGTTCGACGCATCGGCGAGGACGCGGCCGTCGATGTCGGTCGGCACGCCGCCCATGGCGTAGTGCGCGGTCGGCTGGATCGGCACGAGGTCGGTCAACGGCTCGAGGCCGAAGTAGGTGCGGATGAAGCCGCTCATGTCGGGCAGCTTGTTGTTGAGGACCTCGGCGCCCAGGTGGCGCACGTCGAGGTGGACGTAGTCCTTGCCGCCGATCCCCCGCCCCTCCGCGATCTCCAGGTAGATGCTGCGGCTCACGACGTCGCGGCTGGCCAGGTCCTTCATGGTCGGGGCGTATCGCTCCATGAAGCGCTCGCCGTCGTCGTTGACGAGGAAGCCGCCCTCGCCGCGCATCGCCTCGGACAGCAGGAAGCCGAGCTTGTACATCCCGGTCGGGTGGAACTGGAAGAACTCCATGTCCTCCAGCGGCAGGCCGCGACGGTACGGGATCGCCATGCCGTCGCCGGTCAGCGTGTGGGCATTCGAGGTGACCTTGAAGATCTTGCCGTAGCCGCCGGTCGCGAAGAGCACCGCCTTCGCTCGGAAGGCGTGGAGCTCGGTGGTGGCGGTCTGGAGCGCGATCACGCCGGCGACGCGGCCGGTCGGACCCTCGGGCAGGGCGAGATCGAGCACCTGGTACTCGTCGAAGAACAGGACCTCGTGCTTGATGCACTGCTGGAAGAGCGTCTGGAGGATGGCGTGCCCGGTGCGGTCGGCCGCGAAGCAGGCGCGGCGGACGGGGCCCTCCCCGTAGTTGCGGGTGTGGCCGCCGAAGCGGCGTTGGTTGATCAGGCCGTCATCGGTACGGTCGAACGGCAGGCCGAGGTGCTCGAGGTTGATGATCGTCTCGACCGCGTCGTGGCACATCACCTCGGCCGCGTCCTGGTCGACGAGGTAGTCGCCGCCCTTGACGGTGTCGAACCAGTGCCACTCCCAGCGGTCCTCCTCGATGTTGCCGAGCGCGGCGCACACCCCACCCTGGGCCGCGCCGGTGTGCGAGCGGCTGGGATACAGCTTGCTGATGACGCCGATGCGGGCCTCCGGCCCGAGCTCCTGCTTCAGCTCCAGCGCCGCGTACAGGCCGGCGCCGCCGGCGCCGACGACCACCGCGTCCAGCTCGTGCACGCGGGTCTCCGGGATGGTGGGACGCCCGATGGTCGCGAGCGTCACGACAGCGGCCCCGAGACGGAGTGGGCGCTCGGGTCGAAGAACAGGATGATCGCCATGCCGGCGAGCAGCCAGATCCCGCTGATCGCCAGCAGGATGCCGATGAGCAGGCTGCGCGCGGTCCGGTTTGCGACGTAGTCGCCGATCACCACCCGCGCCCCATTGGCGCCGTGGAGGAAGGCGAGCACGAGCAGGGCGAAGTCGTAGATGCGCCAGAACGGCGTCCCCCATCGGCTCTGCACGAACGCGAAATCGATCTCGCCGCCTGACAGCTCCACCAGCACGTGCATGATGAACATGTGCCCAAGGGCGAGGAACACGAGCGCGAGGCCCGAGATGCGCATGAAGTACCACCAGAACCGCTCGCGGCCGGAGGCCTCCGGCTTCGGGCGAGCCGCTCGTGACGGGTTGGTGTAGATGACCCGGGGGCGTCGGGTGGCGGTGGTCATCGGCTCAGCCTGCCCACGGCAGATACGGCGTGATCATGATCAGGCCGATCGGGATCATCGCGATCACGGTGGCGACGATGACCCCGTAGGTGAGCGGGCGATAGTAGATCGTCAGACCCGGCCAGAAGTCCATGGCGATCACGCGCAGCCCGTTCAGGGCGTGGTAGATGAGCGCCGCGAACAGCACGACCTCGCCAAGCTTGGCGGGAAGGTTCTTGTACAACGTCTGGGTGAAGTCGTACACCTCGGGCCCGAAGAGCACGGTCGAGGTCTCCACGATGTGAAGGAAGAGGAACAGCAGCACGCCCAGGCCGCTCGCGCGGTGCCCGAACCAGGCGAGCTGGGACCACGAGACGCGATACCCGAACAGGTTGATCACCGGGCGTGCACCTATCTCCCTCGGGGTGCCGCCCGATCGGGCGGCGCGGAACTAGCGGCTCCCCGATTCTAGCGAAGCGCGGCCGGGCCGATGTGGCGGCCCCTCGCTCGGGCCGCGGGTACGGCCCTTCGACCCCTACCTGTCTCCTGCGGACGCTTCGGCGGCTGGCACGCCCCATTCGGGCCCAACCTGCCGGTGGGCGGCAGGTGTCAAGCCGCCAAGCACCGATAGAATGACGACTCGGCGATACGCGTCCGGTGGGGCAGATGCACGTCGAACTGCGCCCCGATCGGTCCGACGCCTCAGCCGCGCTGCCTGACCCGCGTCGCGACCGCCTCGCCGAACTCGCGTGTCCCCGCGGAACCGCCGAGGTCGTAGGTCACCGTGGTGCCCTCGGCGATGACGGCTCGCACGGCCTCCTCGACCCGCGCCGCCGCATCGGTCTCGCCGAGGTGCCGCAGCATGAGCGCTCCCGAGAGCATCAGGGCCGTGGGGTTCGCCTTGTTCTGCCCCGCGTACTTCGGCGCGGAGCCGTGAACCGGCTCGAAGACGGCCGCTGCGTCGCCGATGTTCGCGCCCGGCGCGACGCCCAACCCACCGACGAGTCCCGCGGCCAGGTCGGAGATGATGTCGCCGTAGAGGTTCGGCAGGACGAGCACGTCGTAGAGGTTCGGCTTCTGGACGAGCTGCATGCACATGTTGTCGACGATGCGGTCCTCGAACTGGACGCGACCTTCGTACTCGGCCGCGACCTGCCCGCACGACTCGAGGAAGAGGCCGTCCGACAGCTTCATGATGTTCGCCTTGTGGACGGCGGTGACCTTGCGGCGGCCGTTCTTCACCGCGTACTCGAAGGCGTAGCGGGCGATCCGCTGCGACGCGGCGCGGGTGATGATCTTGATGCTTTCCGCGGCATCCGGCCCCACCCGGTGCTCGATCCCGGCATAGAGGTCCTCGGTGTTCTCGCGCACGATGATGAGGTCGACGTCGGTGTAGCGGGACTCGACGCCCGCCATCGATCGCGCCGGCCGCAGGTTCGCGTAGAGCTCCAGCGTCTGCCGCAGCGCGACGTTCACTGAGCGGAACCCGGTGCCGACCGGCGTCGTGATCGGTCCCTTGATGGCCACCCCGTTGGCGCGGATAGAGTCGAGGACGCGATCGGGCAGCGGCGTGCCCTCGGTCGCGATGGTCGCCTCGCCTGCCTCCTGGACGTCCCAGTCGAATGCGATACCGGTGGATTCGAGCACGTGGCGGGTCGCGTCGGCCAGCTCGGGACCGATCCCGTCGCCGGGGATGAGGGTGACGGAGTAGCTCAAGGAGTGCCTCGTTCGTGCGGCCGGTCAACGCGCCGGCGATTGGCCAAGCAGTGTAGGTGAAGCCGACGCGGCACCGATCGCATCTGAGAACCGAGGGAGAACGCCAGAGAGCCGGCTTGGCTTACGGCAGGCTCGGCAGCGCCGACGCTGCAGCGGCGAGAGCTATTAGCGCCACCACCACGATGGCAGCCGGAGTCCGAACGGGGTCGGCAGCTTGGACGAGTCGGGTGTACTCGGCAGAGATTTCGTTGAGGCGGTCCGCTCGTGAGACGTACTCGCCACTCCGTCGCATGTGCTCTTCACGAACGAGTTTGTCCCAGAGGTCGACGTACCCGCTCGTCGCCGGTGTTGAGACGCGGCGCGCCTCCTCAACCTGAGCCTTGGCAGATTGAAGGTCCCCGACATCAAGGAATCTTCCGGCAGGAAACAACCAGCCGAGTACCTGATCGAGTGAGCTCCGTGCTTCAGCCGGCCCCCCGGTACCACGGACGACCCAGTGAGGAGACAGCCACGCAGCGATAACGGCCATCGTCGCCAGCCACCCCAGGAGTAGCGCCGCGGGCGAACGCATTCCCGCGATCGTGACCACCGCCGGTAGAAGGGCACATCCTGCCAGGACGAGATGACCGAGCGGTCGGGCCCTGAGCCACCGAAGGGCTGGGCGCACGCAGAAGAGGAATAGCGCCACCGGCGACGCCGCCATCACGGCGGCAGCGCCCGCGGCGAACAGGTCGTCGAATGTCATGGCGTGCCTACGCCCCTACGTGTAACTGCGTCAATTGGACCGCCCATCGAGTCCCCCGGCAAGTGAACGCAGGTCCCAGAAAGGATCCTCACCGGGCTAACCGCGATCCGGTCGCACGGGCGTGGATCCGGAGAATGCGGTCATGGGTCGCGGGCGGCTCCAGGTGCGAAACCGCCACGACGTAGCGCCGGTTGCCATCGACCCAGCTCACCTGCTCGACGATCGGGTCGCCGGTCGAGTAGCGGACCTGGAGACCGATGCCGCCGTTCGTGCCTTCGAATGCCTCGTTGGCGTATGTGCACGCGTGGCTCGTCACGATCCGCTGGTAGTCCACGGCGCCCTCGTGGGAGGTGAACTCGAAGGCATCCGCCTGGATGATCCGGCCATCGACGGCCGACCATCCCCGAAGGTGACCACGGACGAACCCGGCGGCCTCGAGCTGGTCGAGCGTGTCCGGGTCGTGCCGAGAATCGGCCGCAGCGGCAAGGTCCGCTGGCTCGTCGAACGCGAGCACAGCCCCCGGCTCAGGCTCGGCAACGATGGCTTCGGCGATTGGCATTCCAGGCGTGGCAGCCGCCACGCTCCCCGACACGAAGTCAGCTTTGATGCACGCGCGAAGCGCGACCGCGCTCGAACCGATCATCGGCGCCGCAACGGTGAGGAATGCCACGAGCGAGGCCGTCGTTGCGGCTCGGCGGACTCCCGGCGGCGGTCGCCAGTGCGATCCTGCCGCCCGCTCCAGGTCGCGGTAGCGCTCCGCGAGAACGGCGGGAGGCTCGTGCCGGCGGTGTGCGTCCAGCACTCGACGGATGGTGTCGTGGACCTCCACTGACCCGGGTGTCCACGTGCCGGCGGTCGCTTCCAGCTCGGCGACGTACAGATCGAGATCCATCCGCTGGAACTGCCGCTCAGCAGCCGCGATGCGCGCCTCGAGCTCGACCTCCCGCGACGACCGATCTCTTCTAGGCCCTCCAGTCAGCCGAGTCGCCGGCCGCACGATCCACTCGGTCAGCATCGCGGAGATCGTGGACGTGCCGATCAGCCAGAGGAGATCGATCATCGGTGCGCCGAACACCCACCCAAGGACGAACGCGACGCCGACCCCAAGTGACCCGACAGCCGGCACCACGGCGACAAGGTACGCCGCAGGTCGTGCGCCGGCGCGCGCCAGAGCAGGTAGCGCGAGACGCCGGTAGAGCACGAACGGCAACGCGCCCAGAGCACCGGCAAGGATGCCAATCAGGATGTGCTGGACCAGCACCCCCACGGCGCGATGCTAGCAGCGGCCATCGGTACAATGGACAGCCCGTCGGCTGCGGCATCCGAGCCTGTCCGCGGACGCGCCACGCAGCAGGAGATCTGAGTGAAGCTCCAGGAGTACCGGTCGAAGGAGATCCTCGCCCGCCACGGCGTGCCGCTGCTCGCCGGCGAGACGGCGACCTCCCCCGAGGACGCGCGGTCCGCGGCGGAACGGATCGGCGGCCCGGTGGTCGTCAAGGCGCAGGTGCTTGTCGGCGGTCGCGGCAAGGCCGGCGGCGTGAAGCTGGCGGCGACGCCGGACGAGGCGGCCGACAAGGCGCGCGAGATCATCGGCCTCGACATCAAGGGCACGACCGTCAAGACGGTCCTCATCGCCCCGGCCGCGGAGATCGCGCACGAGTACTACCTCGGCCTGATCCTCGACCGCGCGGCGAAGGCGGTCACCGTCATCGCGTCTGCGGAGGGCGGCGTCGAGATCGAGGAGACCGCGAAGACGAACCCCGACGCCATCCTGCGGCTGCCGCTCCACCCGTTGCTCGGGCTCCAGGAGCATGAGTCACGGCGCATCGGCTTCTTCCTGGGCATCCCGGCCGAGCTTCGGAAGGAGTTCGGGAGGACGGTGCGCGGCCTGTACGACGCATTCGTCGCATCCGATGCGGACCTGGCGGAGATCAATCCGCTGGTGGTGACCGATGACGGCCAGCTGCTGGCCCTCGACGCGAAGATCGTGCTCGACGACTCGGCGCTCCCCCGCCATCCCGACCTCGAGGCGATGCGCGACCTCAACGAGGAGGAACCGTCGGAGATCGCGGCCCGCGAGGCGGGCATCAGCTTCATCAAGCTCGACGGCACCATCGGCTGCATGGTCAACGGCGCCGGCCTGGCGATGACGACCATGGACCTCGTCAAGCTTGCGGGCGGCGAGCCGGCGAACTTCCTGGACATCGGCGGCGGTGCGAAGGCCGACAAGGTCACCGCCGCCTTCAGGATCATCCTGGACGACCCGAACGTGAAGGCGATCCTCATCAACATCTTCGGCGGCATCACCCGCGGTGACGAGGTCGCCCTCGGCATCGTGGAGGCTCGCGCCGCGCTCGACCGCGACGTACCGATGGTCGTCCGCATCGTCGGCACCAACTCGGAGGAGGCGAAGCCGATCCTGGCCGAGGCGAACCTGATCACCGCCGACTCGCTGGACGACGCCGCCGCGAAGGCCGTCGCGGCCGCCGGGGGTGCGGCGTGAGCATCCTCGTCAACGCCGAGACCCGGCTCCTCGTCCAGGGCATTACCGGGCGCGAGGGCGAGTTCCACTCGACCGCGATGCTCGAGTACGGGACCTCCATCGTGGCCGGCGTGACGCCCGGCAAGGGCGGGCAGATGGCGCTGGACGGGCGCGTGCCCGTGTTCGACACCGTCGTCGAGGCCGTCGAGCAGACCGGCGCCAACGCGTCGTGCATCTTCGTGCCGGCACCCTTCGCCCCCGACGCGATGCTCGAGGCATCGGCGGCGCGCATCCCGCTCGTCATCTGCATCACCGAGGGCGTACCGGCGCTCGACATGCTGCGCGTGTCCCATGTGCTGCACGCGGCCGGCACGCGGCTCATCGGGCCGAACTGCCCGGGGCTCACGACCGTCGGCGAGGCGAAGGTCGGGATCATCCCCGGCGAGATCCACCGTCCGGGCTCGGTGGGGCTCGTCTCGCGGTCCGGCACCCTCACCTATGAGGTGGTGCAGGCCATGACCGATGCCGGCATGGGCCAGTCGACCTGCGTCGGCATCGGCGGCGACCCGGTCATCGGCACGAACTTCATCGACGTGCTCGACTTGTTCAACCAGGATCCCGATACCGAGGCGATCGTGATGATCGGCGAGATCGGCGGCGAGGAGGAGGAGAAGGCGGCTGCCTTCTGCGCCCGCGAGGTGCGCAAGCCGATGGCGGCCTTCATCGCCGGCCGCACCGCCCCGCCCGGCCGTCGGATGGGCCACGCCGGAGCGATCATCAGCTCCGGCGGCGGGGGCACGGCCGAGTCGAAGCGCGCGGCGCTCGAGCAGGCCGGGATCCGCGTGGCCGACTCCCCATCGCACATCCCGCAGCTCCTCCGCGACGCCGGGGTTCGCTGACCGGGACGATCAGTCGCCGAAGCGAACCAGCAGCGGGATCAGGCGGAGCTCGTCGGCGCGGGCCTCGAGGGCGTCCGGCTCGCCAAGGATCTGAAGCACGGCGAACCCCGCCTCGGTCTCGATGGCGTAGGCGACGACGCGACTCTCCTCGCGCGTTCCCGGCTGCACCGTGGCCGCGAGTTCGAGCGCTCGACCAGCGGGGAGCAGCACCTCACGCTCCGAGACGTCGCCGATCGCGGTGATCCCGCCCCGCCCTTCACCTGGGAACCAGGTCCCACGCTCCAGCCACGAACGAAGCGACTCACCGTCCGCCGGCTGGTCCGGCAGGGCTGACGGCCCGTATGCCGACACCTGGAGGGGCGTGACCCCGCCGTCCATCGGGGTCTGCAGGAGGACGCCGACCGGGGCGTCGGGGCCGACGCGGCCCAGGTCCGGCGGAATGGTCAGCTCGGCATCGCCGGCGTTGCTCGTGATCGTCACCCACCCGGAGGGAACCAGCGGGCGTTCCGGAGGCGTCGCGTCCGCGGCCGGCGGGGCCGGCTCGGTCGCCGCGCAGGCTGCGAGCATCAGTGCGATGAGCACGGCCCGAAGGCGAACCATGCGCGCACCATGCGCGGCAGCGACCGACGCGTCAACAGCTCCCGGTTGTATATACCGTATACATTGCGACGCCCTGCGAGAGTTCCGAGTGTCAGCGCTCCTCGAGCAGCTCCCAGAGCACCCCGTTGAGCGACCGGGGATGGACGAACGCGACCTCCCCGTGAGCGCCCGGTCGTGGCTCGCGGTCGATCAGGTCCGCCTCGGCGGCGGCGAGCGCCTCGAGGGCGGCCGGCAGGTCATCGGTCAGGAAGCAGATGTGGTGGATGCCCTCGCCCCGCGCGGCGAGGAAGCGGGCGACGCCACTGTCGTCGTCGATCGGCTCGATGAGCTCCAGCCGCGCGGCAGGGTCGGGCCCGGTCGGCAGGAAGCACAGGCGGACAAGCTGCGCCTCGAAGATCCGTGGCTCCTCCAACGCGACGAGCCCGAACAGCAACCGATAGCGCGGCAGCGACTCGGCGATGGAGCGGACGACGATCGCCACGTGATGAATCGGGCCGACGATCGCGCCCGTCACGGCCGGTGCTCCCCCCACACGCGGCGGAGGGCGTGCGAGATCTCGCCGAGGGTGACGTCCGCCTCGACGCAGGACCGGATGCGGGGGAGCACGTTCTCGGTGCCGGCGGCGGCCTGCGCGAGCGCCTCCAGGGCGGCATCGCCGGCGGCCTGGTCGCGGGTGGCGCGGAGCGTCCGGGTCCGCTCCACCTGGCGCGCCTC
>Ga0268386_10001430_pt1 | contig 16403 bp, 11 predicted proteins | sample RVTome_15_FD_200260 | JGI IMG/M metagenome (GOLD analysis project Ga0268386, IMG submission 200260) | Soil microbial communities from uranium-contaminated site in the Upper Colorado River Basin, Wyoming, United States - RVT150D86... ...
GTGTCGCCTCCAGTTCCAGGGTGCCGTAGTGCCAGTTGCCTCCCCCGGTCGGCGCGACGGCTGCAGCTATGCTTGCGATTCCCTTCGCAGGCCTGCCAATGGATTTACCGTCCATGCCGGCGAACCCTGTCAAACTCTCGCGCTTTTCCCCGTTGACCGCGATATTCGCGTTTGCGAACCCGCCCGTCTCCGTAAAATTCTGCGCAAGTCGCGTCCTGACGCGGGTCACCGGCTGCTTGGGCACGACATTGACCGACACCAGGTACAGCGCCAGCTCGGGCGACGCGCCTCCCGCTATGGCGGAAGTAACGACATGAGCGTTACGCGCGTCGGCAGTGACCGGGTTACCGTTATTGAAGTACTGCCTGATGGTTATCGTCGCATGACGGGTCTCGATGACGTCACCGACACTGTAACGCGCGTCCGGAGCCAGCGCTTCGAAGTCATAGCACTTGTACTGCGCTGGCGGCGCAGCGTAAGCGTCACACCCCAACGCCGCGATGCTTGCGGCGCCGATTGCAGCGACGAACGCCTTGTCTAATCTTCTGTTCATGATGGTCCTCCACTAATTGATATTGAGTCGAATCTCAGGGGGAGTCTTTCACGACAATCGGGCCGTACTGTTTCCCCTCCTGACACTTGCGAATGGCTGGCATGAAAGGTTGAGTGATGAACTCCTTCGACCAGGTCTTGTCGTGATTCCTGTGACGGAACACCACCTGTATGTCGTAGAGGTCGACCTTTTCCGCATCTACCAGGTTATCTCCATTGGTTTTGCAGGTAGCGCCGGGTTTGCAGACCTTGTTCTTTACATCCTCGGACTGCACCTTGCCGTTCTTGTGCGGATTGCGGAATTTGACGCTGCGTATTTCGATATCCCGGTTCTCGAAGTGGTTGTTCGTGACGCTGAACTTGACATCCTTGCATATTGCGGCGCCTGCAGATTGCGGCCCGAAGGCTACGGCTGCGGCGAGCAGCAAGGGCGACAGCAGACTCAGGTTTTTCATAGTCGGAACTCCTTTGGTTATGTGGAATGCTCCCCTCCACTCAGGCATACAGAAACGTGATCGCAAACGGCTCATCCCGCGCTGCGAAAGGTTGGACGCCGTCGCGGTGTACGCGGCCGGTGGCGGGGTGGTACATTCCACGCGGTTGCTTGTTTACGGCAATCTGCGGCGGGGACAGGGGCGGATCGCCGGTCGGGAGAACTTACATGACGTGGTGGGCGTGGATGATTCTGGGCGCGTTGCTGTTCGGCGCCGAGCTTGTCGCGATCGATGCGCAGTTCTACCTGGTGTTCCTCGGGATATCCGCGGCGATTGTCGGGCTCCTGGGCGTAGCCGGCGTCACGATGCCCGAATGGGCGCAGTGGTTGGTGTTCGCCGCCCTGTCGCTCCTGTCGATGGTCACGTTTCGCCGCAGCCTCTACCAGAAGATGCGAGGCAATGTGCCGGGGTTCAAGGAAGGAGTCAGCGGCGAATACCTCGTGGTTACGACGGATCTCGAGTCGGGCAGCCAGAGCCGCGCCAGCTTTCGCGGTTCCGACTGGACCGTGGTAAATGACGGCAGGCATAAAATTACCGCCGGCTCGCGGGTTAAGATCATACGAAATGACGGACTGACGCTGTACGTCAGCGCCGACTCGTAACAACAACAAAGCGGGGACAAGAATGAATTCACTCTACGTCGCCCTGGCGATCGCAGCCGTCGTTATTTTCGTCATCGCCAAGACGGCGATCGTCGTCCCGCAGCAAAGCGCATACGTGGTCGAGCGGCTGGGCAAGTTCAGCCGTGTCCTGAACGCGGGCTTTCACATTCTCGTGCCGTTCGTCGAGCGTGTCGCGTATCGGCACACGCTCAAGGAGCAGGCGACCGATATTGCCGAGCAGGTCTGCATTACCAGGGACAACGTTCAGGTCGGCGTCGACGGCGTCCTCTACATGCAGGTGCTCGATCCGGGCAGGGCTTCGTACGGCATTGCCGACTACCATTTCGCTATTTCTCAGCTCGCGCAAACCACGCTTCGCAGCGAGATCGGCAAGATCGAGTTGGACCGGACCTTCGAGGAGCGCAGCGCCATCAATGCCAACGTAGTCGACGAACTGGACAAGGCTTCGGAGCCCTGGGGGGTCAAGGTACTGCGCTACGAGATCAAGAACATCAATCCGCCGCAGGACGTGCTCGGAGCGATGGAAAAACAAATGCGGGCCGAGCGGGAAAAGCGCGCCGTCGTACTGACCTCGGAAGGCGAGCGTGACGCCAAGATCAACCAGGCGGAGGGCGAGAAGCAGCGGGTGATAAAAGAGTCCGAGGCAGCGAAGCAGCAGCAGATCAACGAGGCCGAAGGCGAGGCCGCGGCAATTCTCGCGGTGGCGACCGCGACCGCCGACGGACTGAAGACCGTCGCAGCCGCGCTGGTGGAACGCGGCGGCCAGGAGGCCATGCAGTTACGGGTGGCGCAGCAGTATATCGAGGAATTCGGCAACCTCGCGAAAATCGGCAACACGCTGATCGTGCCCGCCAACCTGTCCGACCTCGCGTCGATGATTGCTCTGGCCACTACGGTTGCAAGAGACAAGCCCGGCACGGTACACGGCTGATCAGGCCGACGTCATTCGCGACGTTCGGCGGCAGGGGCAAAGGTCTTCCCCTCAATCTCCGGCTTGCCGGACTCTCGGGCCGGCGGTATCGCGGATGCGGCCGATCAGTTCGGCGATCCGCTGCAGCGCGTCCTGCAACTGCGGCAGATCCTGAAACTCGATGTGCAAATTGTAGGAACCGTCCTTACCGGGCCGTATCGCAAACTTCTGCTTCAACTCCTGCGCGATCTGCTGCTGCAGCCAGCGCGTCTGCAGATCGATTTCGGGCTTCTGCCTGTCGCTGTCCGCCGGCGCCGAGAGCAACTCCCTGACCGCTTTCTCGACCTGTCGTACCGACAGTGCTTTCGTTTCCGCCTTGCGGGCCATGGCAAGCTGGCGTTTACGGTCGAGCGGCAACAAAGCACGCGCATGTCCCATGTCGATCTTGCCGTTGGCCAGCAATTGCTTGACCTCATCCTGTAGTTCGAGAAGCCGAAGGAGATTGCTGACGGACGCTCGCGAGCGCCCTACGGCTTTTGCAACCTGCTCGTGCGTCAGGGCGAATTCGTCCGCCAGCCTTGATAGCGACTGCGCCTGGTCGAGCGGATTGAGATCCTCACGCTGCAGGTTCTCGATCAGCGCGACGGCCAGCGCCGACTGGTCGTCCAGTTCACGAATGACGACAGGCACGGTATTCAGGCCCGCGACCTTTGCCGCGCGCCACCGGCGCTCGCCGGCCACGATTTCGTATGGCGGCCTTGCGGAACCGTCTGCCGGAGCCTTGACGGTCCGCACGATCAGCGGCTGCAACACGCCCTGCTCGCGTATCGAATCGGCAAGTTCGGCAAGTCCCGCTTTGGGCAGATGCTGACGAGGCTGGTAGCGCCCGGGGGAAAGCTTTTCCACAGCCGTCTCGACGACGACCGTTCCGGCCGTGTCGGATTCGAACCCCGTGACGTCCCTGCGCCTCGATTCAAGCAACGCATCGAGTCCCCTGCCCAGTCTTTTCTGTTTGCTCATCGGCGTTCTGCTCATGCCAGGTTGTGCATTATGCGTTGCGCAATCATCTCACGGACGGTCGGGGCAGTTGAGTCCACTGTGCAAATTGCCATTGTTCCTCCCGTTATCGACCGTGCCGGGCCGCGATCGCGATGCACCGGCAGCGCCATCCGGCCTCCGGCGTTTCGGGTACTATTGCGCTGCCGGCGGCCCGCGAACAGGCGCTCGCCACTGCATTTTCGATGTTTCGGCTCATTATCCGGGGCGCATTTCAGAATGACAGACGAGTGCCATACTCGCCCCGCAGGAGCTCGCTCGGCGGGCGATCGACAACGTTCGAGATCGAGAATCCCGCGGGCACTGCAATGGTTCGCGCTGACCATATCGCTCGTCGGCGCCATCCCGGTCACCGCCGAACCGTGGGCGGCACCCGGGGACCTGCGATTACGCAGCGACCTGCAATTCCTTGACGACTCCGGCGCAATCGATATTCCGCTGACGAGCTGGCCGTTGTCCTGGGGCGACATCGATCGAAGCCTTGCGGACGTGGATACGGCGGGCCTGTCCGAACGTTCATGGGCCGCCTATGATCGGGTGAAAGCACAGGCACGCCGGGAAACTGCCATCGATGGGGCCGGCTTTGGCATCGGTGCCAGCGCCGCCAGTAATCCGCGCATCGTTCGCTCGTTCGAGAATACCCCGCGGGAAGAAGGCGAGCTGTCGGCCGGCCTGCAGTGGGTCGGCGAGCGCGTCGCGCTGAACCTGAACGCCTCGCTGGTCTCGAACCCGATCGATGAAGACGAAATCCGGCCCGATGGAACGTACATCGGCCTCGGACTCGGCAACTGGATGATATCGGCCGGCTGGCAGGAACGGTGGTGGGGACCCGGGCGCGACGGCAGCCTGATCCTCTCTTCGAACGCGCGGCCGATGCCCGCGTTCGCCATCCAGCGCAAGTCAAGCGTGCCGTTCGAAAGTAAATGGCTCCGGTGGATCGGGCCATGGTCGCTGGCGACTTTCATGGGACAACTGGACGACCAGCGCGTAGTGAACGATGCACTGTTGTTCGGCCTTCGGATCAACTTCAAACCGCTCGACGGCCTCGAGGTCGGTTTCTCGCGAACCGCGCAATGGTGTGGTGACGACCGCCCGTGCGGCCTTTCCGCCTTTGCCGATCTGCTGATCGGTAACGATAACCGCGGCGTCAACGTAGACCCCGGGGAGGAGCCCGGCAATCAGCTCGCCGGCTTCGACGTTCGTTTTGCTTTGCCGAAGAAAATCCCCATAGCGTTATACATGCAGTGGATCGGCGAGGACTCGCGGCAGGGCGGCCCGGAGATCGGCTCCTGGCTCCGGCAGCTAGGCGTCGAGCACTGGGGCGACATCGGCGGCCTGCAACACCTCACGCACCTGGAAGTCTCCGATACGAAATGCCGCGAAGGTGGCTTTGGGTTCAGCGAAACGAAGCCCGACTGCGGTTACGAGCACTCGATCTACCAGACCGGGTACCGGTACAACGGTCGGCCCATTGCTCACGGAATGGATGGCGATGGCCTGTCCTACTCGCTTGGTTCGACGTTTGTACAGTCCGGCGGTCATAGCTGGAACCTTTCATTGCGCTATATCGAAATAAACCGGGCTGGTACGGCCAGCCCGCTTCATTCACTGTCAGCCACACCCCAGGAACTCGCTGACTTGCAATTGAGTCACACCAGAACAACCGGCTTCGGGCGATTCCATATCGGGCTGGGGCTGAGCCGGCTGGACGACCAGGCTAGCGGCGGCTCATCCGATGACGTCTCGGCGTTCGTACAATGGACAATGGATTGACGACACGCCCTAGTACCAATGGCGCTTAGTAAAGCGTTTCGGTCGCCCTAGTGTCCTGAGTCCGTAATTCGTCACATAATTCGCTGGCGGGGCATCCCGTGCGGCGGCGTTGCTCGTCGCTTAGCCTTACCAGATATGCGCGCTCCTCGCGGCTGTTCGGTCCTGCCCGGCGCCACGGGCGCCGCGATTGCGATATTCTTTCACTATGACTCTCACCGCATTTCATCCCGCTGTCCGGGCCTGGTTCGAGCGCAGGTTCGACTGTCCCACGCCTGTACAGGCAGAGGCCTGGCCCGCGATACAGCGGGGTGGGCACACGCTTCTGGCGGCGCCGACCGGATCGGGAAAAACCCTCGCTGCGTTCCTCGCCTCGATCGACGACCTCGTTCGCGAGGGCGAGTCGAAGGGTCTGCCGGACGAGGCCCGGGTACTCTACATTTCGCCGCTCAAGGCGCTTTCGAACGACATCCACAAAAACCTGGAAGAGCCGCTCGCGGGCATTCGGGACGAGCTGGTCCGCCAGGGGAAACCCGACGTGGAAATCAGCGCGCTGGTGCGCACCGGCGACACGCCGCAGCACGAACGAGCGAGGATGCGGAAATCGCCGCCGCACATCGTGGTCACGACGCCGGAATCGCTGTTCATCCTGCTGACGTCGGAGTCCGGGCGGAACATCCTTTCGACCGTGCGCACCGTCATCGTCGACGAGATTCATGCCGTGGCGGGAACCAAGCGCGGCGCGCACCTCGCGCTTTCGCTCGCGCGGCTGAACGCACTCTGCGCGACGCCGCCCGTGCGGATAGGCCTCTCGGCCACGCAAAAGCCCATGGAGGCGGTCGCGCAATTTCTGACCGGCCAATTCCTGACCGGCAATAAGCAGTGCACGATCGTCGACACCGGGCACCAGCGAAAACGCGACCTGGCGCTCGCGCTGCCGCGCTCGCCGCTGGAAGCCGTCATGGCGACCGAAGTCTGGTCCGAGCTGTATGACCAGATCGCCGAACTCGTACAGGCGCACCGCACCACGCTGATCTTCGCCAACAACCGCCGGCACTGCGAACGTGTGGCGCGACATCTCGGGGAGCGCATCGGCGAACAGCACGTGACCTCGCATCACGGCAGCCTGTCGCGAAAACACCGGCTGGACGCCGAGCAGCGGTTGAAGGCAGGCACGCTGCGGGCGCTGGTCGCCACGTCCTCGCTGGAACTGGGTATCGACATCGGCGACGTCGATCTCGTCTGCCAGCTCGGTTCGCCGCGCGCCATCGGCGCCCTGCTGCAGCGGGTCGGCCGCGCAGGGCACGCCGTGAATGCGACGCCGAAAGGGCGCCTGTTTCCGCTGTCGCGCGACGACCTGGTCGAATGCACCGCCTTGCTGGACGCCGAACGGCGCGGGGAACTGGACCGGCTTTCCATCCCCGAGCAGCCGCTCGACGTGCTCGCCCAGCAGATCGTCGCGGAGGTCGCGGGCCGCGAATGGGACGAAGCCGAACTTTTCGAACTGTTTCGCAGTACCTGGCCGTATCGCAACCTCACTCGCGATGACTACACGGCGGTAGTGAGAATGCTTGCGGAGGGCTACGCTACCCGCCGCGGCCGGCGAGGCGCCTACCTGCATCGCGATGCGGTGAACGGTGTCCTGCGCGCCCGGCGCGGCGCGCGCCTGACCGCGCTCACCAACGGCGGCGTCATTCCCGACCAGTTCGACTACGAGGTCGTGCTGCTGCCGGAAGGCTTCAAGATCGGCACGCTGAACGAGGATTTCGCCTTCGAGAGCATCCCGGGCGATATCTTCCAGCTCGGCAATACTTCATACCGCATCTGCAAGGTGGCGCAGGGCAAGGTGTTCGCGGAGGATGCGAAAGGCCAGCCTCCCAACATTCCGTTCTGGTTCGGCGAAGCCCCGGGTCGAAGCGACGAGCTGTCGCGGGCCGTCAGCCGGATTCGCGCGGAACTGGATCGGCGCCTTGAAGCCGGCGAAGAGGCCGCGCTCGCCTGGACGCGCGACGAACTCGGGATGAGCGAGGCCGGCGCACGCCAGCTCGTCGACTACAGTGCCGCAGCGCGCGCCGCGCTGACCGTGCTGCCCACGCACGACACGATCGTGTTCGAGCGCTTCTTCGACGAGACGGGCGACCAGCACCTGGTGATCCATTCGCCTTACGGTTCGCGCATCAACCGCGCGTGGGGGCTCGCGTTGCGCAAGCGGTTCTGTCGCGCCTTCAATTTCGAGCTGCAGGCGGCGGCTGACGAAAACACGATCGTCCTGTCGCTCGGCGTAATGCACAGCTTTGCACTGGAAGACGTTATCCGCTACCTGAACTCGGCCAGCGTGCGCGACGTGCTTACGCAAGCGCTGCTCGATGCGCCGATGTTCGGGACGCGCTGGCGCTGGAATGCGAGCGTCGCCCTTGCGGTGAAACGCAACTTCAACGGCAAGCGCGCGCCCGCACAGTTCCAGCGTTCCGATGCCGAAGACCTGCTCGCGGTGGTGTTCCCCGATCAGCTCGCCTGCGCCGAAAACTTGAGTGCCGGCTACCGCGACATCCCGGACCACCCGCTGGTCAGGCAAACGGTGCGCGACTGCTTGCGGGAGACGATGGACGTCGATGGTCTGGTCTCGCTGCTCGAACGGCTGGACGCCGGCGACGTCCGGGTCGTCTGCCGCGACCTGGCGGCTCCCTCGCCGATGGCTTTCGAGATCCTCGGCGCCAGGCCGTACGCATTCCTCGACGATGCACCGGCCGAAGAGCGCCGTACCCTGGCGGTCAGGCAGCGGAGCGTCATCGGCGCGGAGGAGGCAGCGGCGCTCGGTCGGCTGGACGCGGAAGCCATCGAGACGGTGCGCAAACAGGCCTGGCCCGAACCGCGCAGCGCCGACGAGTTGCACGACGCGTTGCTCGTCGCCGGCTTCCTCACGGAACGCGAAGGTAGGGCGGGACCGACGAGCGGGCTCGATTTCAACTGGTTGCATCTGTTTGCGGAGCTGGTCGCGGCGCGCCGGGCCGCCAGTTTGACACCGCCCGGCGGCGAGACATTGTGGGTTGCCGCCGAGCGGCTGTCGTGGTTCCGGCAAGTATGGCCAGATCTTGCGACCGGTCCTTCGATCGAGCCGATACCGGACCCGGCGGTTACAGAAGCCGATGCGGCCCTGCGGGAGATCGTGCGCGGGCGACTGGAAGTGCTGGGTCCGGTCACGGCCGGGGCGCTCGGGGCAACGCTCGGGTTGTCGGCGCGGAACCTCGAAGCTCCGCTGGCCGCACTGCAAACCGAGGGATTCGCGATGCAGGGCAGGTACACGCGCGGCACCGCAACAGAGTGGTGCGAAAGGGGCTTGCTGGCGCGAATCCACCGTTACACTTTGAAGCGCCTGCGCGCCGAAATCGAACCGGTGACGCCGGCGGCGTACTACCGTTTCCTGCTCCGCTGGCAGCACATCGCCGGCGATGAGATCGAAGGCCTGGAAGCGCTCGCTGCCGTGCTTGAACAACTCGAGGGTTACCCGGCCGCCGCTTCGTCCTGGGAATCGAGCCTGCTGCCTTTGCGCATCACACGCTACGACGCCAACCTGCTGGACCGCCTGTGCAATGCAGGCCGCTTCGTCTGGACGCGGCTGAACCCTCCCAGGATCGAAACGCAGAATGTAGACAGGGGTAACGCCGGCAGGCACGCGGCGCCGGTGCGCAACACCCCGATCGCGTTCGTGACCAGAAGCCACCTGAAACACTGGCGGGTCCTTGCGCGTGAAGCGCAGGAGGAACAGGTGAGCGGCGGTGCGCAGGCGGTGATCGATGCGTTACGCGAGAACGGAGCGCTGTTTTTCGGCGATCTCGAAGATGCCACCGGGCTGCTGCACAGCCAGGTCGAATCGGCCCTTGCCGAACTGGTGACGCGCGGCCTCGCGACGTCGGACACCTTTGCCGGTTTGCGCGCCCTGACAGGTCCTCAACTTCGCCGCGCCGACACCAGGCGCCTCCGACGCCGCGCACGCATGCCGGGAGTGGAAGATGCCGGTCGCTGGGCCCTGGTCTTCGGCGGCGGGCGAAAGACCGGCAAGGAATCCTCGTTCGACAGCGAACACGTCGCGCATATTGCACTGGTGCTGTTGCGCCGCTACGGCGTGATCTGCCGCCGGGTACTCGAGCGAGAGCCCCTGCTGCCACCATGGCGGGACCTGCTCTACGTCTTCCGCCGCATGGAGGCAAGAGGCGAAGTTCGCGGAGGGCGCTTCGTGCAGGGCATGAGCGGCGAACAGTTCGCGTTGCCCGAAGCGATTGGCGCATTGCGCGAAGCCCGCAAGAGAGAGGACGGCGAGACCGTGATGCTTTCCGCCTCCGATCCGCTGAACCTGATCGGCATCATCACGCCGGGCCAGCGCCTGCCCGCGCTGCCGGGCAATCGCCTGTTGCTGCGCGACGGCGTGCCCGTGGCCGTACGTGTCGGCAAGCAGGTCGAGTTCGTACACGACATCGATTCGGCGGAAGAATGGAACGTCCGCCGACGGTTGATGGGTCCGTTCAAGACGCCAGCAACGGCCAACGCCCGCGAGGCGCGATACTAGACCGGCATTATTCATGAACGCCGCAACGTCCCAGCGGTCAGGCTCGGGCGGGGCTTAGTGGCGGATTCCGGCCTCATCCGGGGGTTGCCCTTTGACGCAATGGCTCCCTTCGGTCCGCTTTATTTGCGCCAAAGGGCAACCCCCGGGCTTAAGGCAGCCTTAGGCCGTGGTTGCTCCGTTGGCCACAAGTTAAGTGCCATTCGTTCATGAATGATGCCGCCACCGAGCCTCCGCTGAGACGTTGCGGCGTTCATGAAGAATGTGGCCGCGATGCTCGGCAGGTCGCTTCCGTTCTCAACCTCCCGAAACGCGCCTGACGGCGCTTCGCTGCAGGTATAGAAATCATGCACATCATCTGGAAGTACATTAGCCCGTTGCGCTGGTGGGTTGCGTTGTCCTTGCTGCTGGCCGCGATGGCGCAGGTGCTGACGCTGGTCGACCCGTTGATCTTCGGCATCATCATCGACCGGTACGCATTGAACCCGGACAACAGGCCGGACAGCGCGCTCATTCGGGGCGCGCTCGGATGGCTCCTGCTTGCCGCCGGCATCGCGCTTGCCGCGCGGCTTGCACGAACTATCCAGGATTACGTGCTGGCAATGGTCGTGCAGAAGTTCGGCATGCAGATTTTCAACGACGGGCTGCGGCAGACGCTTCGTCTGTCTTTCCAGGAGTTCGAAGACCGCAGCAGCGGCGAAACGATGGGGATGCTGCAGAAGGTTCGAAGCGACACTGAAAGATTCATGTACGCATTCGTCAATATTCTCTTTTCCTCGATCGTCGGGCTGATCTTCCTGGTGTGGTACGGAATCACGAGGCACTGGCTGCTGATTCCCGTTTTCTTCGTCGGGGTTCTCCTGCTGGGTGGCCTGACCGGCATCCTGAGCCAGAAGATGAAGGCGATCCAGCGCATGGTCATTCGCGAGACGGCCGGCATGGCCGGCTCGATCACCGAGTCACTTCGCAATATCGAGCTGGTCAAGAGCCTCGGGCTGACCTACCCGGAGATACGCCGGCTGCAGGTGCACACCAGGAAGATCTTCGATCTCGAAATGCAGAAGTCGAAGAAGGTTCGCACCCTGTCGTTCCTGCAGGGCACGCTGATCAATACGCTGAGACAATCGATACTGTTCATCCTGCTGTGGCTGATTTTCAGGGAGACGCTGACCACGGGAGAACTCATCGCGACGCAATTCATTTTGAACAATGTTTTCGGGCCATTGCAGGATCTCGGCAGGATCATTCTGAACTACCGCGAGGCGCAGGCTTCGATGCAGCTTTTCGACGAGCTGATGCAAAAGCCGGTGGAGAAGCGCCCGGAGGACCCTGTAGAGATGGGAGAACTGGAAAACCTTCGTTTCGAAGACGTGGTTTTCAAGCACCGCACCGCGACGGAGAACGCCGTCGACCACCTGGACTTCGAGGTGAAGCTCGGCGAGACGGTTGCTTTCGTGGGCCCGTCCGGGTCCGGCAAATCAACGCTCGTGAAATTGCTTGTCGGCCTGTACGCACCGATTGGCGGCAAGATCTACATGAACGGTATTCCGGTAACCGAGCTTCGTTACAACCCGGTGCGCCGGCAGATCGGCTTCGTCACGCAGGACCCGCAGCTATTCTCCGGCACGATCCGCGAAAACCTGCTGCTCGTAAAACCTGACGCCACCGAGGAGCAAATGTACGAGGCGCTTCGGTCTGCGTCGGCGGTGGAGCTGATGGAACGCTCAGGGCAGGGGCTCGATACGCGTCTCGGCGAAAGCGGCTTGCGCGTTTCCGGAGGCGAACGCCAGCGTCTGTCGATCGCGCGGGCCCTGTTGCGCGGTCCCCGCCTGTTCATTTTCGATGAAGCGACATCGGCGCTCGATTCCATAACAGAGCAGGAGATCACGACGGCAGTCCGCGGCGTATCCGGCAGCAAGGAGCATATGGTGATATTGATCGCGCACAGGCTCAGCACCATCCTGCACGCCGATACGATTTATGTGCTGGAGAAGGGCCGGATAGTCGAGTCCGGGACGCACGCTTCGCTGCTCGAACAGAAGGGCCTCTACTACGCCATGTGGCGGCAACAGATCGGCGAGCGGGATGTGCGGCTGTTCCGGTCGTCAGGCCAGATCTATATCGAGGAAGCCCCGCATCCGGAACCGCCACCGGAGCCATCCATGGCGTGAGTACCGGTGACGGCGAGTCCGTTCTTCGGGCAGCGGCGGCCCGCGGAAGACGGAAGGCCGGCGAGCAGCGCGTTCAGCACGGTACCGGGGGCGATCTGGCGCAGGCAGTTGTGATGGCCAAGCGGACACTCGGAGGAAAAACATGGACTGCAGTCGAGGTTCAGGTAAAGCACCCTGCAATTGTCCGTGAGCGGCGGCGTGTGGGACGGGCTGGATGGTCCGTACAATGCAACCACGAACGCACCGACGGCAGCGGCCACGTGCATCAGGCCGGAATCGTTGCAGGCCACAGCGTCGGCGAGCGACAGCAGGTCGATCACGTCGGGAAGGTCGGTGCGTCCGCACAGGTTGAGCACGCCGGCTCCGCCCTGCATGGCGATGCGTTCGCCGATCGCGGTTTCCCTGGGCGAACCCAGTAACCACACGTCGATGTCCCGTTGCGCCAGTTCGCGGGCAAGTTCGCCGAAATATTCAATCGGCCAACGCTTGGCGGCGCCGTGTTCAGCCCCGGGGACCAGCGCGACCACCGGCCTGTCGGCGCGCAGACCAAGAATCCGCACCAGCCGGGACTGGTTCTCTTCCTGCGGAAGCAAACGGGGTTGGGGCAGGCTTTCGGGCAAGTCTGCACCGGGTGGATAGCCGAGAGCTATCCAGCGACGGGCAGGGGTAACGGTGCGCAACGGGTCAGCTTCCCGCACGTCATTCAGGAAGCCGTAGCGCCACTCTCCCCGATATCCCGTGCGTCGGGACACGCGAGAGAACCAGGGAACCAATGCGCTTTTCAGGGACCGCGGCAACACGATCGCCTGCGCATAGCGCCGTGAGCGAAGCTCTTTGCCAAGGGCACGTCGCCTTGCCAATCCCAGCTCGCGGTGTGCTACCGGAAGCACAATGGCTTCGCGCACCTCGCGCATGCGCCGGGCGAGAGGCGCCGACCAGGCCGGCGCAATAACATCTACCGGCGCCTCCGGATCACGCTGTTTCAAGGAGATGATCAGGCTTTGGGCCATGACCATGTCCCCGACCCAGGAGGGACCCACGATCAGGTAGCCGCTCATCGCTCATCCTCTGGAGTCCGGGCTTTGCGGCCAATCATCACACCTTCCCGGTAAATCGAGTAGCGCGGCGGCGGGCCTGCTTATCGCCGGGACCTGCTGCGATTCCTGGCCTCGCGCGCTGTCCCCTCGGTAGCCTCGGACGCAGCCGCTTCGTCGACGGGCTGTCTTTCCAGGATTTCTTCGTCCGTTTCGTCCGTCGACTGCAGATTCTCGCCTGTCCCCGACTGTGCTTTTCCGCGCGCCTCGCCTTCCAACCTGGTGAAAACGAAGCCGAGGTCGTCGGGCTGCACCTCGTCCAGCGGCCCGCTCCAGTCGTCAGGCGCGTCGGTAGCCTCCAGGTCCATGCTGTGCCATTCGTCCAGGCTCAGTTCCTCGATATCACCGTCGGAGTGCTGCAGCTCGACCTGCGCCGCGTCTTCGTCCAGGGCGACCACCTGGAAGACACGGCCGTTGACGAGGTCGTGGTACCAGCTTCCGACGTTTGGCCCGATTTCATTGTCCATAACATGCACCCCGTTCCTGGCAAGGATCAACCTGCCGTCGTATCTCCGCCTAATTCGGGCAACACGTGCCCTGTGATGTAGCCCGAATCCGCATTGCTGGCGAAGAACACGTAGGCCGGCGCGATCTCTTCCGGCTGCGCCGGACGGCCCATCGGCGTATCCGCCCCGAAGTCCTCGATTGCCTCGTCGCCGTGTTCAGCAGGATTAAGCGGTGTCCACACCGGACCGGGAGCCACGCAGTTCACGCGAATACCGCTGTCGACAAGGTTCTGCGCGAGGGATTTGGTGAAGGCGTGTATCGCACCCTTGGTGGATGCGTAGTCCAGCAAACTCCTGTTGCCTTCCAGGCCTGTTATGGATCCGGTGTTAATGATCGCCGCACCCGCCTTCATGTGCGGCAGCGCGAACTTTGCCATATAAAAGTAGCCGAAAATGTTCGTCCTGAACGTGCGCTCCCATTGCTCGAGCGAAATATCATCCAGTTTGTCCTGGTGTTTCTGGTAGGCGGCATTGTTGACGAGCACGTCGATCCTGTCGAAGCGCTGAACGACCTCCTCGATCGCGGTGCGACAGTACTCAGGATCGGTGACATCCCCGGGAAGCAACAGGGCCCTGCGGCCTTCGTTCTCGATCTCGTCCCGGGTTTGCGCCGCGTCAGTCTGTTCTTCCGGAAGATACGCAAGGGCGACATCGGCGCCTTCGCGCGCGAATATGACGGCCACCGCCCGACCGATGCCTGAGTCGCCGCCGGTCACCAGCGCCACCTTGTTCTTCAGTTTACCGCCCGGCCGGTACTGTTCAGCTTCGTAGCGAGGACGCGGATCCATCTTTACCTCCAGCCCCGGCTCGGTAAGTCCCTGGGGCGGAAAAGGCGGTTGCGGTTTCGAGGACATTTCGAGATCTCCCGGCCGCGCGACCGCGGCGCACGCTGCATGAAAAAGACTCTGGTACGATTCAAGTTCCATGCCATTGCCGGAAGCCGATACCGACCTCGCCGCAGCATCATGAAGCTTGCAGTTTTACAAATCGTTTGTAATTCGTTCCGACAGCGTGCCGAGATACAAACCGATGTCGCCGACTGAAGACAATGGTGGCGCGCAGGCCCCGCAACATCGCTCGGTTTTGGCCGCAGACGGCTACAAACTTGCTGCAACGCTCTTCCACGCCGGAAACGCCGACACGGTTGTCCTCGTGAACTCGGCCACGGCAGTGCCGCGAGGCTTCTATCAGCGCTTCGCTTTCTACGTGCAGCGACACGGCTGGCACGCCGTCACTTACGATTACCGCGGCATCGGCGATTCCAGGCCGCCCTCCCTTCGTGGCTTCGACGCGAGAATGCGCGACTGGGCATTTCTCGACATGTCCGCACTCGTCGACTGGGTCACGACCGAACTCGCGGCTTCGCGCCTGTTCGTGATCGGGCACAGCTTCGGAGGACAGACGGTGGGCATGCTCGACAACGCGCATCGTATAGACGCCGTCGTCGGCGTTTCGGCACAGAGCGGATACTGGGGGGTGCAGGGCGGGCGCGAACCGGCGAAGGTCTGGTTCATCGTGACGGTGCTGGTGCCGGTGCTCGTCGGCCTCTTCGGTTACTTTCCATGGAGCCGCTTCGCGCGAGGCGCGGACCTGCCGAAAGGCGTGGCGCTCGAGTGGTCACGCTGGTGCCGGAATCGAAACTACCTGCTGGATGACCGGACGCTGCCGCTCGAGCGTTATAAAAAATTCGCCGCGCCAATGCTCGCCTACAGCATCGATGACGACGACTGGGGGAGCAGCCGCGCCGTCGACGACATGATGCGCGCCTACCCGAATGTGACCAGGCGTCACCTTCGCCCTGGCGAATACGGGTTTGCCCGCCTGCAGCACATGGGATTTTTTCGCGAAGGGTCGGAGGCTGTCTGGCGCGAGGCCATGGCCTGGCTCGACGAGGCGGTGCCGTTGCAAACCCGCAGGCAATCCGACGGTCGATCTCTCAGGCGTTGACCGCGCTCCTCTTCGGCAGCGCGACCTCTTTTGGATGCTCGACGCACTCGCCGCCCATGCGGGCGAAGATGCATTGCATTTCCATTTTCTCTGCCATGAAATCAACGAACGCGCGGACCTTGGGGGAAAGTACTCGGCCGCCCTGGAATAACGCATGGAGTTCCATGTCGGCGCCCTTCCAGGCGGCAAGAACACGGCGTACGTTGCTGAACTTCATGCAGTACTTGATCATCACTTCGTTCGCCAGCATCAGGCCCTGATCTGCGCCCAGCATGGCGAGGCCGACAAACGGATCGTTGACGACCAGCACCGGCTTGACTTCGAACTCCTCTTGGCGCTCGCCGTCGTTCAACGGCCAGCAATAGCGCTGGCCGCGACGATGTATTGAGCCGACCAGCGCGCGATGATGCTGCAGGTCTTCCGGAACTACCGGCTCGCCATAACGCTCCAGGTAACCCTCGCTGGCATAGATCTGACTGGTATAAACCGCGAGGCGGCGTGCAACGAGCGTGGAGTCCGCGAGCGAGCCTACACGCAACGCGACGTCAATTTCGTTCTCCATGAGGTCAAGAACTTCGTTGGACAAGGTGATATCCAGGTGTACCTCCGGATACATCTGACTGAATTCGAGCAGGAGCGGTGTCAGCGTGGTTTCTGCGAGGGTATGGGGAGCAGTAACGCGTAGCCAACCCCTCGGACTGCCTTCCAGTTGATGTACC
>Ga0268386_10001431_pt1 | contig 16401 bp, 19 predicted proteins | sample RVTome_15_FD_200260 | JGI IMG/M metagenome (GOLD analysis project Ga0268386, IMG submission 200260) | Soil microbial communities from uranium-contaminated site in the Upper Colorado River Basin, Wyoming, United States - RVT150D86... ...
CGCCTCGCCCGCGACGCCACGCGGCGCTTGCAACGAAATCAACTGGCCAAGCTCTATCATTGGAAACGCCACAACCGTTTGCCGCCGTTGAATGTTGATCGACGGCGGATGTGAGACAGTAGAAGTAATGGAGTAATGGAGTAATGGGGTAATGGAGTGATGGAATTCGGGCGACTCAACACTCCATCACTCCACTACTCCAATACTCCGTTTCCACGAAGCTGAAAACGTCCCGAAGCCCAACCGTCCCGCGACCACCGAAAGCGTTCGTATGTCGTCCCCCGCCGTCCGACTCGTCCTCTGCATCCACAACCACCAGCCGGTGGGGAACTTCGACGGCGTGTTCGAGGGGGCGTTCAACGACAGCTACTGGCCGTTTCTCGACGTGCTGGAAGACTACCCCGACATTCCGTTCTCGCTGCACACGTCGGGCAGCCTGCTGGAATGGCTGGCCGACAGTCACACCGAGTACATCGAACGCGTGCGGATGCTCGTCGAGCGGGGGCAGGTCGAGATCATCGGCGGGGCGTTCTACGAGCCGATCCTCGCCGGCATCCCCCGCTGCGACCGCGTGGGGCAGATCGCGGCCTACTCGCGGCACCTCGAGCGCACGTTCGGCACGCCGATCCGCGGCATGTGGGTCCCCGAACGGGTCTGGGAGCAATCGTTCGCGGCCGACATCGCCAACGCCGGCATCGAGTACACCGTGCTCGACGATTTCCACTTCAAGGCGGCCGGGCTGTCCGACGAGCACCTCACCGGCTACTACCTCACCGAAGACGAGGGGAAGCTGCTGAAGATCTTCCCCGGCAGCGAACGGTTGCGGTACACGATTCCCTTCGCCGACCCGCATGAGACGATCGATTATCTTCGCGGCGTCGCCGAGCAGAACCCGCAGGCCGTCGTGACGTTCGGGGACGACGGCGAGAAGTTCGGCACCTGGCCGGAAACGAAGAAGCACGTCTACGAAGACCGCTGGCTGCGGCGGTTTCTCGACGCGCTGCGGGAAAACGCCGAGTGGATCAAAGTCCAGACGATGGCCGAAGCCGTCGACGAAGTCCCCCCGCTGGGCAGAATCTACCTGCCGGATTGCAGCTACCGCGAAATGACGGAATGGGCCTTGCCGACCCACCGCCAGCTCGAATACCGGCACATCGAAGCCGCGAAGAAGCACGACGGCGACTGGGGGCAACTCCGCTCGTTCATGCGGGGGGGGTTCTGGCGGAACTTCCGCGTGAAGTACTCCGAAGCCAACGAAATGTACTGCCGCATGCTGGAGATCAGCGAGCGGCTGGAACGCGAAACGCAAGGCAGTGCGACGAGCGGCTGGTCGCGGATGATGCCCGGCGGCGTCCCGCCTTCAGGCGGCTCGCCGCAGAGAAACTCATCCGATTCCGCCGAATACCTGAACCTCGCCCGCACCGAACTGTACCGCGCCCAGTGCAACTGCAGCTACTGGCACGGGGCGTTCGGAGGGCTGTACCTGCCGCATCTGCGAAACGCCGTCTACCGGCATCTCATCGCAGCCGACACGCTGCTGGAGAACGCCGCCGGCCGCAACGGAAGCTGGGTCGAGGTCACCGCGGCCGATTTCAACCTCGACGCGATGTCGGAAATCCGCCTGGCCGGCGACCGGCTCGTCGCATACTTCGCCCCGGCCGGCGGCGGGCACCTGTACGAGCTCGACGTCCGGCAGACGAAGTCGAACCTGCTGGCCACCCTCAACCGCCGCGAAGAGCCGTACCACGAGACGATCCGCCAAGCCGCCCACGCTCAGCAGCAACAGCACGGCGGCGCGGCGAGCATTCACGACCGCGTGCACTTCAAGCAGCCGGGGCTCGACAAGAAACTCATCGAGGATTACTGGCCCCGCAAGAGCCTCGTCGACCATTTCCTGCAGCCGGGGCTGTCGCTCGACGCCTTCCGCTCGGGGCACGGGACGCTGGGGGAATTCTGCACCGCCGTCTATGCGACGAAGCTCCGCCGCTCCGACGACCGGGCCGAGATCCGCATGGAGCACCAGGGGCGGGTCGGCTCGTACAGCCCCCGCGTGGTGAAGACCGTGTCGCTGGACGTCACGCAGCCCGGCACGCTGGAAGTCCGCTATCAGCTTGAAGAGCTGCCGGCGAACGTCCCGCTGCATTTCGGCGTGGAATTCAACTTCGCCGGCGTCGCCGCCGGAGCGTCGGACCGCTACTACTACGACGCCGGCGGCCGGCAGCTCGGCCAGTTGCAGTCGATTCAGGCCCTCAACCCGACCGACCGTCTGGGGCTGATCGACGAATGGCTCGGCCTCGACGCCGCTTTGGAAACGACCCGCCCGGCGATGTTCTGGACGTTCCCCATCGAGACGATCAGCCAGTCGGAAGGGGGCTTCGAGGCGGTCCACCAGAGCTGCGTCGTGATGCCCCACTGGGAGTTCTCCACGACCGACGGCCGCTGGGAAACGACGCTGCGGCTCGCGATCGACACGTCGGCCGCGCAGGCCCGCGAGCTGCGCGAAGCGGCGGTGACGGGGTGATGAGTTCCGAAACGGAAATCCGAAATTCGAAGCACAAATTGTGGTGAAAGCGAACGGGCCGGAACTCAATGACAGAAAAACTGATGACAGAAAAACCCCGCTGAGTTGCTGTGAAGAGTCGTCTTTTTGTCATCAATCTTTCTGTCAGCAGAATCCTGAGGATCGATGCCGCTGTCTATTGGATCTCGTGTACTGAAAGAGAATTTTTCACTCCTCAATTTATAACCCGCCCTTGATCAGATTCAGAAAGAGGCGGGTTATAAATTGGGGGGTGAAAAATGGCCCAATTCGAAGTTTGGTTACGGCTTCGCCGCGATGGGCATTTTGGAATTCGAGCTTCGCATTTCCTTCGGATTTCGGATTTCGAGTTTCGGATTTCAGCGACCCTTAACGTGGCCAGCCGGCCGGTGACGTACCGGCTTCGTCCAGCCAGCGTTGGATGCGCGCGGCGGTTTCCCGGTTGTTCGACTCCGGCCACGACGGCGGCCGTTCCGCGTGGGACCACCGCAGGAACTGCACCAGCGCTTCGAGCTCGTTTGGCGAGCCGGCGAACGGCGGCATGAACGGCTTGGTCTGCTGCAGCTTGGCGATGTTCATCCGCATCTGGTCGGCGTCCCAGTTTTCGGTGAGGTGCGAGAGGCCGTTCATCCCGCCGAGCGTGTGGCAGATCGAACACTGGAAGCGGTACGTCTTCGCCCCCAGCGCGACCTGCTCGCCGGGAAACGGCCCGCCGCGGAGAGGGTACGGATCGCGGGTGACGCTTCCCTCGGACCGCAGCGTCGCGACCTGCTCGGGGCGGATCGAGTTGGAGAACATGACGTACCGCACCGAGTACGGCTTGCGGGAGCCTTCGCGGACGAACTCCCCGCCCGCCGTCGCTCCGAACGCCAGCAGCACCAGCAGCGACGCGGTCGCCGCGTTGACGTACAGCTTGCGGATCACCAGCCCGATCAATGCATAGCCGCCGACGGCGAGCGACGCGGCGATCGAGATCATCAGGAACAGGTTCATCGCCGGGCTGCCCCCCAGCACCCACCGGCGGCTGTCGGCGGGCATCGCCGCGAGATACCAGACGCCCAGCAGCGGCATGGCGACCAGCGGCAGCATCAGCATCGCGGCCCGGTTGATGAGCTGCCGCTTGCCCTCACGGTCGACGCCATGCATCAGGTTGATCACGACGCAGGCCACGAGCGCCGCTTCCAGCACCGAAACCACCGTGCGATACAGCAGGCTGGGCCAGAAGCTGGGATTGAAGAACCCCTCGGCGACCGACTGCGTTTCGACCCAGCTCCCCGGCGTGAGCTGCCAGGAGAGGATGCCGTTGATGAGGAACAGGCTCATCCAAGCCGCCAGCGAATACAGCACCAGCAGCGTGAGCGAGGCGCGATCGCTCAGGCGGCGGTGATAGCGGTAGAAGCAGTACCCGGAGACGATTTCCAGGCAGAAGAACAGCCACTCGGCGGCCCACAGCCAGTGGAAGTTATCGACCATCGCCCCGATCGTGGCCGGGCTGACCTGGATGGCGGCGAACCAGATGCCGACCCCCGTCAGCGCCCCGACGACGAACGAGATCAGCACGAGCACTTTGAAATACCCGTCGACGAACTGCCGGGCGTGCGGGTCGCGGCGGGTCATGGCCAGCCACTGGAAGTAACACATCAGCATTCCGCCACCGACGGCGAACTGGGCGAGAAACACGTGCACGATCGCCAGCCCGCCGATCATCGCCCCGGGCATCGCGGGGCCGAATTCGTTGATGGGGTAGTAGTCGGGCATGGCTGAGCTGACAAACTCGTCGGAACGCGGGCGCCGAATGCTATCCCCGTGCGCGTTTGTTGTCGATCCGTCGCGCGGTAATCTGTAGGTTGGATTGTTAATCCGACCGACCGGCGGACGGATTGGCAATCCGTCCTACGCCATGAGGAGTTCCCCATGATCACCGGCGTCCATACCATGTTCTACACGTCCGAGCCGGAAGCGCTGCGGGCGTTTCTCCGCGACAAGCTCGGCTTTCCCGCGACGGACGTCGGCGACGGCTGGCTGATCTTCGACCTGCCCGACGCCGAAATGGGCTGCCATCCCACGGAAGGTGATCAGGGCAAACCCGTCCCGTCCGGCACGCGCGACGTCTCCTTCTACTGCGACGACATTCACAAGACCGTTGCCGAATTGAAGGAACGCGGAGTGGAATTCACCGGCGAGATCGAGGACCACGGCTACGGGCTGGTGACGTTCTTCAAAGTCCCCGGGGACTTTGAAGTGCAGTTGTACCAGCCGAACTACCGGCGGAATCCGTCGTGAGGTGGTTCGTGCGAAACCGCGAGCGGCGACTCTCGACTCTCAGTTGATCCAGATCGCGAACCCGATGAAGTTCCCGCGGAAGGTCCGCATCAGCCGGCGCCAGAATTCGGGCTTCGTCATCGGCCCCCGCTCCAGGTACGGCGCCGCGGCGGAGCCTTGCGCCCAGAGAACCAGGTCGAATTCCCGCGGCTCGGTGAACACTTTGCGGAAATTGATCCCGCGGCCGTCCTTCACCCGCCAGTGTGGGACGAGCTTCTTTCCCTTCAGGATGTCGTCGGCTTCGCCGAGAAATTCCTTCCAGCCGGCAATCATTTCCGGGGTGAGTTTCATGCCGGGCAGCACGCCGCTCTGCTTCGCGTTGGGAATCCACTCGTGGTCGTCGTCGGTCTCGGCTTCGGCGTGTTTCCAGCATTCGCGGCTCTGCTGGATGACGGCTTCAAGATGTGCGAGGGCCGACTTCATCCGCTTCGGTTCGACGACCTTGAACCGGATCAAGTGAATGAACGCAATGGCGTCGGCGATTCGTTCGGTGTCCCACCCGCCGCGCCGGTCGGGCTCTCTGGTGCGCCGCAGATAGGCGAACGGCGAATCGGGCGCCTTGAAGAAGAGCTGGGCCGTGCGTTCGAACGAGTCTTTCCAGTCGTGGGCGAGGATGAAATCGGTCATCGCCTGCAGCAGATGGCAGTAGCCCCGCATCCAGTGGACGTCGGCCCGGTCGAACGAGATGGCGAATCTCGACGCCAGCGCCTCGCCGATCGCGCCGGCCCGCGTGAGTTTCTCGAGCACTTTCCACAGCGTCTCGTCGTCTTCGGCTTTGCCGTCGCCGTTGAAATCGAAGCGGATCAGCCCGACGTGAACGGGGACTTTGACGTCTTTGCTTTGAATCTTCGCCAGCGTCGCTTCGGCTTTTTTCAGGTCGGCCTCCAGCGCTTCGAAGATGCCGCGCATCGTTTTGTAGCTGAGTTCTTCCGGCTCGACGTTCCGCGGCGCCGGCAGCCGCAGGAACGGCACGAAGTTCTCGTGGCTCCGCAGACCGTATTTGTGCAGCGACTGCATCAGCCGTTCGACGCCGCGGACGAACTGCACCATGCCCAGGCCGAAGCGGGCGTTGTCGTCCTTCGGGTCGGTTTTGAGATGTTTCTGCAGCGTGGTCTCCGCGGCCGCGAGATTGCCGGCCTGGAGCAGTTTGTCGACGTCGGGAGTTTTCGCGGACGCGGGCTTCACGCACGATGCACCGATCGCGGCGGCAAGACCCGCGACAACGGCGAACCGAACGCGATGTTGACGTACCATTCCAATTCTCCTGAATGTGTGTGGGATCGGCTTCGCAAGCTGGTGTACCGACTTCAGTCGGCCCGTTGTACGTGCAACGACCGAAGTGCGCACAACGGGCCGCCTGAAGGCGGGACACCAACGGAACGGCGGATTCCGCCGCAGCATATCACGCCCGCGGGGAAAAAAACTCGCAGTTCGGATTCAGAGCATTCCCAGCAAGCCGGAAAGCACCAGCACGACCGCGAGGATTCCCAGCAACCCCAGCCACACGAACCACTTCGGTTTCGAATCGAGTGGCGTTGCGTCGCCAATCAGAAACTCGCCGCAACGGGGGCACGAGTCAGCTTCGCTGTAGACTTCGGCCCGGCAGTTGGGGCAGCGGGTCGTCGGCGTTTCTTCGTCGTCGCCGTGCGTCCAGTCTTCGTCGAAGTCGTCGTGGCGGCCCACGGTCAGTCCCCGCGCTGCGTTTCACCGAACATGCGGTTCAACCGGTGCTGATGATAACGCAATCGCTCTGCGGGCGTCATTGCCGCGATGTTCGGGCTGTCTTCCACGGAGCGTCCGGCAGTTGGGGGAGCGTGGCGGATGCTGCCAGCATCCGCACGGATGCTGGCAGCGTCCGCCACGAACGGAAAACTCACCGTCCGGCCGTTGCCGGCGTAGCTCATCACGTTTGTCTGCAACGTGAGATCGTCTGCCAGCGGCCGGTTCGGGCGGATGCCGAGACTCTGCAGCACGCCGTGGTATGCCCGCACGGCTTCGGCCGGATCGATCTCGCCGTCGGCGATCAGCCGCAGGAATTCGATGAACGCGGGCTGATGCTCGGCGTTGTTGATCTTGCGCCCGAACAGCGCGGCCCGCGCCCCGTACCTTTTCGCTTCGTGCAGCAGCAGGAAGGCGTCGAGCGTGGTTCCCGCCGAACCGCCCAGCACGCCGACGACGAGGTGCGGGTCGTAGGCGACGAGTTCCTCCATCGCCCGCGGGCCGTTGTAGACGATCTTGAGAAAGACCGGCCGCCCCGCCGACGTCACGCCGGCCAGCGTGCGTGCGATGACGTCGTTGACGAACTGCGGGAGCAGCTCATCCGGCACAGCGTTCGGCCGGTTGGGGTTGAAGACTTCGAGGAAGTGCCGAAATCCTTTCCGTTCCGCCTCTTCGCGGAACGCCTTGTACTGTTCCAGCGTTTGCAGATCGAGTCGGCAGTCGTTGTTGAACGTGACGGAATACAGCCCGAGATCGACGCCGCGGGTTCGTTCGGGCGGTTCACAATCGACACGTCCGCACTGCATGTGGTCGATGCCGGCGGTGCGGAACGGCCGCGCCGGTTCGAGGTACGATTTGCCGCCGCGCACGACGTGCACGTCGGTCGCATCGTTCGCGCGGGCTGCCGGCGTAACGGGGCTGCCGTCGAACAGCCGCTCCTGAATCGTGAGCAGCTCGCTGGTGCCGGCCGACATCAGCACAATGTCGACCACCCCCTGCCGCACGACCGCGCGGATCTGCTCGCGGTACTCGGCGAGCGTCTTGAACCGCGTCTCGCCGTCGTGTTTTTCCGGCGACAGCCCCGGCGCGCCGATGCCGAAGCCCATGTCGGCGTCCTTCGCATCGGCGAGGATGAATTCCCGGCAGCCGTGCGGGTCGGCGTGAATGGCGGCGAGTTTGCGGTCGAGGGATTTGTGCATGAACAATTCCGTAGGACGGATTGCCAATCCGTCCGTCTGACATTGGCTGCGGACGGATTGACAATCCGTCCTACGTGGGCGTTCTTCGGCGGATTCAGGTGATGTCATTCTCGGGCAGGGAATCGAGAATCTGTTGAACCGCGCTCTTCAACGCCTGCAAGTGATTTTCGACAACCGACCACACCACTGGCTCATCAATCCCGAAATAATGGTGCACAAGTATGTTCCGCATTCCGATGATCTGGTTCCAAGGCACCTGCTGATTGGCAGTTCGAGACTCTTCGGACAGCCCCCGTGCCGCTTCGCCGATGATCTGAAGGTGATGCACGATCCACGTCTGGATCAACTCATCCTGCTCGAAAGCTTCGCGCCCTTGAACGGCGTACCTCTCGATTCGCCCGATGGCTTCCTGAATATCGAGGAGCCGCTCACGGTCGCTTCTCATAGCTGCGTCGCCTCCTGCAGCACGCGGTCCCGGATTCGCGGCCGCAATCCCGCCTCCGTGACGACATCAACACGGCAACCCAGCAGAACCTGCAGGTCCATCAGCAGACCACCAAGGTCGAACAGACTGCGTCCCGGGGCGAGATCGACGAGAACATCAACGTCGCTGTCCGGGCCCGACTCTCCGCGGGCGGTCGACCCGAAGATGCGGACATTGTTGGCGCCATATCGTTCGGCGATCCGCAAGATTTCTTCGCGGTGTTCGTCGACGAGCCGGCGCAAATCGTTTCGGTTCTGCGTGACCATCTTCCAATTCCTCGAAGTTCATTCCTCGGCCGCTTCCCAACGGTCCGCCACCGCCAGCAGCTTCGCCAGCGGGAGTTCGAACCCCGGCAGCAGGTCGGTGCGGTAGGTTTCGGATTCGCGGACGATCTGCAGGTCGGCTTCGCCGCGGCACACGGTCATCGTGCGGCGGTGGCGGTCGATTACCCAGTATTCCTTGACGCCGATCGCCGCGTAGTCGGATCGCTTCTCGACGTAATCCCGTTTGCGGTCGCGGGCGCGTTTGGCGACGAACTCGATAACGATCGCGGGGATGTCGGTCTTCGGTTTCGGTTGCCGGCCGAGACCGCACCAGATGACGCGGTCGGCCCGGCGGATGCCGGAGGACATCGCCATGTAGTGTTCCGGCAAAGTGTCGTCCATCGAGCTTCCGCTGCGATGAGCATCGCGGTAGTTCAATAAACAATGGGCTAATTTGCCGTTCGCACCGCGCTCGCAGGCGTCAGGAATCGGCGAAACGATCACGACTCCGTGCACGAGTTCGAATTTGTAGAGTTCGTCCCAGTCCTCGACGGCAGCGAATTCCTCGGGCGTCATCAACATGCCGTTCGATTCCGGCCCGAGAGAACAGGCCGGCGGCGCGTCGAAGACGGTTTCGGGGGTCGTTTCGGTCAGCACGGAAGCCATTGGAATTCCTCGGCGATGTTCGCGAGCCTGAATGCCCCATGACGACATGATAACGATTACTGGAGTGCCGTGCCGATTTCGTTTTGGTCATTCGGCCGTTGTGTTGACCCGCAGAAACTCCGCGACGGCCGACTTGCTCATCCGGCCGGTGGCGACGGACATCACAAGCTGTTCGAATTCGTCTTCGCCGGCTTCCAAGCGGGCGTCGTTCAGTTCGAGGAAGACAACCGTGGCGGCCCCGCCGGCCCGCTTGTTGCCATCGATAAATGGGTGGTTCTGCACGAGATGAAACAGATAGGCCGCCGCCATCTCAAACAAATCGGTATGCAGGTATTTCCCGCCGAAAGCCGCCGCGGGCATGGCGACCGCTGACTGCAGCAATCCCACGTCCCGGATTCCCTCCTGCCCGCCGTAGCGCGCGATCTGGTCCTTGTGGATTGCGATGACCTCGCTCAAGGTCAGAAACGTCGGTTCCATCGGACTACTCCGCCAGTCGTTTCAGCGCCTTTCCATAGCGGCGGTTCGTCTCCTCCAGCGCCTTCTCGAATCTCTTCCGCCGTTTGGCGTCGCGCACCGGAGCGATCACGAGCGACTCCCCGTCGGTCGAGATCTCCAGCGGCGTCTCCTCGCCGATGTCCAGCAGGTCGAGAATCGGACGGTCGATCACCAGCGCCAGACTGTTTCCGTGACGGCTCAATGTCTTGATCATGGCGTCCTCATTCTTCAGGAAGAGTTGCGGGAATTCCGGTAAGGCTCGAGTAGGAACATTGTATCCACAATGATCGAACAAGCCAATACCGGGTTCAGCCCGCCAGCACCTTCCCGATCGTCTCCCGCAGCACCGCCCCCGACCGCTGCAGCGCCGTCTGCTCCTTCGGCCACAGTTCCACCTCGACGTGCGACAGCGCCCCGCCGCGGCCGACGACCGTGGGGACGCTGAGGCAGACGTCGTGCAGCCCGTAGGCGCCGTTTTGCAGCGATGAGACCGGCAGAATCCGCCGCTGGTCGAGCGCGATCGCGTGGATGACGTCGGCGATCGACACCCCCACGGCGAACCCGGCGCCCCCTTTCTTCTTGATGACTTCCGCCCCGGAGCCGCGGGTCTTCTTCTCGATGTCGGCAATCACCTGCGACGTGACGCCCGGCCATTTCTCCAGCGGCAACCCGGCGATCTGGGCGTTCGACCAGATGGGCACCATGCTGTCCCCGTGCTCGCCGAAGATCGTCACCTGCACCTGCGTCGGCGGGACGCCGATCTGCTGCGCCAGCAGGCTCCGCAGCCGCGTCGTGTCGAGCACGGTCCCCAGTCCGATCACCTGCTGCGGCGGCAGATCGAGTTCCCGCATTGCGAGATACGTCAGCACATCGACCGGGTTGGAAACGACGAACACCACGGCGTCCTTCCGGTACCCGTGCGTCTTCAGGTCACCGAGGATGCCGCGGAACAGCGCCACATTGCGGTTGATGAGGTCCAGCCGGCTTTCGTCCGGCTTGCGGCGCAGCCCGGCGGTGATGCAGATCACGTCGGCGTCTTTGGAACCTTCCGGCCCGGCGGCTTCAATCCGCTGGTCGGCAATCAGCGACGCCCCGTGCAGCAGGTCGAGCGCCTGCCCTTCGACAAGATCGCGGTTGACGTCCACGAGCGTGATTTCGCGCACGATCCCGCCGAACTGCAACGCCGAGGCCGCACAGGAACCGACTAAACCGCCGCCGCCGATGATGGAGACTTTCATAGTTCTACTGTCTCGGGTCGTCTGTCGACGTAAGTCCATTGGTTTCAAGGAATCCCGGTGATTACTCGGCATGGGGGTGTTGGAAGCCGGAAAACAAAGTCCTGACGCGATCTGTCTGGAAACCCCCCAGTTTCCCAGTGTAAGTCAAAGGTTGAGGCGAACACGGCGATCTCGCAAGCAGTTCAGGACTCCAAGTTTGCCGAAAACCACAAGATTTTAGCCAAAACGGACTTCCGTTCCGTTTGAATGCGAGACAGTAGAAATAGAGAACCGACAAGAATGAGGACTGGTACGAAATCCATTAGTTTGCATCCGCTCCTTCGACCATACGCTGGAGAATCTTTGGCAGGCCGTTCCATGCTGCCAAATATGCAGTTTCAAGCGCGACGTTCACACATTTCCCAGGTGCCAGAAACAGCGTGAGATCAGGAAGCGGTGCTCCGACCGACATGGACTCGAGTTGCGATTTCCCATCGCCGGAAAACGATGCGACTCCCAACCACTTTCCAACGCCGGCGGAACGTCCAATGTTCGCCACCGCGTTGCTGGCTCCCGTGCGAAGGGAATCTCTTGCCGGCCGACTTTGAGGGAAGGCGTCCGCCACTGCCACGAAGAACTCGGATGAAATCGCGTCCTGTGTTCGTTGGACGAAACACTCCCACAGAACGCCGCTGGAAACGGCTCCCGGCGTGAGGATTTCGACGAACCCCCGAACGAGATCGCCGTCTGCGCGGTACACGGCGATTCGGTTCGCCCATTTCGCAGGATCCGGATGGTCGGGTTCCGATTCGATCTCACTGCGAATGCGCGCGAAATCTTCCGTATCCAGCACAGTCTTGTGCAGACCGGCCGCGATCGGCTCAATCAACGAATAGTATCCTTCGTCTGCGACGCACTGATTGATCGCTCTTGAGAGATGGACGATCCACGACAGATGAAAGTCGTGAAAGATCTCCGGCGCGACGCGAGACCAGTTGTGCAGCGGCATGACTTTCCTCCTGCGTTAAGAATTATCGCGAGTGACCGCCGCTACATTGTAGCCGCAACTTCGCACAGGCTCACGACGAAATCGCCGCCAGCACCTGCTCCGTAATCGCCTGCACCAGCGATTCCTGATCCATCCCGTTCGACGAATCTCCGCCCCGCTGCAGATACCCTGCGTACTTCGGCGGCGCAGGCAGCGCCCGCGGTTGCGGCAGGTGTTCGCAGTAGCCGTCGCGGAAGGCGCTGTTGCCGCACAGGTCGCAGTCTTCCACTTGAAATCGCGGGTCGTCGAAACCGAGCCGTTTCTTCAGGTCGAGCAACTCGCGGGAGTGCCGTTCGCTGAAGAAATCGACGTTGCCGAGTTGTTTCGCCAGCAGCAGGATGCGGCAATACGCGTCGAGGATTTCGGTCTTCCAGTACGCCTCTTCCAGCGTCTTGCCGAAGCTCACCGTGCCGTGGCTCTTGAGGATGACGGTGTTCGTCCCCTTGAGAAACGGCACGACCGTGTCGGCGAATTTCTGCCCGCCGGGGGTCTCGTAGGGGGCGATGGGGATCTCGCCCATGAAGACCTCGACCTCCGGCAGCACGCACTGCGGGATCGGCTCGCCGGCGACCGCGAAGGCCGTCGCGTGCGGCGGGTGGCAGTGCACGACCGCCTTCACGTCCGGCCGGTGCTTCATAATCGTCAGATGCAGCAGGATTTCGCTGGTCCGCTTTTTCTTCCCGGCGAGCTGCTTGCCGTCGAGGTCGACCATGCAGATGTCGTCGGGGGTCATGAACCCCTTGCAGATCATCGTCGGGGAACAGAGCACTTCGTTCTCGCCGACGCGATACGAAATGTTCCCGTCGTTCGCCGCCGCGAAACCCTTGTTGTAAACGCGGCGGCCGATCTCGCAGATCTGGTCTTTGATCTTCGGGTTGTTGAAGAGGGGGTGGTACATGGGTGCGTCCGGGTTGTTGTGTGTTCGGTTCGCGATGGGATGAGGGATGGGTTTATGGTTGATGGTTTATGGTTGATCGATAGAGAGCGTCGTCCCTTATCGTTCATCCTTCATCTCTTATCCTTCATCCCTTATCCCTGATCTCGACGCAGTCGATAATCGCCGCGTTGTAGGCGTCGATCGGCTTCTGGTCGGGATGAAACGGGGCCGAGGCTTCCGCCCCGTCGCTGACGGCGATGCGGGAACCGACGTTGGCGCCGAGTTCGTCGTACACGATGAACTCTTCGGCGGACTTTGTTGCTTTCCCGATCAGCGCGTCTCGCGATAACGGAACGGCAACCCGCCAGACGGCGGCATCCAGCGACGGATGCTGCCGCGACAACGTGACGTCTCCGATGACTTCCGCAAGTCGCATGCTTAACTCTTCTGGACGGCGGCGATCAGGTTTCGCAATTCGAAATAACTCAACGGCCGCGGGTCGACGCACCACACGTTGGGACGCATCTGTTTCGCAACGGGCCGGACCTGGGATGCACTCTCGATCACGGCCGCCCGGACTTTGTCGTGCCGGTTGGCGAGCATCGCCACGCGGTGCGACCACGCGGCGAAGACGGCGACCGGCCCTTTCCGCTCGCGAACGGCTTCGGCCGCCATCTCGGCGGCATCGTCCGGGCAGTCGGTGGTCGTCGCCGCGTTGCGGGATTCGCCGAGAACGCGATCGACCGCCGACGTGGAATTCACGACGATCAGCCGAACGGATTCGCTCGCCGCGGCATCCGAGGCATGTTCGTTTCCGGATTTTGCAACGTTTTCCCGTTGAATCGTCAGATTCCGGCTTCGCGCCAGGTCCCACGCCGAGGGGGTGACGACTGTCTTCTGCCCCACGACGACGATTGCCGCGGCGCCGTTCGTCTTCTCCTGCAACACGTCGGCCGTCACGACCCGGTCGGTGAGGATCGTTCGCGCCGTCTGGTGGTCGGCGCCGTTCGCCCGCACCGTCTCCGCCGCGGTGCCGAGTCGTCTCAGCACCTCGTCGACGATGTGGTCGATCAGTTCCGCCTGGTTGTTCATTTCGTAACGTGATTGTGATTGGAATTCTCATCCGGCTGAGCGATGACGGCCCAGCGGACGGGGGAGTTGCTCGCTCCGACCATGTCGCGAATCGCGGCGCCGTCGGACGTAATGATCACCCTGCTGCCGACCGGGCACTGCAAACCGTCGATCACCAGCAGCGGGTCGCCGTCGTCGCCGCCGTCCCTGGTCAACGGTTGCGCGACGGCCAACCGCCATCCGCTAAGCGACGGATGCTTCACGGTGGACGTCGCGGTGCCGATGACGGTGGCGAGGTTCATGGGTTTCGTTTTGTAGGACGGATTTCCAATCCGTCCGCCATTGGTGGTAGCAGAATTCGTGAGAATTCTGCCGTCCGTCTTTTGCCACTGCAGAATTCTTACGAATTCTGCTACGAAACACGGACGGATTGGAAATCCGTCCTACGGAAATCGGAACTAAATAATCCGCAAATCATCCACCATCGTGCACCGCCGCTGGCGGGTGAACGTCATCGGGTTCGTCACCCCTTCGCCGGTCGGCGTGGCGATGCTGTAGGACAGGTAGCCTTCCCCGCCGAGACCCAGCCCGGCCATCGACGGGCCGTTCTTGATGAACAGCGTCGTATTCATAATCCGGCCCATGTTCGACATGTTCCGCACGTTGCGGGAATGAATGATCGCCGTGTGCCCGAAGCCGTGCTCGAACTCTTTCGCCATGTCGATCGCCTCGTCGACGTGGCGGGCGCGGACGAAGGGGATGAAGGGCATCATCTGCTCTTCGGGGACGAACGGGTTCGCCGTGTCGGTCTCGCCGAACAGAATCTGCGTGCCGGCCGGGACCGTGATTCCGATCGCCTGCGCGAGCACCGCCGGGTCCTTGCCGACGAGGTCGCGGTTGAGAATCCAGTGCCCGCCCGGCTTCTCCGGCGGCTTGAAGGCGGCCTGCGTCAACTGCTGAATCTGCCGCGGGCTGAGCCGATAGCCCCCATTGCGACCGACGGCTTCCAGTAGCCCGTCGAAGATCGAATTCACGGCGAAGACTTCCTTCTCCCCGATGCACAGCAGGTTGTTGTCGAACGCGGCCCCTTTCACGATCGCCGCCGCGGCGTTGTCCAGGTCGGCGGTTTCATCGACGACGACCGGTGGGTTGCCCGGCCCGGCGACGATCGCCCGCTTCTTACTCGCCAGCGCCGCCCGCGCGACGCCCGGCCCGCCCGTGACGACCAGCAGGCGGATGCCGCGGTGGTTGAAGATCGCCTCGGCCGATTCCAGCGTCGGTTCGCCGATGATGGTGATCAGGTTTTCCAGCCCCGTCGCGGCTTTGATCGCCGTGTTGAACCGCCGCACCCCTTCGCAGGCGATCTTCGCGCCGCTGGGATGCGGGTTGAAGACGACCGTGTTGCCGGCGGCCAGCATGTTGATCACGTTGCCGGCCAGCGTCGGCAGCGAATGCGTAACCGGCGTGATTGAACCGATGACGCCGAACGGGGCGTACTCGGTGACCGTCAGCCCGTTGTCGCCGCTGACGGCATCCGACCGCAGGAACTCGACGCCGGGGACGAGTTTGATGATCTTCAGCTTGTCGATCTTGTGATCGAGCCGGCCGATTTTCGTTTCTTCGAGTTCCAGCCGGCCGAGCTCTTCCGCCTGCTCGTCGCAGATGCGGCGGACGCAGTCGATGGCCTTCACGCGGTCGGCAATCGTCGCCTTGCACAACTGGTTGAAGCCGTCGGTCGCGGCGGCGACGGCGTCGTCGACGTTGCCGAAGACTCCCAGAGAACCGGTGCTGCCGCGTGTGGACGACTGCGCCGAGCCGTTGCCGTGCGAGACGACGGGAATGCCGCCCGGACTCGACGGCCGTTGTGCCCCGTTGCTCTGCGGGGCGGTCTTGCCGAGTTTCGCGAGCACCTGTTCGACGACGGCACGGATGGTTTGGTCGGTGGTTGTGGACATTGTTGCTTCCTGAAATCGAGACAAGCGGGGACGCTTGTCCTACGGGTTGTTCATGCGCTGGGTTTCGATCCACTGTTCGACGCGCGTGCGGGTGGGGAACTGGACGGCCATGATTGCGACGAGGCCGCCGGCGATGGCCAGCGACCACCAGTTGTGCTCGGTCATGCAGGCGACGAGGTTCAGGAACGCGGCTCCTTCGAGCATCGCCAACGCAATGATGAGTTGCATCTGATAGATGTAGCAATCCCGTTCCTGTTCCGGCATCTTGGCGAATTGTCCGGCGTATGCTTTCACTATGAATCCAGGGACGACCCGATGCTGGACAGACATCAGCACGGCGAGACCGGCGCCAATGAATGACACGACGTCTCCGTTCGGAGGTTGATTCAAATGGCCTCCGGCGACAACGACCACCGCGAAGACGACGACGCCCAACATCAACGCGGCCGCGATGATCTGCATCGTGCGGACGTGCGGCGTGATATCGGTTGATCGTTGTTGGTTCGGTTCCATTCGCAAGTGCACGGTCAGGGGTCAGGTGGTTGG
>Ga0268386_10001432_pt1 | contig 16392 bp, 13 predicted proteins | sample RVTome_15_FD_200260 | JGI IMG/M metagenome (GOLD analysis project Ga0268386, IMG submission 200260) | Soil microbial communities from uranium-contaminated site in the Upper Colorado River Basin, Wyoming, United States - RVT150D86... ...
GGCATTCCCGCTCGCCGGCGGGTCGTGGTATTCAGGCGGTCAGGACGTACCGACCCCGACCCGCGACGCGCGATCCTTCGGTCATTCACGCGGTGTTCAGTTTTTCGAGCGCAGACTGCACGGCATGCCTAGAAATCCGTTAGGCGGTGTCGATCATGGCCAGTGCGATGAAGACGAAGAAATCCGGATGGGTGTGTGGACTGGCGCTCGCGGCGGCCTGCGGTGTACTCGTCGTGGGTGCCCTCCCGAGCGTGGCTCGCGCAGATTCCGACGGCAAACATCGAGGGGCTCTGCGTCAGTCGGGTCACGATAGTCGGCACAGTGGACGCGGTGATCACGGCTACGGCAAGCGTCATGGGGACAATTACGCGGGCAATTACGGACGGTACGACCGTGGGCATCGCGGCGATGGTCACGGAGGTAACGCCGCGTACTACGACCGCGGATCTCGCGGCGACTACCAACGCGGCGGCAGCTATGACCGGCCGCGAGTCGCGAGCCATCGCTACTCGGGCAATCACTACTCGTATGTTCAGCCGCCGGTCTATCGGCGGCACGGCTACCGACCCCCCGTCTACTACTACCCCGGCTACTACCGTCCGCCGGTGCATATCGTGCGGCCCCCGCTGCCGCGCTACACGACGATTCACGTGAGTGGCTACCCGTACCCGTACTACTACGACGCCGGCATCTTCTATCGGCCATACGGCAGCAATTTCTGGCTCAGCGTCAGCGCGCCGATCGGTGCGCGTGTGCATGCGTTGCCGGCCGGCTACGTGACGTTCGGCTACGGCGGACACACTTATTATCAGGCGCATTCGACGTACTACATGTACGACCGGCCCGCCAGCCAATACGTCGTGGTGGAGCCGCCCGCCGGTGCGCCGCCCGCTCAGACCGGCAGCGGATCGAACTTTTCCGAGGAGTTGTACGTTTACCCGGCACGCGGGCAGTCTGAGGAAACTACTCAACGGGACAGATATGACTGTCACGTGTGGGCCGTGTCGGAGGTCGGCGTCGATCCCTCGTTTGGTGGGGCAGATGCTGAGACGCAACTCGACTATCGCAGGGCATTGACGGCTTGCCTCGAAGGCCGCGGGTATACGGTTCGTTGAGAAAAAATCCATGCGTCCGGACGGCGACATCGGTCCATCCACATCCAGTCAGGTAAGTCTGCACGCGATCCTGGACGCCCTGCTGCTGCATCCGAACATGCTGCTCGCACTCGCGCTCGCAGCCACCTTGCTCGTGACGAGGTTCGCGCTCGGCGACGACCGACCATTCATCTATCCGGTGGCCGGACAGAGCGAGCAGCAACTCGCAGACGACCGATACGTCTGTCACCGCGAGGCCGTCGACCGGAGCGGTTTCGACCCCGTCAACGCTGCGCTCGAGCCGCCCGTGCGCAGCGCGCCAGTCGCTGTGCCGATTCCTGTGAACGAGAAGCAGGGCGCAACGGCGGTCGGCATCCTGACTGGCGCGGTCGCTGGCGGGGTGCTCGGCACTGCGACCGATAACCATCCCGCGGAGATCGCAGCCACGGCCGCCGTGCTCGGCGGTGTGATCGGTGGAGCGATCGAATCGGAAGGCGCCCGCAAAGCCGAGGCCGAGGCGACGGCGGAGGCCGAGGCGCAGATGAGAGATCAGCAGTCCGAGATCGCCGCCGTGGAAGCGCGCCGAGAAGCCTACGAGCTCGTCTTCGCGGCCTGCATGAAGGCGCGCGGATACAGCGTCAGATAACCGCAGGCCCGGCTCGCGACGTTCTGTCGAACGCAGCCGCTGAACTTTCGTGCTGCGACATTACGGAGTATGGTCGTTCGGAGCGAATGGACGGCGCCCGAGGACCGCATCATGAATGAACGGAAATCTTCATTCCCGCGCATCGCGGGCCTGATCGCGATGGCCTCTGTCATCGGTGCCTGCAGCAGCGAGCAGCCCGAGAGCGGAGAACTGCAGTGGGCCCGCGCTGCGCTCGCGCGCAACCCGCAGCTCGAAGTCGTGGCTGTCGATCGTGACGCTCAGGTCTTTACGGTGCGCGACAAGGAAGGGGGCACTTTGCACACCGTTGCACTGGCCGACCTCGTTGCAGGCCCTGCGGCGATGATGGTCTCGCACACTCGAGCTGCGGGCGGGGCGCGTGACGACGACGGTCGCGATGCGGAGCAGAGCGAGCCGACCCGCGTTGTCGATGAACAGCGGGCGGCACCGACGGAGAACACCCAGGTGGCGGGTGACGAAGACGCGCTGGCCGCGGATACAAGCGCCTCAGAGGCAGTACCCGAAGCGGAATCACCGGTCGAGGCGCCTGCCGGAGCGCAACCCCCTGCCTACACGATCGAGCGCGCCGATGGACGTGTGCGCGTCAGTGGTCCAGGTTTCAGCATCATGAGCGCAGAAAGCTCCGATCAGGAGATCGAGCTCGCGGCGAGCGCAGCCGCCGGAGACGAGCCGATCGTCTGCGAGGGCCGCAAAATGATGCACCTCGATGGGCGAACCTTGAACGTTGAAGGCGATGCTGTGATCGCGCGTAATGGCTGCGATCTGCACATCACGAACAGCCGCATTCGTGCGACCGGCGTTGCCGTGACCGCCACGGACGCCAAGGTTCACATCACGAACAGCACGCTCGATGGAGGCTTGCGCTCCCTCGAGCTCGCCGAAGGCGGCAAGGCCTATTTGCGTTCATCCACGCTCGATGGGCTCGTGCAGAGGTTCGGGGCGACTGCGGAGTTGCACGATCTCGGCGGGAATAGGTGGGATTAGCTTGTCCGGAGTCCGGAGTCCGTAGTCCGTGGTCCGTAGCCCAGAGCCCAGAGTAGGGCCCGGCGCCCTTCGCCCAGCGCTCCGCTAAAATCCCTGCCACCTGCGACCTGCGACCTGCCACCTTCCTCTAACATGTCCTCTCACGCCCTGCCGCTCGCGCCGGAGGACCGCTACGCGACGCTCGATGTCCTGCGGGGTATCGCGTTATTCGGCGTGTTCCTGATGAACTTCGTGATGTTCGCGCAGTTCATCATGGCAACGGACGAGCAGATGCTGGCCTTGCCGACAGTCGGATTCGATGCGGCGCTGCGCTGGCTGCTGATGTGGCTCGTCGGCGAAAAGGCCAACACACTGTTCGCGTTCCTGTTCGGGCTGGGCTTTTCCATTCAGATGCAGAGGCTGCAATCGCGCGGCGTCGAGTTTGGCGGTGTGTATCTGCGACGTCTGACGGTTCTGCTCGCGATCGGCCTGCTGCACGTCCTGTTCTTCTGGAACTGGGACATCCTCCACTTGTACGCGATCGCAGGATTCGCACTGTTCGCACTGCGCAATGCCAGCGAACGCGTGCTGCTCGGCATCGGCATACCGTTCGCGTTGCTCGGCCGGCCGGTCGTGCAGGCTATTGCCGACGCGCTCGGCGCGAGTGATCTGCCCGCGCTACAGGCGCAGTACGGTGACGCGGCCGTGCACGCGCGCCAGGCGCTGTCGGAGCAGGGGGACTATGCGGGTCTGCTTGGAAGCTTCGGCACGTTCCTCTGGTACGACTACCTCGTGAGCGGGCTGTTCTTCGGGTGGATCGTCTATGCGCTCGGCCGATTCATGATTGGCCATTGGGTCGGGCGGCGAGGTTACCTGACTTCTCCTGAGCGTTACCTGCCTGGCTTCCGCCGCGTGCTGCGCATTGCATTGCCAACCGGCTTGATCGTCTGCGGTCTCGGCACACTGCTGAAGCTGCATCGACGCGCGGACTGGATGCCGGATTTCGAGGCGCTCGGCTCGGTGGCCGATACCGTGCATCTGCTCGGGACTCCGTTTCTGGCCACCGGCTACCTATGTGCAATCGTGATCGGCCTGCATGCCGCGCGCAGTCGTGCGTGGCTGATGCCGTTCGCGGCGGTCGGGCGGATGGCACTGACCCATTACCTGATGCAGTCGCTGGTCATTGCGTTCGTGCTGTTCGGGGTCTGGCCCGGGCTCGAACTCGGAGGACGGCTCGGCACGACGGCCGTCACGGCGATCGTGATCGCCGGGTTTGCCGCCCAGGTCGCTCTGAGCCATTGGTGGCTGGCAAGGTACCGTTTCGGTCCAGCAGAGTGGTGCTGGCGCGCGCTGACGTATGGCACGCTGCCGCCGATGCGCCTGATACCTCTCCTCGCGAATAAACGCTCACCCTGACCAGCTGGCGCTCCGGCGCGATCAATCGTCGGTTTCTTTTTTCTTCGAGCTACTCCCGGCGCCGAGCATCTCTTTCAGATTTGCGAACGGGCTGTGCGTCGCATGGGTTTCTGCGCTTGGGTCGGCTGCGGCAGTTGGAGCGAGAAAGCGCTGATGCTCCGCATCATGGCAATACAGGCACAGCAGTTCCCAGTTGCTGCCGTCCGGCGGGTTGTTGTCGTGATCGTGATCCTTGTGGTGGACGGTAAGCTCGCGCAGCCGTTCGCCCGAGAACTCGCGGCCACAGCGCGCGCAGATCCACGGGAACAGCTTGAGCGCTTGCTCGCGATAGGTCTTTTCACGCTCCGCCCGATGGCGCGCCGCTGCATCGAGCATGCGGTCGAGCTTCGAGCCGGCATCAGGGCGTCTGGACTTCTCCATCAGGGCTGTATTTTTCGCGCTGAAACGGAGGGGGATCAAGGCCCTCATCCCTGACCCTCCCCCTCATACCCCTCCGCCGCTCGTCGCAGCTCCTGCGCGACCGCGGTGCGCAGCTCCTCCGGCGCCAGCACCTTCACATCCGCGCCGTACTTGAGGATGTCCATCACGAGCTCCGGCGAATCCGCGTACGGAACTTCGAGCAGCCACGTGCCGTCGAGCTGGAGGCTCCCTCGTTGCTCGGGATGCCACGTCTCTTTCGACACCCAGCGGGCGCGGTGAGCGCTGAACTGCAACACGGCCGTCTTCGTCTGATGTCCCGAGAAAATGCCGTAGCCGGTCGCGAGCACGCGGTCGAGCGTATCGTCCCTCACGTCACGGGCTTCGCCTTCGGTGACCGCCGCCCGCTCGATTGCGTCCACGGCAAATACACGCAAGGCCTGGCGCAAATGACACCAGGCGTCGAGGTACCAGTTGTCGCGGTAGCGGATCAACCGCTGCGGCGAGACTTCGCGTTCGGTGACGTCGCCACGTGCGCGGCCCGCGTAGCGCAGCGCGACGCGCTTGCGTTGCAGCAGCGCAGTCGTCAGCACCTGGAAATGGTCCGGCGGTACCGTACGCGAGGCCATCGGCAGAATCCGGATTCGCCGTGTGATCTCATCGACAGAATGATCGCCCGTGCCGAGCAACTTCCGGATGCGTTGGCGCAGCGGCTCGGTTACGGCGGCGAGTACACCGGGTTGCAACTCCTGCAGCATGTGCTCGAGCGTCAGCAGCGCAAGGATCTCCTCTGGACTGAACCACAGCCCCGGCAATTGGTATCGCTCGCGGTCCGCGACCTTGTCGTCGAATCGGTAGGCATTGCTGTCGCGATCCCACACGATCGGATACTCCATCCGGTCGCGCATGTATTCGAGATCGCGCTTGAACGTGGCGCGCGACACCTCCAGCGCCGCCTCGAACTCCGCGCGCGTTACGGCGCGTCGGTCACGCAGCATCCGATCGATCTTGTAGAACCGCTCCAGCCGTTCCATTGAATGCCTCGTTGCGGCTAGCACTCGCGCTGCTGTTGACAGCGTGTGGCATCTTATCGAACGCCGCCGGGCCTCGATCGGAACCTGCGTCACGTTTGCTGGCGTAGCGGAGGTCATAAGACTCGAGTGCGCGTGTACGTTGCCGCGACGTATTTGCGTGGCCAGACGCCCTCGGGTCGGAAGACTGTGTCCTCAACTCGCGTCGTAGGACTGCAATGCATTCGCGAGATGTGCGACCACGGCGGCGCGCAGTTCCTGCGGTTCAAGAACCCGCACCTTCGGGCCGAGCCGCAGGATCTCCGGCAGCAGATCCCGCGGTTCCCAGTATGGAATCCGCAGCACGTAGCTGCCGTCCGGCTGCCGTTCGCCAATGCCGGCTTCGTCCCACCTCTCGTCTTCGATCAACGCCACCATATCCGGGTGGAACTGCAGGACCGCGACGTGCCGGCATTGAGATGTGTACGAGCCATACCGAGCATCGATTGCATCCTCGATAGAAGCGCTCGAGTCTGGCCATGTCGTCAAGGTGCCCATGATCGCGCACCTGAGTCGCGCGCCCGCGCGCATGTTAGTCAAGCGTGTTGAACGCGACCTCACCCATTTGGGGGAGGAGGCAGGGCATGCGCATGCTGCGATGCAAGGTTGTTCTGGCTCGGCTGAGCCGCTAGGCTCGGGCCTGAAAACAGTCAGTACTGTTTTTATTCCCGCGGACACGTTCACATTCGGCCGCTGCGGCGGCCCAGGGGGAGCTCGCCATGATCTCTGCCAGGATCACTCATTCGGTCCTCGTTACAGCCGCCGCCCTGGCGCTGGTGACGAGTCGCGGCGCTGCTGCAGTCGATCTGCCCTCGACCGAGTTGCTGCCCGTGGAGCCCGGCGATGTGGCCACGCGCTCCACGCCGTTCATCGCCTGGATTTTCGATCTGTCCGTCGACGGGTATGTCGAGGAGGAGTACCTCGTTTCCGGCGCAGCCAACATCTACGCATACGTCGATGACGCCGCGCAGCGTCCGGAAGTCGAAGTGCTGACGCCGGACGTCCCGTACACGACGCGAATTCTCGTCCGTCGTCCCGACGATCCGGGCCGGTTCAACGGCACGGTCTATGTCGAGATCCTGAACGCGACCGCCGGGTGGGACGGCGATCCAATATGGCAATCGACGCACGAGTACATGATCCGCGACGGTGCGATCTGGGTCGGCATGACGACGAAGCCGGTCACGGTCAACTTCCTGCGGGACAGTTGGGGCCGGCCTCCCTGGCCGACGCGCAATGCGAGCCGCTACGTGACCTTGTCGATGCCCGCTTTCGGGCAGGTCTGGGACATGCTGTCCGAGCTGGGTGCGCTGCTCAAGACACCGGCCGTTGCAGACAATCCGCTCGCCGGTTTCGACGTGCAACGGGTGGTCATGATCGGCTACTCGCAGTCGGCCGCGTATCAAGTCACATATGCGAACTCGTTCCACGACATGGCCACCTTGCCGAACGGCCAACCCGTATACGACGGCTACTACATCTCGGCGGGCGGGGGGAGTGCCAAGCACGCCACGGGACCGGGTCTCGCGATCGAGAACCTGCCGCCCGGCGATGCTCGCAATCTGGCCGACGTCGATGCGCCGGTGATCCGCTTCCAGAACCAGACTGAGGTCGTCAATTTCCCGTCGTACCCGGTCCGCCAGAGCGAAGCCGACTATCCGCTGCTACGCTTTTACGAGCTCGCCGGCGGATCGCACGTCGATGCACATCTGAACTCGATCGGCGGACAGGCGCTGGCCCGGGATCTGGGCTTGCCACCGAGCTTCTGTCCCGCGCCTGCAATCCCGTACAACCCGATCCGGATCGGCTACGTGCAATCGGCCGCGCTCGAGGCCCTCGACAACTGGATCGCCACCGGTGCGACGCCGTCGGGGAGTCGCTTCATGGAACTGACGACGGTCAACGGCACGGTCGCTCTATCACGCGACGCCGATGGCAACGTGATCGGCGGCGTCCGTCCGCCGCAGATCGAAGTGCCGCTCGGCACGTATCTCGAGTCGAACACCGGTCCTGGCTTCTGCGGCCTCTTCGGTGGGTTCGCACCGTTCGACGATGCAGAAGTCAAAGCGCGCTATCGCAATCACGGCGGCTACGTCAGTCGCTACACTCAGGAAGTGCAGCGCTCGGTGTCGGAGGGCTTCCTGCTGCGCGAAGACGCCGCCGCGCAGCGCACGGAGGCCGCTCAGTCGGAGACGGCGAAGTAGCACCTGCAGATTTGGGAAGCGGTTAGCGGTTAGTGGTTAGCCGGAGGCGCTTCGCACTCTGGCTGCAGACCACAGACCTAGCGCCTACAGCCTACAGCCTAAGGCCCACAGCCTACAGCCTGCGCCGGCGCGCCTCGCGCGCCAGCGCAAGCTCCGCCGCCGCCAGATCCTCGAGCGCCGTGCCGACGCTCTTGAACACGGTGATCGCATCGGCGCTCGAACGGCCGTCAACCGTACCGCGCACGAGCTCGCTCAATTCGCCGAGCACGTCACCGCGCTGAATCGCGCCGGACTCGAGCGCCTGGATCAGTTCACCGCTCTCGGTGAGCGCACCGGCATAGGTGTCGACGAAGATCTCGGCGCGCTGCAAGGCCTCGATATCGACCTCACGCATCGTCGGCGTGAACGAGCCGATCAGGTCGAGATGCTGGCCCGGCACGAGATCACGACCGGCGATCAACGGATCGGTTGCGAGGGTTGCGCACGAAATCACGTCTGCCCAGCCGACCGCCTCAGCCAGATCGTCGACGGCCCTGACCGCGAAGCTCGCCGCGGCGAATGTCGCAGCTACTTTGCGGGCCTTCACAGCATCACGGCCCCAGACTCGCACTTCCTCGAACGGCCGCACGCTCGCGTGCGCAGCGATCACATGCGGCGCAAGCCGTCCGGTGCCGACCATCAGCAGACGGTGCGCGTCCGCACGCGCGAGATACCTGGCTGCGAGCGCGGAGGCCGCGGCCGTGCGGCGCAGGGTCAACTCGGTGCCGTCGATCGTCGCGAGCGGCGTTCCAGTGGACGCCTCGAGCACCAGGACGGCGCCCTGCACCGTGGGCAGCGACCTCGCGGCATTCCCGCCGAAGAACGTCACGACCTTGATCGCAATGTGACGATCCGACTGCCAGGCCGGCATCAGCAGCAGGGCGCCGGTCCCGCTCGACGCGTCGGGAATCGAATAGTGCTGTCGCGGTGGCACCGTGGCGCCGCGACGAAACGCGTCCTCCAGTGCCGCCACCAGAGCACTCGGTTCCAGCAGTTCACCGAGCTGCTTCGCATCGATATGGATCATCGCATTCAGATCACGTTGAGCTCGATCAGCGGCTCGTTGTGCAGATAACGATCGTAGCCGAGCGGTGAGAGGTCGAGACTCACGTAAGCGCCGTACGCGATCAACTCGGCAAGCCCTCGACCGACCGCCGGTGCCTGCTGCATACCATGGCCGCTGAAGCCGCTTGCGAGCAGGAAATTTGCGACACGAGGAGCACGGCCGATGCAGGCATTCTGGTCGAAGACGTTGTAGTCGTAGTGCCCGGCCCAGGTACTCGCGAGCCGGATCGCTTCGAATGCAGGCACTCTTGCCGCCAGCGCGGGCCAGACTTCCCTGTCGAAGATCTGCGCCGGCACGTCGAAGTCGTCGAGCGCAACGTCGGGGTCCGGCCGGGGTGGCAAGCCGCAGATGAATCGGTCGCGTTCCGGACGAAACCACAGGCCCGAAGGATCGATCACGAGCGGCACCGCTGCGACGGGCGTGGCGCACTGAAACACGAACACGGAACGCTTGCGGGGGCGCACGGGTAAGTCGAGACCGATCCGTGAGGCGAGCTCCGCGGACGCCGTACCTGTCGCATTGACGAGCGTGCCGCACGACCAGCGCTCGCCGCTTGCCAGGCACGCGATGTCCACTCGTTCTCGATGCAGACGCACATCAGTGACGCGGTCGCGCACATACACGGCACCGAGCGCCTCGGCGCGACGCCGCAGTTCGCTGAGCAGCGCATAGCCATCGAACCAGCCCTCGCAACTTTCGGTATCTGCACCGGCGACCAGATCTGCGGTTGCGAGCCACGGATACTTTGCGGCGAGCTCGGCCACCGTGAGCAACGTGACGTCGACTTCGCATTCCTGTTGTGCGGCCACGTTGCGCGCGAGGGCCGGCAGACCCGCCTCGGTCGCCAGGTAGAGGTAGCTCGATTCGACGAGCCCGATGGCGGCCGCATCGCCCCCCGGCAACTCCCCGGCCTCGAGATCGCGCAGAAACTCGATACCGAACTGCGACATCCGGATGTTGATCGGGCTCGAGAACTGCTGACGGATCGAGCTCGCCGACAACGCGCTCGCGGCGTAGCGATAGGTCGGATCCGGCTCGACGACGACGACGCGCCCGCGCCAGCCGGACTGCTGCATCAAGAAGTACGCGCAGGCACTGCCGATGACACCACCGCCTGCGATCAGGACGTCGGTGGTGCGAGTCATGGCCGAATTCCCGCGGGCATCGCGAGAGTATGCGCCCGCTGACCACGCGACATCATGCGCGAGTGCGTACGGCGGGTGATGCTGGATCGTTACAGGCGACACACGGCCACCGTCATCGTCACCGTTCGCAATGACCGCAACGGGAATCCCGCCCGCAGTTGTGGTAATAGAGCTTGCCCGGCAACTCCGGCGAGGTCCCCGTATGAGCGACGCGCAGCACTCGAGCACGGACGCCGACAGTCTGAGGCCGGTGCCGGATGACGCTCGAGTCTTCAGCGGCGTGTCCTACGTCCTGATGTGGTGGTCTTCGCTGATCGTGATCCAGGCGTTCGTGCTCGGTCAGGGCTTCCTGCCGCCGATCGGCAGCATGAACCTGTTCCAGGCCTTTCTGGTGATGGTGTTCGCGGGACTCGCCTTCGTCGTGATGTTCTCGCTGAACGGCCAGGCAGGCCTGAAGTACGGAATCCCCTACTCGATTCAGGTGCGTCCTGGATTCGGGCTCAAGGGCTCGAAGATCGTCGAATTCCTGCGCGTCGTGCCGGCGATCATCTGGTACGGCATCGGCACGTGGATCGCCGCATTGTCACTCGACGGCATCCTGACGACGCTCGGGGGGTTGACGGCGCCCTTCGTCAAGTACGTGTACTTCGTGATCCTCCAGGGCGTTCAAACGGCATTGGCGTACCGCGGCATCCGGGTGATGAAGTGGTTCAACGTCTCCGGCTCGATCGTGATCGCCGTCGTGATGGTGTACATGCTGATGCACATCCTGGGCGAATACGGCTTCCAGATCGAGGAGTCCTGGCGCCGACCGGCGGATTGGGGAACGCCCTTCTGGGTCGGACTCACGACCGCGATCGGCGTTCTTGCAACGGTGATGCTCAACATCAGCGACATGACCCGGCATCTGCATCGCTCTCAGGGAGCGAACTGGCTCGGCCACCTGTTCGGCGTCGTGCCGCCCTGGTTCTTCATGCTGACGCTCGGTATCGTCGCCGGCGCCTCACTCGGGATCTGGGATCCGGTTCAGGCGCTGATGCAGCTCAGCCCGAACCCGATCGCGCTCGTGATCCTGCTCGCGTTCATTCTGGTCGCTCAGTTCACGACGAATCTGACGATCAACATCCTGCCGCCGACGTTGATTTTCATGGATACGTTCAAGATCTCGTGGCAACGGGGTGTCCTGTTGACCGGCCTGCTTGGAGTCGTGTCCTGTCCCTGGCTGATCATGGCGAACATGGGCGCATTCTCGGCGTTCATTCTGTATTACTCGGCGCTTTTCGGACCGATACTCGGTGTCATGCTGGCCGACTACTTCGTGATCAGAAAACAGCAGCTCGATGTGCCGGCGCTCTACGAATCCGGTGAGCGCAGCCGCTTCTGGTATCAGGGCGGATTCAATGCCGCCGGACTCATCGCCGTGCTCGTGCCGAGCCTGATCACGATGATCTGGTTCCTGCCGATGTCGTGGCTGATCGGTCTGCCGGTCGGATTCGTGCTGTACGTGCTGCTGTATCCGCGGCTGGCGGCGCGCGCGGATTAGCTTCCTGCCCGGCGCTGCTGCGTCGCCGCCTCATCGACGGATCCATCGCTCGACAGGACCACACCGAAGGCACGCGCTGCCATATCAGCTGACAGATAACCGTCGAGCACATCGTCGACGACCCGTTCGACAGGCCGTTCGAGCGCAGGGCCGTAACCGCCGCCGATGCCCCCGATCGCCCGGATCCGATCGCCGTTCGCGACCGGGATCGCCGCCAGCATCGACGGCAATTCGATCGCATCCTGGCCGTCGCGAATCAACTGCAATTGCGAGGTACGACCCTCTGCGCCACCGCGAAAGCCCCAGGGCGCATGCGAATGCCCGTCGCCCTCGACGCTGATCGTGCCGTCGGTCAGGAAGGCCACTTCCTTGATCGAATTGAGTCCGCCCCGCCACGTGCCGGCGGCGATCGCGTCCTCACGCAGCTCGTACCGCGTCACGCGCAGCGGCACGTGACTTTCGATGTCCTCGATCGGGTTGTTGCGCGTGTTCGCGTACAGGGTATCCACGCTATCCATGCCGTCCTTGCCGTAGCGACCGCCGTAGCTTCCCTCGAAAATCTCGATGTGGACCCACTGCTCCTCTGCGACGAATCCCGTGAACGTGACGGCCTTGAGATTCGCGACTCCGGCACAGACCCGGTCCGGCACGGCCGGGGCAAGCGCCCGCATCAGCGTATCGGCGACGACGTTGCCGGGCGCAAAGCGGGCAATGGTCGGTGCAGGAAAAATCGGATTCGCGATGCATCCGCGGGGCGCGGTGATCTTCACCGGGCGATACAACCCGTCGTTCTGCGGGATGTTTCCGAACACGTCGCTGTCGAGCAGGATCGATCGCAGCGTGAGCCACAACGCAACATCGACGGTGCCCACGAACGGCATATTGATCGCGTGTCCGGCGACCTGCGGAGCGGTGCCCGTCAGGTCGATGCTGAGATCACTGCCGGAGACGTTCACCGTGATCTTGACGGGCAGGTTCTTCAGCGCCGGATCGTCGCTGCCGAGAAAACCATCGACGTAACCGGTGGCGCTGTAAGTTCCGTCCTGCAGCTGCGCGATCTGTGCCCGCATCAACCGCTCGGAGTAATCGAAGAGGTCCTCGACCGCATCCATCAACGTGCCGCGGCCGTAGCGGTCGACCAGATCGAGAAGCCGACGTTCCCCGACATGACACGCAGCGATCTGTGCATCCATGTCGCCGACGACGAGGTCGGACACGCGAACGTTGTCCCTGATCATGCGCCATAGCGCTTCGTTGCGTTTGCCCTGATCGACCACCTTCAGTGCCCGAAAGCGCAGGCCCTCGGCATAGGAGTCCGCGCAGACGACGACACCGACACTGCCGGGCTGGCTCGAACCGATGTCGAGGTGGTGGGCCGTCGTGACCGAGAAGCCGATCAAATCCCCCTGATGGAAGATGGGCACGCAGAAGCCGATATCCGGACTGTGCGATGCGCCGTTGTAGGAATCGTTGTGAATGATCACGTCGCCCGGGCGGAACTCGTCGCCCCGGGCCGCGAATTCCTTGAGGATGCCGCGCACGTAGCCGGGGATCGGTCCGGACTGCAGCGGGGTGCTTTTCGAGCACTCGCAGAGTTGACGTCCGCGGGCATCACAGAGCGCGGCACCGAAGTCCTCGGACTCGCGGATGATGCTCGAGTAGGACATCCGCATCAGCTTGTAGCCCATCTCGATCGCAATGTTCTCGAGGCCGCCCTGAATGATGCTGGCGGTGACGGGATCGACCCGGGACTGCGCGTCCGAAACGTCGACAGGCTGTTTGGCGCTCATGCTGACCCGCTCCCACGAATTCCATTCGCCCGGGCTGCTCCTGGGCTGAGTCACTCCCGACCGAGGCTACTCCAGCTGCCCGTTCCGGACAACGCGATCTGAAGTTGACGCCAGCTTCAGTTATGGTACATACGAAGTCAACCGCCGGCCTGGCCGGGCGGATACCACGAGTGGGACGAAGCAATGCGACTGATCGGCGTCGACATCGGTGGCACCTTCACGGACATCGTCCTCACGGACACCGACAGTAACCGGACGCTGACTCATAAGGTGTCGAGCACCCCCGATGATCCTGCCCGCGCGTTCATGCTCGGGGTGCATGAGATCTGCCGGAGCGCCGGCGTCGAGCTGGCTGCGATCGATCACATCTTTCACGGCACGACGGTCGCGACCAATGCCGCGCTTCAGTACCGGGGCGCGCGCGCCGGCATGATCACGACGCGCGGCTTCCGTGACATCGTGCACATCGGCCGCCATCAGCGGCCGCAGCACTACTCGATCCAGCAAGGTATTCCGTGGCAGGACCAGCCGCTCGTGAAGCGGCGCTACCGCAAAGTCGTCACTGAACGCCTGACGCCGCCGCGCGGCGAGATCATCGTGCCGCTCGAGGAGGCCGAGGTACAGCAGGCCGCGCGCGAGCTCGAGCAGGCCGGCGTCGAGTCGATCGCGGTCTGCTTCCTGTTCTCCTACATCAATCCCGCGCACGAGCTGCGAGCGAAGCGGATCATTGCCGAGGAGTGTCCCGGGATCTTCGTGACGTGCTCGCACGAGGTGTCGCCGCAGTTCCGCGAGTTCGAGCGTTTCACGACCACCGCAATGAACGCGTTCATCGGCCCGCTCGTGCGGGATTACGTGGCCAGACTGCAGCAGAGCCTCGCGTCGGAGGGCTTCCGCGGCGAGGTGCACATCATGCAATCGAACGGCGGCGTGGCGCCCGGCCGTTCGGTTTCGGAGCTGCCCGTCTACACACTGATGTCCGGGCTTGCGGCCGGGGTGCTCGGCGGAGCCTGGATCGGTGAGCTCGCAGGGCGCCGCAACGTGATCACGCTCGACATCGGCGGCACCAGCGCGGACATCGGGGTGGTGACGGAAGGTCGGCTGGCCCAGGCGTCGGCACGGGACACGTTCGTCGCGGGATATCCGATTCTCGTGCCGATGATCGACCTGCACACGATCGGTGCGGGGGGCGGCTCGATCGCTCATGTGGATCGCGCCGGTGCTTTCAAGGTAGGGCCGCAGAGCGCGGGTGCCGTACCGGGGCCTGCGGCCTACGCTCAGGGCGGCACCGATGCCACCGTGACCGATGCCAACATCGTGCTCGGGCGGATCGACGTACACAACTTCCTCGGCGGCGCGATGCGTCTCGACCGGGACGCCGCCACGAACGCGATCCAGGGGTTGGCCGATCGGCTCGGACTGTCGCTGCTCGAAGCGGCCGAAGGCGTCGTGGCCGTGCTCAATTCGAACATGGCCAATGCGATCCGCGCGCGCACGGTACAGAAGGGTATCGATCCGCGTCAGTACGCTCTGGTCGCATCCGGAGGCGCGGGTCCGCTCCATGGGGCGGAGGTGGCGCGGCTTCTCGGCATCCCGGAAGTGATCGTGCCGCCGTATCCGGGCATCAACTCTGCGATCGGCCTGCTGACGACGGATCTCAAATATGACGTCGTGCGCACGGCGTTCCTCGTGTCGACGAGCGTCGATCTCGAGCGTCTCAACGCCGCGCTGGAATCAATGCAGGAGATCCTGAATGACCAGCTGCGCGCGGACAACATCGATCCTGCCACCGCGACCTTCCAGCGACATGCCGATGCGCGCTACGTCGGTCAAGGTTACGAGCTGCGACTTGCATTGCCCGCCTCGACGATCGGTGCGCAGGAGTTGCAGGCCGCACTGGCGAAGTTCCATGACCTGCACGAGCAGGAGTACGGACACCACTTCCCGCAATCGCCGATCGAGCTCGTCAATCTGCGCGTGACCGCCGTCGGCGAGGTGCCGAAGATCCGCGTGCCGCCCAGGCCTGCCGCGGGTTCGCTCGACGCCGCGCGCATCCGCAGCGACGCGGCCATGTTCCGTGTCGGCGTGGAGCTCGAGTCCTTCGAGACGACGTTCTACGAGCGCGGCAAATTGCCGCTACACACGCCCATTCCCGGTCCCGCGATCATCCTGCAGGTGGACTCGACGACGGTCGTGCCTCCGAACTGCACGGCCGAGGTCGATGATTCCGGGGCCATCGTCATCAAGCTGCCGCCCGCTCGGCAGGCAGCGTGAGTCGAGTCAATCATCAGGGCTGCAAGAAAGGGGAGAGCTGGTCATGAGATCGACGATCGTTCCGTGCCTGATGCTGGCCGCGCTGGCGGTCACCGACGCTCCCGTCTACGCGCAGCAGATGACGCTGGAGGAGGTGGTGGTCACCGCAACCCGCCGCGAGGAACGCCTGCTCGACGTCGCGAGCTCCGCCACCGTGTTCTCCGGTGAGGACCTGCAGTCGCTGCGGGTGCTCGAGCCACGCGACCTCGCCGAGCAGACGCCTGGACTGTTGACGAAGTACGGACCCAATGGCCTCGCCACGGTCGGGTTCTACATGCGTGGCGTCGGAATCAACGACTTCACCGGCACCGTCGACCCCTCCGTCGGCGTCTACGTCGATGAAGTGTTCCAGCCGACCCCCGACATGCTCAACTTCGCGGTCTACGACATCGAGCGCGTCGAGGTGCTGCGCGGTCCGCAAGGGACGCTGTACGGTCGCAACAGCACCGGCGGCGCGATCAACTTCATCACTGCGAAGCCGACCCGCGAATTCGAGGGGTTCGTCCGCGCGGGCTATGGGAGTTACGAGACCGGCACGCTGAGCGGTGCGCTGAGTGGACCGCTGACCGATACGCTGCTCGGCCGGTTCTCCTTCAGTGGAGTCAACAGCTCGAGCAGCTCCGGCTACTCGAAGAACCTCTTCACCGGCA
>Ga0268386_10001433_pt1 | contig 16388 bp, 21 predicted proteins | sample RVTome_15_FD_200260 | JGI IMG/M metagenome (GOLD analysis project Ga0268386, IMG submission 200260) | Soil microbial communities from uranium-contaminated site in the Upper Colorado River Basin, Wyoming, United States - RVT150D86... ...
GACCCTGGACGAACTCGTGGGCTTCCGCGCGCCGTGCAGCCGCCACCATCTGCGTATCGTCGGCGTCCGGGCGGCCGTAGAGGATATTGTCCCGCACCGAGCGATGCAGCAGCGAGGTGTCCTGAGTCACCATGCCGACCTGCGCGCGCAGGCTGTCCTGCGCGACCTCGGCGATGTTCTGGCCATCGATCAGCACCCGGCCACGCTCGACGTCGTAGAACCGCAGCAGCAGGCTCACGATCGTGCTCTTTCCGGCGCCGGAACGGCCGACCAGCCCAATCTTCTCGCCCGGTCGGATGTGAATCGAGAAATCGTCGATCACCGCGTGCCTGCCGCCGTAGCCGAAAGTGACGTGCTCGAAACGGATCTCGCCGCGCGGCACCTCGAGCGGCGGCGCATCAGGGCGATCGAGCACCGCGTGCGGCCGCGCCAGCGTGTCGATTCCATCCTGCACCGTCCCGATGTGCTCGAAGAGCGAGGCGAACTCCCACATGATCCAGTGCGAGATGCCGTTCAGGCGCAGTGCCATCGCCGTGGCTGCCGCGACGGCCCCGACGCCGACCTGCTCCTGCGTCCAAAGCCACACCGCGACACCTGCGGTGCCCGCGATCAGCGCCATGCTGAGCGTGTGGTTGACGATCTCGAAGCCTGTGACGAGCCGGAACTGCGCGTACGCGGTATGCATGAACTCCCGCATCGCACCGCGCGCGTAGCCCGCCTCGCGCTTGGCGTGCGAGAAGAGCTTGACGGTCGCGATGTTGGTGTACGCATCTGCGATCCGGCCGGTCATAAGCGAGCGCGCGTCCGCCTGCTGCATTGCCACGCGACCGAGTCGCGGCACGAACCATGCGAGCGTCGCGAGGTAGAGCGCGAGCCAGCCGAGAAACGGCAGCAGCATCCACAGATCGAAGCCGGCCAGCACCACGATGATGGTTGCGAAGTAGATGACGATGAACGCCCCCATTTCGCCGATGATCATCCAGGTGTCGCGCACGGCCAGCGCTGTCTGCATCACCTTGGCCGCGATGCGGCCGGCAAACTCGTCCTGGTAGAAGCTCATGCTCTGGCCGAGCATCATCCGGTGGAAATTCCAGCGCATCCGCATCGGAAAATTCGCGGCCAGCGCCTGATGCTTGAGAAACGCCTCGAGGGCCACGACCAGCGGGCTCGCGGCGATGATGGCGGCGAGGAACAGCAGCTTGTCGCGCTCCTTCGCCCAGAACTGTGCCGGCTCGACGGCAGTTAGCCAGTCGACGACATGTCCCAGCATCGAGAACAGCAGCGCTTCGAACACGGCGATAACCGCCGTGCTGAGGGTCATACCCAGCAGGATGGGCCGCATGCCTTGCGAGCACGCCCAGATGAAGGAAACGAAGCCTCGCGGCGGCGAGCGCGGAGTGCCTTCCGGGTACGGATAGACCAGTTTTTCGAAACGTCCGAACAAAGACGGCTCCCAGAGGTCCAGACCGGGCCGGTCCCTGACCGGACCGGACACAGACCGCGGAATGCCCTGAGACGCCCCGCGGGTCCGGCAAGTTTGCTGCATCGGCGCACCGGCCGCGAGACCGGGGAGTATGCTCTGCGACCGAGCGATAGAACCGGGCGGCGCCCCGATGGAGGCGGAGATGAGCAAGGGCATGGATAAAAGGAAGGAAGCGAAGAAGAAACCGCTCAAGACACCGGAGGAGAAGCGCGCGGCGAAGCGGGAGAAGAAGGCCCACCGCGGCCTCACCTCGCTCTGACGGCGCGGGTCCGGGGTTGCCACCATCGCCGCACGACGTCGCCCGAACGGAACGGTTGCGGCCCGGCAGTTGCTCGGACTGGCCAACATCGAGCCAGCGCGCCTCGAACGGGACGCGTTCAATCGCCCCACGCTGACGGTCGCCCGCGAGCTGCTCGGAAAATTCATCGTGCATCGACACGGCCGGGGCATCCGGTCGGCGATGATCACCGAAGTCGAGGCGTACAAGGGACCGCAGGATCTCGCTTCGCACGCGCGTGGCGGGCGCCGGACGCGACGAGTCGAGCCGCTCTATGGGGAGGGCGGAACGATTTACGTGTACTTGGTCTATGGCATGCACTGGCTGCTCAACTTCGCCACCGCCGGGGCAGGCCGGCCTGAAGCCGTGCTGGTGCGCGGCGTGCTGGCGGGGACGGCCGACGCACCCGAGCCGGTTCCTGGACCGGGACGCGTCGCGCGGCATCTGGGCATCAACCAGCGTCTCGACGGCCTGGACGCCGCGACCTCCGATCGCATCTGGATCGAAGACCGCGGGATCACCGTTCCCGCGCACGCATTACGGCGCGGTCCGCGTGTCGGCATCGATTACTCGGGCACCTACTGGGCGGCGCGGCCCTGGCGGTTCTGGGTCGCGGTGGATTTCCCGGCGCCACGTCGCCCAGAATGAAGACATTCCGAGGCTGATACAGGGACGCTGGCCATGGCCGACAACCGACGCCTTACGTTTTTCCACGCGCCGAATACCCGTTCGACCGGCGTGCTCACGCTGCTCGAGGAGCTGGGCTGCGACTACGATCTGCACGTGCTCAACATGAAGACCGGGGAGCAGCGCCAGCCCGAGTACCTAGCGATAAACCCGATGGGAAAGGTGCCGGCGATCCGCCATGGCGATGCGATCGTCACCGAGCAGCCTGCCGTGTATCTCTACCTCGCCGACCTGTTTCCCGAGGCCGGGCTGGCCCCGACGATCGGCGATCCGCTGCGGGGACCATATCTCCGTTGGCTCGTCTTCTACGGGTCGTCGTTCGAACCCGCCGTCATCGACCGTTCGCAACAGCACGCGCCCGCCCCAATGGCGACCTCACCCTACGGTGACTTCGACACGATGCTCAGCACGCTGACTGGACAACTCGCTCGCGGCCCCTACCTGCTCGGCGCGCGGTTCACGGCGGCCGACGTCCTATGGGGCGTAGCGCTCGCATGGACGACGGCGTTCAAGCTGGTGCCGGCGCTGCCGCCGATTCAGGCGTACGTCGAGCGCGTCAACGGGCGGCCGGCGGTGGCACGTGCACGGGAGAAGGACGGCCGGCTGGCGGAAGCTCAGGCCTGAGCGCGGAGGCACCATGCGGGATCTGGCACCGGACATACTGCGTCAACGGCTCCTCATCGAAGGCTATTTCACGGCGCGTGTCGATCGCGATGCCGTGGAGGGCTACCTGAACGGAATCGCGGCGGCGCTGCAGCTTCGCACGTACGGCGCGCCGATCGTTCACGATCCCGCAGGTCTGGGAAAGCCCGAGAACCAGGGCTTCGACGCGTTCATACCGCTCATCGACTCGGGAATCTCGTTGTACGTCTGGAGCAAGCCGAAGTTCTTCGCGGCCGTGCTCTTCACCTGCAAGCGGTTCGACGTCGGGCGCGCGCTCGATTTCACTCGCACGCACTTCGGCGCTGCCGAAATCGAGCACCGCGAGTTTTAGCGTCCCGAATGACACAGGTGCTTTCGACCCCGCGTCTGGTACTCCGGCATGCGACGACCGCGGATGACCATTTCATATTCGAGCTGGTGAACGACCCCGCATTCATCCGCAACATCGGCGATCGGGGCGTGCGCACGCTGGCCGATGCGGAGCGCTACGTGCTCGACGGTCCGATCGCGAGCTATGAGAAGTTCGGCTTCGGCATGTACGTCGTCGAGCTGCGCGAGTCCCGCACGCCGATCGGCCTGTGCGGTTTCGTCAAACGCGACTGGCTCCCGGACGTGGACATCGGGTTCGCCTTCCTGCCACAGTACCGCTCGCAGGGCTACGCACACGAATCCGCGAGCGCCGTGCGGCGCTACGGGCACGAGGTGCTCGGGCTCACGCGGATCGTCGCAATCGTCTCGCCGGGGAATGCGGACTCGATCCGGTTGCTCGAGAAGATCGGCCTGCGTTTCGAAAGCATGGTCCGGCCCGTCAACGAAGATGCCGACATCAAGCTGTTCGCTGCCGGGGCCTGACGCCTTCCCGGGTCGAAGGAGACCACCATGGGCTTGCAAGACTACGAGGGGCGCTGTCATTGCGGCGCAATCGGCTTGACGTACCGAACCGCCCTCCCGGGCGACCGGTGGAGCATCCGCGCCTGCCAGTGCACGTTCTGCCGCCTGCACGACGCGCTTTCGACCTCCGATCCGCAGGGCGGGCTCGACTTCACGATCCGCGAGCCCGAGCTGCTGCAACGCTATCGCTTCGGCGGGCGCACGGCCGATTTCCTGCTCTGCCGGCGCTGCGGCGTCTATCTCGGCGCGCAGATGATCGCTGACGACCACGCGCTGGGGATCGTCAACGTTCACGCGCTGCGCGAGCCCCCATCGGAGCTGCCGCTCGCCGTCGCGATGTCGTACGACGGCGAGAGCGCGAGCGAGCGCCAGGCGCGGCGCATGAAACGCTGGACCCCCGTGGCGCAGGCGGCATAGAGAAGGGAGCTTCGCATGGCCGGGTCATTCGTATACGTCTGGGAGTTCGTGGTCGACGGTGCGCGACGCGTCGAGTTCGAGCATCACTATGGCCCGCGGGGGTCATGGGCCGCTCTCTTTCGCCGCGCGAACGACTACCTCGGTACGGAGCTGCTGAGCGACGAGGCCACGGCCGGGCGTTACCTGACCATCGATCGCTGGCGTAGCGCGGAGGCCTATCGCGCGTTCCGCAGCAGATTCGCCACGGAGTACGCCGCGCTCGACCGTCAGTGCGAGGCGTTTACGCGCGAGGAACGCTCGCTTGGCAGTTTTACGGAGATCGTGCCTTGAACGCAGAGACCAACGTCACCGAGATCGCACCCGACACGTACCGGATATCGACTTTCCACGATGGGTTCGGCATCCAGTTCAATCAGTTCCTAGTCGCCGATGAGGAGCCGTTCCTGATGCACACCGGCATGCGGCGGATGTTTCCCGCGACGCTGGCCGGTGTGTCGCGACTCATGGACCCCGCGCGGTTGCGGTGGATCGGTTACAGCCATTTCGAGCCGGACGAATGCGGCGCGCTCAACGACTGGTTCGGCGTGGCACCGAAAGCGCAGGCGATCTGCAGCCAGGTCGGCGCGATGGTCATGCTCGCCGACTTTGCCGACCGCGCACCCCGGCCGCTCGCCGACGGCGAAACCCTCTCGATCGGCCGCCATCGGTTGAAGTTCATCGCCACACCTCACCTGCCGCATGGCTGGGATGCGGGTCTGTTTCTCGACGAGTCGAGCCGGACGCTTTTCTGCTCGGACCTGTTCTTTCAGCCCGCGGACCCGGCGCCGGTTCGCGAATCTGGCTTGCTCGAGGCCGCGCGAGACGCGATGCGGGCCGGGCTCGCCGGTCCGCTGGCGAACGACGTTCCCTACACGCCGTACACCGACGCGACCATGCGGCGCCTCGCGGAGCTCAGGCCAGATGTACTGGCTGTGATGCACGGCTCCTCGTTCCAAGGCGACGGCCGCGGTGCGCTTCTTGGGCTCGCGGATACAATGCGCGAGCTCCTGGCTCGCTGAGGCGGTCGCACGCGATGCACGCGCCGCCGCTTACGGGCGGTGCAGCGCCAGGCGCAGCCCGAGGGCGATAAAAGTCGCGCCCGCCGCGCGCGAGAGCATGCTCCCCATCGCCGGACGCTGGAGCAGCAGATTGCGGCAGCGGGCCGCTGCGACCGCGAGGACCAGGCACCAAGTCAGGCCCGTGGTGATGAAGGTCGCGCCGAGCAGCAGAAACGCTTCGACCTTGCGCTCGCTCGCGGGATCGATGAACTGCGGCAGGAACGCGAGAAAGAACAGCGCCACCTTCGGGTTGAGCAGGTTGGTTACGATGCCGCGGCGAAACGCGAGACGCCCCGCCGCGGCGTCCCCCGCGGCCAGGTTCCCAGGCACCAGCGAACGCGACGTGAGCGCGCGCACGCCGATGTAGATCAGGTAGGCAGCGCCGAGCAGCTTTACGACCGTAAACGCGGTGGCCGAGGTCGCGAGGATCGCCGACAGCCCGAGTGCCGCCGCGAGCGTGTGCACGATGCTGCCCGCGGCGATGCCGAACGCGGCAGCGATACCGGCGCGACGGCCGGCGCCGAGACTGTTGCCGAGTATGAAGAAGGTGTCCTGCCCCGGGGTCAGGTTGAGCAGGATTCCCGACAGTACGAACAGCCAGTAATCGTGTATTCCAGGCACGTGCGCGTTGCGTTGCTGCGACGCCGCCGGGCTCATCCCCAGTCTCGCCGATCCAGCGGTTCTATGCTATCTGTTTCGCGATGATCGCGAAGTTCATTCTTCTGGCGCTCGGCTCGGTGCAGGGCTCGACCGCGGTCGTGATCGATGTGGCAGCTGCGCGACGGGCGGCGAGCGCACCGTCCGCGGCCGCGGCCGCAGCGCGCATCGAGCAGCATGCTTCGCGCGGAGCCACCGATGCGCTGGTGACCGAGATCCGGGCGGTGCTGACGGATCCCACCCTCGCGCCCGCGGCGCAGGAATGGTTGCTCGAATCCGGGCTGCATCGGCTGCGGCGACTGCCGGTCACGCCCGCCGCGCGCGCACTGACCGGCGAGCTGTCGAAGCGCACCCCCAGGGTCTACACGCGGGTCGAGCCGGAACACGGCCGCCAGGGCGTGCCGCTCTACGACGTAGGCGCCGTCGCGCGTTACGCGGAGCGCGATTGGACACGGAACGACGCACGCGTCGCCGCCGTGCGGGTGCTCGAGCTCGGAAACACGGAGGCGCTCGACACATGGCTCCGCCAGGACGGGTCGCCGCGCGCCATGGCGGTGCGCGATGGAATATTCGATGCCTGGCGCGCAGCCGGCGCCGCAGTGCTCGCTCGCCAGCGGCCGGCCGTCGTCGCCGCGATGCTCACGGGGCGAGACGCCGATCGTCTGGCGCTCGAGCTCGCACGGCGGCTGAGTGATCCCGAGCTCTACTCGCTCACGATCGGACACGCGGAACCGATGGTAGCGCTCGCGGCCGTGCAGGCCGCGGCGCGTGAGCTCGATTCCGGCACGGCGCTCGATCTGCTCGGCAAAGCGGCGGACCGCGAGCCCATCGCCTCGGCAGCGCTGCTCGCGATCGGGCGGCTGGCCGCGACGGACAGCGCCGCGCAGCAACTGCTGCTCGATCGCCTGTCGGATCCGGTCAGCGGCGAATCCGCGGCGGCGGCACTCGCTCGCATCGACGAACCCTCGCTCGCGGCGCGGCTTGGCGCGCGTCTGCAGGCGGCAAAGGACGAGCCGACGCGGCGCCGCCTCGCGCTGGCGCTCCGGTTGAACGGCAGCCCGGCCGCGCGGGATGCGCTCGGGCGTCTGGTCGACTCGAAACAGGGCTCGCCGCAGCTCAGGAAGGAGGTTGCCGCATGGCTCGGACGCGGACGGTAATCGTCTGCGGCCTGTACTTCCTCGCCGCTGCACCCACGACGTGGGGCGTGTGCCAGTTCCAGAACGACGAGATCGTCAACCCGTTCGAAGCTGGCTGCGGCGACGTGATCCTGACGTACACCGATTCCGATGCCACGGGCAACAACATCGCGCTCGGTTATCCGGTGCCGATACCCGTCGATTCCCTGACGCCGGTCGATGGATTCCGCACCTACGACAGCCTGTTCGAGCGTCACCAGTCACTGCTCACGATGCACGACGAGGTCGACGGGGAGATCGTCGGTGAGACCGTCGCAGGCCGGGACATCTGGGCCTATCGCCTCGGCGACGACGATTCGACGACCGCGGAGGGCTTTGCCGAGGGCGCGGTGCTGGTCAACGGCGGCATTCACGCGCGGGAATGGCAGACTCCGGAGGCGGTCACGGGGCTGATGGAAGTCCTCGTCGAGGGCAAGGTGGACGGCGGCTTCGGGCAATTCCTCATCGAGAACCTCACCACCGTGCTGCTGCCGGTGAACAACGTCGACGGTTTTCTACAGACGCAGCGCTTCGCTGATCGCACGACGGCCGATCGCGAGCAGCCGCGCGATGGGCGGATGCGGCGCAAGAGCATGCGCAATCCGCAGACGCAGGGTGCAATCGACGAGGACCTCGCGACGGTCGGCGACAACTTCTGGGGCATCGACCTCAATCGCAACTCGGTCGACGGATTTGGCCAGGGCGGCGGCAGCAGCGGAAGCGAGACCAGTCTGATCTACCGCGGCGCCTCACCCGCCTCAGAGCCCGAGATCGCGGCGCTGCAGAGCGCGGCGACGCTCGCGCCGGTGGCGCGGCTCCGCTTCTTCAGCGATACACACTCCTTTGGCCAGGTCTACCTCGCCCCGACCACCGGCAACGCGCGGCGCAACAGCATCACCGCACAGCTCGCCGCGCGGATGCGCGCCGCTTCGATGCGCGGCTACGCCTTTGGTCCGGCTGCCGCCGGCTCACCGGGGATCGGCACGACCGCCGATTACTTCGCCTTCACGCACTCGGTGCCGAGCTGGACGATGGAGCTCGAGCCGGCGAACGGCGGGCAGGATTACGGCGGCCTCGCGACCCACGGCCACAGCGGCTTCGTGCTGCCCGCGAACGAGGCGGCGCGGATGCGCGAGGACGTCGCGCGGATGTACCTGCTTGGTTTCTACCGGCAGGCCGGGCCGCCCGCGGTGCTCGCTGCGCAGATCCGCGATCTGGACAGCGACCAGGTCGTCTACGAGGCCGCGTGGCAGCAGTCCTCCGCCACCGCTCGCACGCTCGCTGCGTCGACCAACCTTCCGATGGTGCCGGGGCGCGACTACCGGCTCTGGGTCGCATTCAACAAGCCGATGCGCGTACGCGATGCTGGCGACGTCGTGGCCTATCGCGGCCAGGCGAGCGGTGCCAGCGTCGGTACGGTAACGCTCGAGTTTCCCGACCTGACCGGGCAAGACCTGACCCTGGCCGTCGCGGGCGGCGACGCGTGGCTCGCGACGCCGGGTGGCTCGCCGGACGGGTTCCTGCGCTACACCGACGATGCGTTCGCCGTGAATTTCACGTTGCCGGCTAACCTGCCGGTCACGGCCTCGACCGCGGCTGTGCTGTCGCTGTCGGTGCGCGATCTTGCCGACATGGCCCTGGACGCGAATCCCGCCACGGCGGCGGACTGGGCAGACGGTCACTGGGTGCGGCTGGAGGATGCGCTCAACGCCGAGAACGATGTCGGCGGCATCGACTGCTCGTTCAAGCCGTTCGCAGCGCCGCAGGACGGCGCGGCGCCGCCCGCCGGCGAGGTGGTCTGCGCCGCGGCAACGCCCCCGCCACCACCGCCGCCACCAGCGCCGCCACCGCCCGAGGGCGGTGGCGGTGGAGGCCCGTTTGACTGGGCCGTGGCCGCGCTGGCGTGCGGGCTGCTTGGACGTCGGCGAAGCTCCGCACATTGCCGAGTCCGTGAGCCGCGGCGGGCAGGCCCGCAGGCATGATGCACAGCGTCACGCTCATCACGACCATCGCGGCGGGCTTCGGGCTCGCGCTCATCCTCGGCTTCATCGCGGTGCGTCTCGGGCTACCGGCCCTGATCGGCTACCTGCTCGCGGGCGTGGTGCTGGGGCCGGCGACGCCCGGCTACGTGGCCGATCTCGAAATCGCGGGTCAGCTCGCCGAGATCGGCGTCATGCTGCTCATGTTCGGGGTCGGACTGCATTTTTCGTTTGACGATCTGCTTTCGGTGCGCCGCATCGCGCTGCCCGGCGCGATCGTGCAGATCGCGGTCGCCACGTCGCTCGGCGCAGGGCTCGCGACGCTCTGGGGCTGGCCGCTCTCGTCCGGCATCGTGTTCGGCTTCGCGTTGTCGGTCGCAAGCACGGTCGTGCTGCTGCGCGCGCTGGAATCACGCGGCGAGCTCGAATCGGTAAACGGGCGAATCGCGGTCGGCTGGCTGGTGGTCGAGGACCTGGTAACGGTGCTGGTCCTCGTGCTGATGCCGCCGCTGGCGGCGGTGATCGCCACACCGGCGGAGTCGATGGACGTCGGCGAGGTGCTGCGCACCCTCGCAAGGACGGTCGGCGCGATCGGCGTGTTCGTGGTGCTGATGCTGGTCGTCGGCCGACGGCTGTTCCCGTGGCTGTTGTGGCAGGTGGCGCGCACCGGCTCGCGCGAGCTTTTTACGTTGTGCGTGATCGCGGCAGCGCTCGGCATCGCCTATGGGTCCTCGGCGCTCTTTGGCGCGTCCTTCGCGCTCGGCGCTTTCTTTGCAGGCATGGTCTTGCGCGAATCGGATCTGAGCTACCGCGCGGCGCAGGAATCGCTGCCATTGCGCGACGCTTTCTCGGTGCTGTTCTTCGTCTCGGTCGGCATGTTGTTCAACCCCGCCGTGGTACTCACGCGTCCGCTCGAGGTCCTGGCCGTCGTCGCGGTGATCCTGGTCGGCAAGTCGCTTGCGGCGTTCCTGCTGGTCGTCGCATTTCGTTATCCGCTCAACACGGCGCTCACCGTCTCGGCAAGCCTGGCCCAGATCGGCGAGTTCTCGTTCATCCTTGCCGGTCTCGGCGTAACGCTCGGCCTGCTGCCGGTGGAGGGACAAGACTACATCCTGGCCGGCGCCATCATCTCCATCGCACTGAATCCGATCGTGTTCCAGACTGTCGAGCCCGCGGAGCGCTGGTTGAAGGGGCGGACCGGCCTGGCACGCAGGCTCGAACGCCGGCCGGATCCGCTGGCGGTACTGCCGGCCGAAACGGCGGCGCACGCTCCCGCAGGTCACGTCGTGCTCGTGGGCTACGGACGGGTAGGTCGCCGTATCGGTCAGGCGCTCAGCGAGCGCGCGCTCCCATTCGTGGTGGTCGAGCAGAACCGCGAGCTGGTCGAGAAGCTGCGCGCACAGGGTGTGCAGGCGGTCGCAGGCGATGCCGCCGATGCCGCGGAGCTCGCACAAGCACACATCGCACGGGCGCGCATGCTGGTCATCGCGATCCCAGACGCCTTCCAGGCGCGGCAGATGATCGAGTCGGCACGCACGCTCAATCCGGGGATCGAGACGGTCGTCCGCACGCACAGCGAGGAGGAAGCCGAGCTGCTCCGCAAGGAGAATGCCGGCAAGGTCTTCATGGGGGAGCACGAGCTCGCGGTGGGCATGACCCGTCATGTGCTGGAACGGGTCGCACCCGGATGAGTTCGCGATGACCAGGACGCGACCACTCGCCACACACGGTCTCACGCACATCGCGCTCGCGGTGAAGAGCCCGTCGCGCTCGCTCAAGTTCTATCGCGCGGTGTTCGGCGTCAGGGAGTATTACCGCGACGCGGACTCGGTACAGGTGCCGGGTCCCGGACTGCAGGACGTCATCGCCTTCGAACGCGATGCCGAGCACGCGGGAGCGCCCGGCGGATCATCCATTTCGGGTTCCGGCTGCTGAGACCCGAGGACATCTATGCGGCAGTCGCCGCGGTCGAGCGCGCCGGCGGCTCGGTCAGCTCGCGCGGAGATTTCGCGCCAGGCTGCCCATATGCCTTCGTGAGGGACCCCGATGGTTACGAGATCGAGATCTGGTACGAGTAGGATCCGGCGCGCCGGATGAGTGAAGCCGTGACCCCGAAGCTTGCGGGCGCCGCGCGCTGGCTGTGCTGGTTCGGCGTGCTGCTCGTCCTGCTCGGCCTCGCCACGGGCGCGTTCATCCCGCTGTTCGACAGCGCGCGGCAAGGGCTCGCGGCGCACACCGCCGGCGTGCAGAACGGGATCCTGCTCACGGTGCTCGGGCTGCTCTGGCGTCATCTGCGGCTCTCGCCGCGGGTGGAACGCGTCGCCGCCGTCGCGGGCGTGTTCTCGCTCTACGTGATCTGGATCGCGCTCGTGCTCGCAGCCGCATTCGGCACCAGCCGCTCGACACCGATCGCCGGCGCAGGTCACCAGGGAGAGGCGTGGCAGGAATCGCTGGTCTCGACCCTGTTCGGTGCGGGCTCGGTGGCCCTGATCGCCGCGATACTCGGCGTGCTCTGGGGGCTGCGTCCCGTACGCGCGGCGTCGGAGTAACATTCGCGGATCGCGGTCCGGCCCCGGACCAGCCGTCACACGGAGGGACGCACCATGGCGATCAAGGTCCTCTACACGACGCACGCGATTGCGACCGGCGGCCGCAACGGCCATACGCGTTCCGCGGACGGGCTGGTCGACGTCGAGTTGTCGGTGCCCAAGTCCATGGGCGGCCCCGGCAAGGCGGGAGCGACCACCCCCGAGGATCTCTTTGCCGCGGGCTACGCCGCGTGCTTCGGCAGCGCGGCGGAGTTCGTCTCGCGGCAGATGAAGCTCAATCCGACCTCGCTCGAGATCAAGGCGATCGTCGGCATCGGCACCCGCGACGCCGGCGGATTCGGACTCAAGGTCGACCTGGAAGCCACCGTCGGCGGATTGTCGGCGTCGGATGCGGAAAAGCTCATCCAGGGTGCGCACCAAGTCTGCCCGTACTCCAACGCCATCCGCGGCAACGTCGAGGTGGGGCTCGCGACGAAGGTAAAGGACACATGAACGCCACGACGTCGCGCGCGGCACCTCGCACCGCCGAGGTCAGGGCACAGGTGAGCCCCGCGGAATGGGAGCTGCGCGTCGACCTCGCGGCCTGTTACCGCCTGGTCGCGCTCTTCGGCTGGGACGATCTCGTGTTCACACACATCTCGGCGCGCGTGCCGGGACCCGAGCATCAGTTCCTCATCAATCCGTATGGTCACCTGTTCGAGGAGATCACGGCCTCGAGCCTCGTCAAGATCGATCTCGACGGGCACAAGGTCCAGGACAGTCCCTACGACATCAACCCCGCGGGGTTCACGATCCACAGCGCGATCCACGCAGCGCGCGCGGACGCGAAGTGCGTGCTGCACGTCCACAGCGTCAACGGCGTGGCCGTGTCGGCGCAGAAGTCGGGTCTGCTGCCGATCTCGCAGCAGGCGACGGTCGTGCTGTCCTCGCTCGCCTACCACGACTACGAGGGGATCGCGCTGCACGAGGACGAGAAGCCGCGGCTGGTGCGCGATCTCGGCGACCGCAACTTCCTGATGCTGCGCAATCACGGTTTGCTGACCGTCGGTGAGAACGTTGCGGACACCTTTCTCTATATGTACGTCTTAGAGGCGGCGTGCACGATCCAGGTACGCGCGCAGGCCGGTGGCGGCGAGCTGATTCCGGTCGATCCGCGGATCGTGGCCGGCGTCAAGGCGGCGGTGCGCGAGGTTACGCGCTCGCTGGGCGGCGGGATCGCCTGGCCCGGGCTCCTGCGCCGGCTCGACCGCGTCAACCCCGGCTACCGCGACTAGCCCTTCGCATCGCGAACGGAATCGGCACGATGATACGCGGCAGCTGCCTGTGCGGGCGGGTTCGCTACCAGATCATTGGTGCGCTGGGCGCCACGGGACATTGCCATTGCTCGATGTGCCGCAAGGCCCACGGCGCGGCGTTCGGCACGTATTCGCGGGTGCGGCGGCGCGATTTCCGCTTCGTCGCGGGCGAGGACGATGTGCAGGTATACGCATCCTCGCCGGGAATCTCGCGCTCGTTCTGCCGGCACTGCGGCGCGACGCTGCAGTACATCACCGATGCGAATCCCGACTCCTTCGCCCTCGCGCTCGGCACGCTCGACGACGACCCCGGCGTGCGGCCGGAAAGTCACATCTTCGTCCGCTCGAAGGCACCCTGGTTCGAGATCACCGATTCGCTTCCGCAACACATGGACGACGGCTGACACGACGGAGGTTTGACATGGCGATCGAACAGATGGTCAAGGGCACGTGTTTCTGCGGCGCGGTCGAAGTGACGGCGCATGGCCAGCCCGTGGCGATGGGGTATTGCCACTGCGAATCCTGCCGGCACTGGTCCGCCGCGCCGGTGAATGCCTTCACGCTGTGGCGCCCGGAAGCCGTCCGCATCACGCGCGGAGCGGCGCAGCTCGGCTCGTATGCAAAGAATCCGCAAAGCGTGCGACGTTTCTGCCGAACTTGCGGCGGTCACGTGCTGACCGAGCACCCGACGATGGGCCTCACCGACGTCTACAGCGCGATCATTCCGGACCTGCGCTTCAAGCCCGCCGTGCATGTTCACTACCAGGAGACCGTGCTGCACATTCCCGACGGGCTGCCGAAGATGAAGGACGTGCCGGCGGAGCTTGGCGGTTCGGGAGAGACGCTGCCGGAGTAGCGCGATCGGGACGGTTCGCGCCTGGTGCTACCGGCGAATCGCCGGAATGATCTCGGCACCGACGATCTCATCGCGCCACCGGTTCCAGATCCCGCCCTGCTGGTAGTTGCCACCGGTCAGGACGACGACCAGCTCGAGCTCCGGTATCACGAGCAGCATCTGGCCGCCGTTGCCGGTCGCCTCGTAGTCGTCATAGCGGCGCTCGCGGGAACGCACTCCGTTCAGATGCCAGGCGTAGGCATCGTCCGCCTCAAAGTAGGCCTCCATCAGCTCGCCCTCGAGCGCCGGACCGAAGCTGGTCTCGCCCGCCCAGATATCGTCGGCGTTCGCGGACACCACCGGCGCCGCCAGCACGGCCAGCACCAGACACATGCAGCGACCGATGACAGAACGCAGATTGAACACCGGAGCCTCCAGACGATTTGCGTTCAACCGAACCGAACGCCGGAGTCGCGTCGCATTGCCGTGAGTTCCTGCGCGACACGCAGCGGCGCGCCCGCGCCCTCGACGACGATCGCGTTCTGCCCGAAGGTGACGCCGCGCAACGCCGCGTCCCAGCGATAATTGCGCAACGTGCGCAACGGCTCCTTGGGGTCGCGTTCCGCCGTCAATTGGTCGGTCGTCGGGATCGTGCAGCGCGTGCAAGCCTTGACGAGGCGGAGCGTGAGAGGCCCCGCACGAAGCTCATGGATCGCGTCCTCCCCATACGGCTCGACCCCGTCGAGCACGAGGTTCGGCCGGAACCGGTTCATCGGTAGCGGCGCGGGCAGGCGCGCGTTGAGGTCCGCGAGCGACGCGAGCGACACGACGAGGAGCGCATACGCATCGGCGAAACGGCTGTAGCCCGGCGTGCGGCCGGTGAAATCCCGATCGCTCACGCGTCGATGGGCCGGATCGAACCGCACCAGCCGCAGCGGCCGGCCGAGCAACTCGCCGAGCCAGCGCGCGGAGTCATCGCCCTGGTCGTGCGCCACGCAGTGGTGGCGCCAGACGACGACCTCGCGGAGCTCCCCGTGCAGGCTGAGTGGAACGTCCACCCCGCCGTGACCGGCGCATGAGAGCCTCAGCCGCGCGTCGTCGACTTGCGTTTCGATCAGCGCGAGCCGCGGCTCCTCGCGCTGCGTGAGGAAACGCCCTTCGGGGCTCACCACCATCCACTCGCGGTCATGCTCCAGCCCGGCGTCGGTGACGACGGCCGCCGAGCGCTCGATGCCGCGGCAGGACTTCACCGGGTAGACATGCAGGGACGCGACGCTGATCATGGCTGCCGATAATACGGTGCCGGCTTGCAGAAATCGGTCAAAAAACCCGCCCCCCGGCGTCGAGCGCGACCTGCCGCCAAGACGTTCCGCCGTGCCCCGATCGGCAGCCTGCGCGTCTTCGCCGCCGTGGCGCAGCACATGAGCGTCAGCCGCGCGGCCGACACGCTCGGTGTCACGGCCAGCGCGGTCAGCATGCAGTTGAAGACGCTCGAGGCCTACCTGCAGTTGCCGCTGCTGCGCCGCCGTGGCCGTAACCTCGAGCTCACGCCGGAGGGCGAGCGGCTGCTGCCGCGTGTCGAGCGGGGCTTACGCGAGCTCGAGGAAGCGATCGATGCCGCGCGCGGCGACCGCTGCGAAGGCGAGATCCCGGTGACGACTTTGGCGTCGTTCATGCAGCAGTGGCTGATGCCGCGGCTGCCGGATTTCCAGGCGCGTCACCCGAAGCTCGAGATCACGATCCACACCTCGGCCGAGGCGGTCGACTTGCGCCAGTCGCGGCTGCAGGCCGCGATCCGGATGGGGCGCGGTCACTGGCCGGGGCTGCACGCGGAGAAGCTGCTCGATGAATGGCTGGTGGTCGTATGCGCGCCCATGCTGCTCGCGCGCCACGGACCGGTGCGTACGGCGAAGGATCTGCGCCCGTACCGGCTGGTGCACAGCACCTCGGAGCCCTGGTCGAGCTGGCTGCTCGAGCACGACGATCAGCGCGATCTCGCGCGCACCGCGCTGTACGACGATTCGGTCACCGTGATCCGCGCCGCCGAAGCGGGTCACGGGCTCGCGCTCGCGCGCTGGAGCCTGGTCGAATCGGAGCTCCGCCTGGGCCGGCTGGCGCTCGCGAGCGAACGGGTCGTCCAGTCCGAGCTCGCGTACTATTTCGCCTGCCTGCCGGAGTACTTGAACGTCGAAAAAGTGCGGCTGCTCCGGCTCTGGCTCATCGAGCAGGCGCGCGCGTTTCCGCCGCCGCCGGGCGCGCGGCCCCGCTGAAAAAGGGCTGTTCTGGCTATCTTCAGTTTTTCTTAAACGGCGTTCAGCACTTCGAAACGAGGGACTCCGCCGTCCCGGCACCATGCTCCCCACAGGTGAAAACCACCCACCTG
>Ga0268386_10001434_pt1 | contig 16385 bp, 18 predicted proteins | sample RVTome_15_FD_200260 | JGI IMG/M metagenome (GOLD analysis project Ga0268386, IMG submission 200260) | Soil microbial communities from uranium-contaminated site in the Upper Colorado River Basin, Wyoming, United States - RVT150D86... ...
GGACAGGTCAGCGGACAGGATGTCGAGTTGTGCCGTCACTTCGGGGAGAACGCCGTCGGGGAGGGCGGTGCGAACGCCGTCGAGACGCAGCTGCCAGTCGCCAAAAGCTCGCGCCGCCTCGTCCAACCCGATCACGGTCGGGTCGGTCTCCAACGCGGGCGCAACCAAGATCGGGAGAACCGCCATCCGATAGGCATGGGCATCGCCTACGAGACGCACGGCGTCAAGGGCCGCCGATGCGGCGGCGGCGGCATCCGAGCGGATCGGTATCTCTGACGAGGGGAGGGCGGCGGAGCCCTCGAACAATGCCCGGGCAGCACCGTCGACTTCGAACAACACCGAGGTCAGTCGAAGTGCGTCAGCCTCGGTGAGGCTGGAGTTGAGGTCCGCCAGCGCCGGCAGAGAGCCCTCGAGAGCCACCGCCTGAGTGGTGATGGCCGCGAGCGAAGCCTCCGCCTGTGCCGCCGGTCGCTGGTAGATCCAATAGGCGAGCCCGGAGATGGCGCCGAGGGCGATCACGAACACGACGATAAGACTCCAACGCAGGTTGCCACCGTCGAGCCGACTTCCGAGGTCTTGAGGCTGCCAATCGGCGAATGCGTCTGGCTCGGGTGGGGGAGCGACATGACGACCCCGGGGCAACTCGTCGTCCACGACAATGGGGCTGTCCGACCACACAGAGGCGGCGTCGGAGAAGCCGAGGCTCTCCATCGATGAGAAGCGAATGGGGCGGGTGGCGCCAGCCCTCCAGGAGGGCTTGGTTGTCGCAGTCATGAAGACTCTCGCTTACAGTCAGGTTCACCCCGCCCGATGCCCCTGGACACCATGCAGGTTAACTTCGTACGTCTCGATAGGGAACTGCCAATTCCCAACACAGCCCATATCGGCGACGCTGCGGTGGATCTTCACTGCCGTGTCGACATCACCCTCGAACCTGGGGCCAGGGCTGCCGTGGCCACGGGGATCGCCGTCGCCATCCCGGAAGGGTACGCCGGGCTGGTGTTGCCCCGGTCGGGTCATGCCCACCGTCTCGGCATCGGGGTGGTCAATGGACCCGGACTGATCGACTCGGGATACCGCGGCGAGATCAGCGTGTTGCTCATCAATCATGGAGCCGAACGGGTGAGCTTTGGTAGAGGGGATCGGATCGCCCAACTGGCCATCGTCCCGGTGCCCGCCGTCGAATGGACAGAAACCGACAGCCTCGACGACACCGATCGGGGCGGGGGAGGGTTCGGCTCATCGGGAGCTAGCCCTTTTGGTTGACCTGGTGCCGGCACTACAATCCTCCCCCTCGCGGAAGTAGCTCAGTTGGCTAGAGCGCAACCTTGCCAAGGTTGAGGTCGCGGGTTCGAATCCCGTCTTCCGCTCCAACGACGGTCAGAATTGTCCGCCATCCGGCGACGTGGCCGAGTGGCTAGGCGCGGGTCTGCAAAACCCGTTACACCGGTTCGATTCCGGTCGTCGCCTCCAGACAACATAGGGCCCTTAGCTCAGCCCGGTAGAGCGCTTGCTCGACACGCAAGAGGTCACTGGTTCAAGTCCAGTAGGGCCCACCGAACAAACCCCCTGGAAGCAGGGGGTTTTCTCGCGCCAGACCCCTTCCTTTCTGACGGCGTAAGAAACACCAGGGGGCCTATCAGGGGGCCTATCTGACTTGAGCGTAGGCGAGGGCAGCCGTCAAGAGAGCAAGGCCAACCGTCGCCGCGAACAGCGCCCAGGTTGCCCGGCGAAGCGCTCGGGCTTGTAGGACGCTGAGAAGGACGGTCGCACAATCCCGCTCTATCCCAGGCGTTCCTCAGGGTGGACGGTGAGGTAAGCACGTGACGTCGACTTCCGTAGCCTCCGTGCCTCTTGAATTTGTCCCCTTGCTCCAAGCAGCGCGATCCCAGCGATGACTGCGAGAGCCAGCGTGGACCAGGCGAGCGCGTCCGTGAGCATCTCATATCTCTTGATGCTCTGACATTGCCACCGAGGAGGGGCACATTCGATGCTGCCCATCTTCGGTTCCACAGGTCCAGGCCTACCTCGGTCGCGTTGACCCGAAGGTGACTCTGAGGGTCTGCACCCACGTGATTCCTGAGGATCTCCCAGAGCCCTCGAATGTCAACTCGAGGGCGTTTCGAGGTCCTCAAAAGGACACTTTGCGGACACCTGGTGGCGGCCGAATCGTTCGGAATCCAGGGGGTTCTTGTGGTGGGAGCACCTTGGGGGTGTCGCGTAAGGGTCAGAACTGGATCGGGCTCGGACGACTGCAGCGAGTGGTTACAAATCCGGGGGGACGACACGGCGTGGTTCCGTGCTGTACGCTGCCGTCACGTAGCCGTAGGAGGGCCCGTGAGTACCGACGAGAACAAGGCCGTCGTCCAACGCTGGTTCAGCGAAGTCGTGAGTCGTGGTGACATGAGCTCACTCGATGCGATATGTGCCGTCTGCCTTCCCGACTTTGAGATGATCCGCGGCGTCGTCGAGCCCGCCCCTCAGGGCATATCCGGGCTCAAGGATCTCATCACCAGCTTGCGCACTGCATTCCCGGACCTCGAGGCCACCGTGGAGGAGCAAGTGGCCGAAGGGGACAAGGTCGTGAGCAAGGTCACGATGAGCGGGACGCACGAGGGCGAATTCATGGGCATCCCCGCCACTGGCAAACCGTTCACGGTCCCTGGCGTCAGCATCTGGGAGGTTCGTGGCGGTCAGCTGATCTCCGAGTGGGTCAACTGGGATTCGATGGGCATGATGCAACAGCTCGGTCTCGCACCGCCTCCGCCGTCTCAGTCTTGATGTGGCCGGGGTCGGCCGGGGTCGGCTCCAATGTTCCCGAGGTCATTCCAGCACTTGGATCGCGATCTTCCCGCGCGTATGTCGGGTCTCGATCAGCTCATGCCCCTGGCGTATGTCCGCCAGAGGGAGGACCCTTGATACCTCTGGCGTGATTTTGCCTGCGTCCACCATTGTCGCCACCTCGGTCAATGTGGGCCCGATCGGCGGAGCAGAGTAAATCATCGCCTGGCGAACCCCATGTGCCTGGGCCGTCTCCTCAGACGGCGGTTGCACGGCGGACACAAGCATCCCCCCCGGCTTGAGAACCGACCAAGAGCGCTCGAGAGTGTCGCCTCCCATGGTGTCGAGGACGATATCGACATCACGGACGACCTCCTCGAACCGGGTAGTCGAGTAGTCGATTGCTTGATCGACGCCGAGCTCTTCGAGGAAGTCGAGGTTGATCGAGGCGGTGCCAATCACCTTTGCTCCGTGCAATTTGGCTAGCTGAACCGCAACATGTCCCACCCCACCGGCGGCGCCGTGGATGAGAGCGGTTTGCCCTTCAGAGAGGTTCCCCTCCTCGATGAGCGCCTGCCACGCCGTCAGGATGACATGTGGGAGTGCAGCTGCATGAATGAAATCGAGCGACTCGGGTTTGTTGGCGACATCGTCGGCTGGAACCGCGACGTATTCGGCGTAGGCGCCGTCGCGCGACACACCACCCCGCGCGTACACCTCGTCCCCGGCCGAGAACCCCTCGACCCCGGCACCCACCTCTTCGACGATCCCCGCCGCATCGGTTCCCAATATCAACGGCAGCTCGTGGTCGAAGTAATCAGTGACATAACCGGCACGGACGACGGAGTCGAACGGATTCACCGAAGTCGCGTGGACACGAATCAACACTTCTCCGGCATGTGCGACAGGACGGGGTGCCTCCTCAAAGGTGAGTACTTCGGGGCCGCCGTAGCGGTGGATTCGAACTGCGTTCATCGTGGCCATGGAGGTCTCCCTAGTTTCGAGGCGGACAGGCGCAGCGGCGTGTTCACGGGACTTGCGATGAGTGTAGGGTGCGTGATGGCGGTGCAACGAGGAGGAACAAAGATGCCGACGTTCATGGACGTCCACACGCTGAGCGAGGGTGTTACTGCTGCTGATGTCGCCCAAGCGCACATGGCCGACTTGGAGAAACAGACCGAGTACGACGTGAACTACAAGCGTTACTGGGTCAACAAGGAGGGAACCAAGATCTTCTGCCTGGTCGACGCTCCCGACGCAGACACCGCGGTGAAAGTCCACCGCGAGGCGCACGGCCTGGTTGCCGACGAGATATACGAGGTTTCAGAGGGCTCCTAGTCCGTTTGAGCGCCTTTCAGTCGGAGTATCCCCATGGCGATGACAGGGGTGCCCTGACCTCCTGCTATGACGTGGTGACCCCAAAGGATCTCCACGCACACGTCGACGTGGTCTCCGGAGAAGAAGTGGTCGATTCCTTTCCGTCCGATGACCTCCCGGTTCCGTCATACGCAGGAGTCAACTCGTCACCGAAGCATCCATTGGCATCTTCTTTCTCCCGCTCGGAGGCTCGCTCGTCTTCCGAAACGAGTTTGACAATGACCCTACGGTCGTTACGCAATCGTCACAGGGGTCGATACCACGGTCTGCGATATGCCATTATTGGTGTCATGGCTATGTCAGACGAGCACAAAGCAGCCCTCGCCCAAGGTCGCAAAGAAGCGCGGGCGATCAAGACCTATCTCAAGGCCCTGGAGTCGAGGAAACCGGGCCGGCCGGTGACCAAAGAAGGGCTGGACAAACGGCTGGAAAAGGTGAACAGCAAGATCGCCAATTCCGACAACCCGTTGGAGACGGTCGACTTGATCCAGAGCCGGCTCGACATCGAGGCCGCTCTCGCCGAGTTCAAGGACGGAGTCGGCATCGACGAGCTGGAGGCCGGCTTTGTAGAGAATGCCTCTTCCTACTCGGCGCGCAGGGGTGTCACCTATACGGCATGGCGTGAGTTCGGGGTGCCGGCCGCGGTGTTGCGCACGGCCGGAATCAAGGAGACTCGCCGGCGCTAGTCCCAGCCCAACTCGGAGAGGCGTTCGTCGTCGATACCGAGATGATGACCCAGTTCATGCAGGACGGTTTTTCGGATCTCGGATCTGAGTTCCTCTAGTCCCAACCCCAGTTCGATGTGCGGTCGGTAGAAGATCACAATTCGGTCGGGTAACACCCCCGAGTAGTCCCCGCGTTCGGCGAGGGAGACTCCTTCATAGACCCCCAGCAAGTCACCCTGCTCTCGACTCGGGTAGTCCTCAACGACGACGACCAGGTTGTCGATCTCCTCGATCACCCAGTCGGGCAGTTCTTCGATCACCCGGTCGACCTCGAGCTCGAATTGGTGTCGTCTCACGTGACCTGCGCCGTCGTCCCCACGAACTCGTGATGCGCCCCGGACTCGACGATGCGATGGATCCTCAGGATCGCGGTGTGGATGTCGATGAACCGTGTGTACAGCGGTGCGACGCCTAAACGGATGTTGTCCGGCGTGCGGTAATCAGGGATGACTTTCGCCCGTTCGATCATCGCCAGGGTGATCGGCCAGGCGGTCTCGTGCGCAACGGAGACGTGTGACCCTCGGTGCAGCGGATCGGCCGGGCTGGCGAGCCGGAAGCCCAGTGGTTCGAGATGGGCCTGTATCTGGTCGACCAGGTAATCGGTGAGGCCCACCGACTTGGCTCTGATTGCGTCGATCCCGGCGGCGAGCACGTCGTCGAGACCAGCCTCGATCGCAGCCAGCGACAGGATCGGCATGGTTCCGCTGTGGAATCGGCGGATTCCGGTGACCGGGCGGAACTCGAGTTCGAACTGGAAAGGGGCAATGTGGCCCCACCAGCCAGTGATCGGGTTGCCCAACCGCTCCTGATGCTGGGAGCGGACGTACAGGAATGCCGGTGATCCGGGCCCTCCGTTCAAGTACTTGTAGGTGCAGCCGACCGCCAGGTCGACCTCGGATGTCTCCACATCGATCGGGATGGTGCCGACACTGTGGCTGAGGTCCCACAACATCATCGCACCCGCCTCGTGGGCGATGCGGGTGACCTCACTCAGGTCGTAGGTGTATCCCGACTGGAAGACGGTGTGGGACAGTGACACCAGGGCAGTTCGCTCATCAACCGCCTCGGCGATGTCGGCCAAGGGCCCGTGGACACCGTCTGATTCCACGATCCGGAGACGCCCGCCAAGGTGTCGGGCCACGCCATCGAGGATGTAGACGTCGGAAGGGAAGTTGAGGTCATCGGTGACGATGGTGTCCCGGCCACCGGGTGCCGCCTGCAAAGTGGCGAAGGCCAGCTTGAAGAGGTTGACCGTCGTGGAATCAGAAACGATGACTTCGGACGGGCCCGCCCCGATGAGCGGCGCCAGCCGGTCGCCGAGACGCAGCTGCAGGTCCCACCATCCCTCGTTCCAGGACCTGATGAGCCGGTCACCCCATTGATCGCCCAACACGGTCTCGATCGTCGACACGGCCGACTTGGGGAGCCGACCCAGCGAGTTTCCGTCGAGATAGATCAGCTCTGGGTCGGTGATCACGAAATGGTCCCGGTACCCTTGCAGCGGATCGCATGTGTCACGGCTGACGGCCTCGTCGTAACCCTCGAATGCCGGGTAGGGGCCGAGATCTGTCGGGGTCGTCACCAGGGCATTGTGGCAGCGACCCTATCGACTAGCTGGGGAGTCGTCGGTAACCTGTGCCTCCCCTGCGGGCCGTTAGCTCAGTTCGGCTAGAGCGCTCGCCTCACACGCGAGAGGTCGCTGGTTCAAGTCCAGCACGGCCCACGAGGAGAATCGGCGGCTTTCCGCTTCGAGGGTGCCTATCAGGGTGCGTATCCCGAGTGGAACCGTGTTCTCGGGCGCGCGACCGAATCGCACGAAAGGAGGTGCCATGTGTCGCACTTGGGTTCACCTCCCGGTAGGGGCTGCTACTTCCCGGCCGTCTGCGGCGTGTCGCCGCAGGCCGGGCGCATCTGCTGAGTCCCGGTCCTCCAGTCACCACCCCGGACTGGCGTCTTCCATGGGAGGTGTTGTGGCCTGCGGAATCGGGCAAGGTGTTTCAGATCGTGCGGACCTGGGTATATCCCGGGCTGGAATCAAAAGGAGGCGTCATGGGACGTGGTGGAATCATCTGGACGGTGGTGGGCATCCTGCTCATCATCGCCCTAATCATCTATATCTTGTAGAGCAACAGGCTTGGAGCGGCCCAGGATTTCTTGGTTCTGGGCGGGCGCGACAGCTGATCATCAGGGGCCGAGCAGCCTCTTCGTTGGATATGTCAATGGGGGCTTCGTAGTCTCCATCGATGATCTGTGTACCGGTCACTGCCGATATTGCCGAACTGCTGGCAGAGACTCTGCAAGCTCCACTCGGGAGGTGGCGCAGCCAGAGCGACGTCGACGGCGGGCCACGCCAGCGAGGTCGTGTAGGGTCACAGCAGCGGATCAACCCGCTTCCGACGGCGTTCGGTCTTGACTAGTCCGCTCGGTAATCCTGCAGCCGCAATGACGCCCAGCTGCTGCCATCAGCAAGGCGAGCGACATGGAAGAGACCACCCCTCTGCAGGATCAGACCACTCAGCTAGAGGTAGAGATCATTGCTGTGGAGGAACACCAACATGGAGCGGTGTTGCGGCTGTCGGGCGAGGTCGACCTAGCCACCGCACAGAGACTCGTCACAGCCTTCCTCGAGTTAGCTGACCGCCGGCTCACCGAGGTGATAATCGACGCGTCACTGGTAACGTTCATGGACTCCACCGGGGTGCACGCCCTGACCCAGGGCAAAGCACGAATCCACGAAGTCGGCTCCAGGATCGCTCTCATAACTTCCCCCCAGGTTCGCCGAGTTCTAGAACTCATCTTCCCCGAACCGCTTTTCGCCGCCAGGGTCGACACGATGGAGAAAGCCCGACAAGCCCTCGGCTGGGACTGATCGACAAGAACCCGGTAGCCGATTCTCTGACGAGGAGGGCCGGTCGCCGGGGGCTCTGTCATGGGGTCGATTCGGTTTCAATTATGACCAACTCTTCGAGGCTCTCAACGGATGGCCGAAGGTAAGACGACCACTCGCATGATCGACCAGCATTACGTTCACCGGATCGGCGACCGTTTCCGCCGCGGCTGAGCTGTGGAACGAGAACACCGGACGGGCTGCGTATCAGGGTGCCTTTGTGCTGTTTTCGTCCACGTCGCGCTGACCAGGGCATACGGCGGAACCCGATCCGTTTCTGCCTGGGTGACCAGGGAAAACGGTGTCAACGGTGGACAGACCTCGACACCCGTCAACGAGCGCCGTTCTGCCTCACACGCGACCCACCCGAAAAGCGCGGCGGCCCCGAGACTCAGCCCTTGTAGCGAACCCCACCCTTGAACACGTCGGTGATGTTGTCCGGCTCGGCCAGGACCCCCACATCCGTGGACGGGTCGCCGGACACGCAGATCACGTCGGCGTCCATCCCCGCCTTCAATTGGCCGGTGTTGGGTGCCTGTGGGCCCAGAGTGGCCGGCCCGTTGGCGGTCGCCGATTCAATCGCCTGCAAAGGCGTCATCCCGCACTGAACCAAGAGTGGCAACTCCTCGGCGTTGCGCCCCCAGACGCCAGTCGCCCAGATGTCGGTCCCAAGGGCAATCCTGACCCCTTTCTCGATTGCGAGTGAGATGGCGTCGCCATGGGCCTCGGCGGCCATCTCGATCTTCTTCTTGGCATAGGAGGGCATGCCCCGTTCATCTCCCTCCTTGATGAGGAGATCGACGATGAACCGGGTGGGCACCAGGGTGGCACCGGTCTCCACCATCGCCTCGGCGGCCTCATCGTCGAGGAACGTGCCGTGCTCGATGGTCTTCACCCCGGCTTCGAGGGCCGCCATGATCCCGCGCTTCCCGTGGCAGTGGGCGCCCACGAGACGCTCCATGCGGGTGGCCTCGTCGACGATCGCCTCCAACTCCGGCTTGGAGAACTGGGGAAGGTGAGGGTCGTCGAGCTCGCTGAGCACGCCACCAGAGGCGTGGATCTTGATCACCTTGGCCCCGAGACGGAGCATGCGCCGCACGCCGGCTCGGCACTCGTCGGGACCGTCCACGATGTTGTCCTCACCCCAGACGTGGGTGTGTAGGAGGCGGGCTACCTCGAGGTCGAGGCTGTGTGAGTCTCCGTGCCCGGCCGTCATCGAAAGCATCGACCCCGACCCATAGACGTTGGGACCGGTCACCACACCCTCCTCGACGGCCCGTCCGAGGAAAGATCCCAAACCTCCCATCTCACGAACCGAAGTGAACCCGGAGTGCAGCGCCCTCTGGGCGTCGGCGGTGACCCGCATCGCCGCCAGCTGGGGCCGGGTCATGAACGTCTCGTCGATGTTGGCGGTGTAGATCCCGAGGAAGTGCCCGTGGCACTCCCACAACCCCGGCAGGACGGCGTCACAGGTGACGATCTCTGCGTCTGGCGTCTCCGGCGCCTCCGCTGCGGCACCGGCGAAAGTGATCTTCGCGCCTTCGATGACCACGACACCGGCGTCGATGACATCGCCGCGCCCCGGGATCAGCCGGGTGGCTTCGATGCGGACGCTCACTCTCCGCGTGCCGTCGCCGGGGAGCGGGTGCTGGCCTGGACCCCGCCCATCACCACGAACCCGGTCAACTTGACGGTGGGCACGTCCTCATCAGCGGTGGTGCGGGTCTCATCCGACCAGCCACCCATGATCACCTTCGCGTCGAACTTGACCCGCCACCCTTCGGGGACCACCAAGCTGACACCGCCCATTACCACAGCGAGATCGATGTAGATCCCGGTCGGTGCCGGCGTGACCTGTCGCAGGTCGACGAGGGCTCCCCCGAACATCGACATGATCTTGCCCCCGTAGAAGGGGTCGGCCTTGGAGACAAGGTGTTGGCCTTCGAAGATCGACACCAGGTCGATCTCCTCGGTCCCGGGCTCGGCATTCGACTCGAGGAGGAGCTTGGCCGCAAATGCCGTCCCGACGGTGGCGATGGCGATCGCCCTGAGCAGTCTGAAGAGAAATCTGAACATCGCCCGATACATTACGACGGATCGTGCCCTGAAGTCGCGGCGTCAGGTGGTCTCGGCGAGACGCTCCCCGGCGGTCACCTCGTACTGGAGATCTGACGCCAGGGGAGCCAGGGGGCAGGCCCAACGGTCGGAGTGGACACATGACGGATGATAGGAATAGTTGAAGTCGAGAATGACGCTGGCTCCTTCCTGGCCGAGGTCGGCGCCCTTGACCGTGTCGAGGAGATATCGGCCCCCGCCGTAGGTCGATGTCCCATTGGTGCGATCGCGAAAGGGCACGAAGACACCTCCGCCGTAGACGTTGAGCCAGAAGAGGGGGAGTGACGAGGCGACGGTCCGCAACTCGAATTGGAGAGTTCCGATGCGGAGGAACTCGCCCCACGGCTCCTCGGCCGAGGCGACAAAGCGTGCGACGGTACGCCATGTCGGGTCGTGGTCGAAGTAGGGGAGTCCGGTGAAGCTCTCCGGGTGCTCCAGCGGTGTCTGGGGATGAGTGCCGAAGAGCTCGTCGCGCCTGCGCACCCAGCGCCGCCATGTGAGCTCTTCCCGACCGCCGCTGCGTACATCGGAGTAGATGTCGGCGACGCGACGTCGATAGTCCCAGAGCTCGAGCCGGTCGGCCATGTCGGGGCTAACCGGCTCATGCATGATTAATTCCCTTGACTCCCGCCATGGCTTTAGGCGATGATGACGGCATAGAAGAGAGGAGCGCCCGTTGATCGCGATGCGTAGAACCGCAACCGACACCGCAAGAGCGGAATTCTGCACGTGCGCCCTCATTGGCGTCGGAGCCGTGCCGAGTTCTGAAAGACGGCGGCCTCTCGTCATGTGATGTGACGGAACAACCCTTCCGATGTGGCCGCCGGATCCCGGCGGCTTTTTTGTTGGCCGCGACACGCACCCCATCGACGAGGTTTCGACATGAAGCAGTACCTGAAAGACCTAGAAAGAGAAGGACGATGTACGGAGGAGGGGAGTCACGAGCTCTTCTTCTCCGAGAAGCCATCCGAGTTGGCCAAGGCGCAGGAGATCTGCGCGTCCTGTGTGGTGAGGGTGCGCTGCCTCGAGGTTGCCCTCCAGGAGAACCTGGAGTGGGGCGTTTGGGGTGGGGTCATCTTCTGGGACGGGCAGCCTTTCCACCGGCGCCGCGGCCGCGGTCGTCCCCGGCACGCCGACGCTCACCTACCACTGGAGGCGGATCGGGGACAGTTGCTGGAGCTGGTCGCGTCGGCCTAAGACCGCGTGCGGTCTAGCCGACCGCCAGCTCCCGCAACCCGTCCGGGGTGGACGGGTGCCGCATCTTGGCCAGCGCCTTGGCCTCGATCTGACGGATGCGCTCGCGGGTGACGTTGAAGTGGCGGCCCACCTCGTCGAGGGTCGCCGGCTCCCGCTCGCCGAGCCCGTAGCGCATCTCGATGATGATGCGCTCTCGCTCGTTCAGGCGGTCGAGGACGTGACGGAGCTGTTCGATGTTGAGCTTGGAGGCGATCAACTCGAAGGGGGCGGCGGCCTCGACGTCTTCGATGAAGTCACCGAGGGTCGTATTGTCCTCACCGATCGGCTCGAATAGCGAAACCGGCTCGGGGGCCACCTTGCGGGCGGCGACGATCTTGTCGACGGTGAGCCCTGATTCCTCCGCTAGCTCTTCGTCGGTGGGCTTGCGACCGAGCCGCTTGGTCAGATTGGCCTCTGCGGTCTGCATCTGGTTGATGGTGTCCATCATGTGGACCGGAACCCGAATGGTCCGGCTCTTGTCGGCGATCGCCCGGGTAATGGCTTGCCGGATCCACCAAGTGGCATAGGTGGAGAACTTGAATCCCTTGCGATACTCGAACTTCTCCACGGCCCTGATAAGCCCGAGATTGCCTTCCTGGACCAGGTCGAGAAAGGGGAGCCGGGCCCGGCTGTAACGCTTGGCGATGGACACGACGAGTCGCAGGTTGGAGCGGATGAAGGTTTGGCGAGCCTCCTCGCCGGCCCGTACGAGCTGGTGGAGCTTGCGTCGCTTGGCTGGGTCTGTCTCGCTCTCGAGGGCCAGGTCGGCTTTGCGCCCGGTCTCGATCGCCTTGGCGAGACGTACTTCGTCCTCCGCTGTCAGCAGATCGAAAGTTCCGATTCCGTCGAGGTATTGACGGATCGCTTCGTCGCTTACTTCCCGTTCGATGGCCCTGTTGCTCATTCCGTAGTACCGATCGGCGGCCAGCGTAGGTACACGCCGACTCACTCTCTGGCATTTGTCAATATCCCAATCGACACTTATCCACAGGTGGCTGAATAGGCTCAGCGGCCCATCCTGTGCTGGCTCACGGAGCGTGGTCTAGCGGCCGACCCTCGGGCGAGGGTCGCTTGCAGGTGGAGGGACATCTGGTGGGTCGAGATGGTCTCCATGTGCATCTGGTAGGTGAGCCTGTTGGAGCCAAATCGGATGGTCCTGGTCGACCCGATCACGCGGTCATCACCGGCAAAGCCATCTGCGACGAGGGAGATCACCCATCCGTCGTCGACCTTCTCCCAGGTGCCGGCCATCGTCTCGGCGCGCCCTGGTTGCGCGGTGTGGAGCCGGGCCGTGCCGTCGCTGGACATGCGAAGAAGACCGACCTCCCAGTGAGACACGACTTCTCCTTCGGGTGTCCCTTTCCAGGTGCGCTGCTCGAACAGGAGGGCGGGGTGGTCGTCGCGCTCGGTGAACGTGGTCACCTCTCGATACCGGAACGCCTCGATGGTCGGGTATAAGCCATCGCCGGTCCCACTCCAGGTGCCGGCGAGCTCGGACACGATCCGCTGGACGTCGGGGTGTCGACTCATGCGCAGAGAACTTAGTTCTGGTTGAGCTCGGCTCTCCTCGTAGAATTCGGATCCCGGGCGTTTAGCTCAGTTGGCTAGAGCACTGCCCTTACAAGGCAGGGGTCGGCGGTTCGAGTCCGTCAACGCCCACGAAGACAACCTCCAGGTCGGCACGTCTCGCTCGCTTCGGAACTGCTGGCTGTCGCGCTGTCATTCGGCCGATTCCCGCGTTGGGGGCCGAGCGGGGGCTACGGCCCGGTACCAAGTTCTTCGGCTAGTCCAACGAGAACCCCTTCGGGACCACGGATATAGCAGAGGCGATAGGAATCTTCGTACTGCACCACGTCGCCGACGAGCGTCGCACCCTGCGTGCGTAGCCGAGCAAGAGTTTCGTCGACGTCGCTCACTGTGAACATTGCGCGTAGATAGCCAAGGGAATTCACAGCGGCGTTTCGATGGTCAGATACAACAGGTGGAGTGAGAAATCGGGAAAGTTCCAGCCGACTGTGGCCGTCGGGAGTAACCATCATCGCGATTTCGACCTGCTGGTCACCAAGTCCGGTGACGCGCCCGGCCCACTCTCCTTCAACCGTCGCCCGACCTTCGAGCTTCAACCCAAGCTCGACAAAAAAGGCGACGGCATCATCGAGAGATTCCACCACGATGCCGACGTTGTCCATCCTAAGTAGCTCGCTCTTGGTCATCGGCACCTCCGATGGTTGCGAATCAATGACGGTACCAATCATCACCCCGTGGACGGCTTCCTTCAACTCGTGACGAACGCCATACGCGCATATCACCAGTAGTGGGCGGATAACGAATATTTCGACAGGTGCGCGACATCGGCACTTCCGGCGCTGGCTGTCGTTTCGCCTGCGCTCGACGTCTTCGTGCTGAGTTCCGCAAGATGAACCCGGATCTGCGTACTCCAGTTCTCGGCGAAGGGCGACTCTTAGACCGCCCGGCGGACGATCGTGTCCCGCTCCCGGATTTCGATCTCGTCGAACTGGTTCCTGTCATAAAGAGAACGTGGACCACGGAAATTGTGGGCGTCGTTGTCAGTTGCGCTGTTGAAGGGATACCCCTCGACCCATCGCGCTCCCCGACCTGGAGCGTCGGCGATAACCCGAGCCAGGAGTCTCGCGGAGATGCCGTGACGGCGGTATGGAGAGGCGATCACGAAGCAGGTGACCCCGATCACCTCGTCCGGATCGAGGCCGTCGTCCGGTTGGAAGGGCCGGGAGTAGTTGGAGCGTTTGGATGCGTTCACCCAGCCCGCCACCCGGCCGGAGACGTAGGCCAGGTAGCCGTAGGCGCCGCCAGCTGTGAGCAGTCCTGTCATCGTCTCCCGGTTTTCCGTCCAGTGAGGCGGGTCGTCATCAGGTGGGCGGCTTGGATGTGGGGTCAGGCAGTAGCAGGCTGCCCATTCGGGAACACCCACGAAGGCGTCGTGGTCGAAGAAGCGGCGCCAGTCGTCGACCCGGTCGTCAGTGACAGGATGGATCTCGGGTTCCTCGATCGCGGGAAGCCGCTCAGAACCGCCGGTCAGCCGCTGAGTCGCCTCGGCGTAGTTGCGGATGGCCTGGTCCGGATAAGGCCAGTCGTGCACCTCGCGGGCATGAGCGACGTAGGCGTCTCCCAGCATTGAAAGCTTGGGTGCTGTGACCGTCTGGCCACATTCGAAACACGTGAACTGCATACTCAACGAACGTAGTCGACACCCCAGGACTGAACCATCCGTGATAAGGGTTCATAGAGCTCCACACCGCAGAGCCCGGACGACCCAAACTGAACGTTGTCTGGCGCGAACTCTTATTGGTTTGAACCCAGGCCACTCGCTATCAACAATTCTGAGCGGATAACGAGCGTTACAGAGGGTGCGCGAGAACGACACCCATGCGTGCGGTGTTCGGCTGGGTGAAGGATCAGTCGGTTGGCCCAGAGAACCGATCAACACGCCTCCTGGAGCCCTGACCATTGCGACGCGGACTCCCTCCATAACCCTCCTAGGCGGGTCGACAGACTCAGCCCCCGCAGCGAGAGTGGCCTCGTAAGCCTTGTCCGTGTCCTCGAAGTGGACCGTCGGAGTTGATCCGGGAGCCTCTCGCGCGGCCACACCTCTTATGCCTCCGCCCCCTGACTCGGAATAGGAGAAGAGGTGGTGGTCACCGGCGGACGTCGGAAAGGGGTCTTGGACCCTCCACCCCAATCGCCGCCCCCTTCTCTACAACACGGGCAAAGGGGTGGTCGCACACCGGGACGGCGGAACAGACCCGACCGAACTGGATCAACAGTTCAACAGGAGATCCACCGCCCGACCGGTGGGCGCCACACCAGAATCATCGCTTCCAGCCGGTTATGGGCGGGTAATGGTGGTCGAATAGAGGGGGGAGGCCGCGTGATCTCTGCTTGTGCCGTTATGGAGACTTGACAGCGTCTCCGGTTGGCCAGATGACTAGTCATCTGGTAGAATCTGGAATACGGGTCGGGTCCACCGGCCCCAAGGAAAAGACCGACATGACTACAGCCACCGAACCCGTGAAGGTCGTGGAGCTGCGCCGTAAAGCCCTGGCCCCCGACACCGAGGCCACCAAAGAAATGACCGAGCGATTCCTCGGGCTTCCGCTTGCGGCACTGCATTGGTCAGAATCGATACAGAGAAAAGAAGCCCGACGAGCAGAAGTAATCGCGTCTCGGGCTTTGGTAGACCAGCCAGCTCTCGGATAAGCCCTGGGCAACGCCCACCAGCTTCCCCGGGGGCCATGAGGCAGCTCTCGGATCTGATGTCACGTCCTACCTGCGTGTTGGGCAGGTGTCGTCGGATCAGGTCTCGTCACCAGCTTCGGCGTCCGCCGCTTCGATGCTGGCCAGAAAGTGTCGCAAGTGCTCTCGCACCGTCGCGGCAGCGGAAACGAGCGGAAGCGGGAGGAAGAACGGGGCGAGCAGCCACCCCCGACCGCGCAAGTGACGGACGGCGCGGATCTCCACCCGACTGCCGCCATCCTCGGGCGTTGCCCACAGCTCCCACGTACTCCCCGGCTTGAAGAGGTTGGAGTCGATGACCCTCGCCTGCAGCGCGTGAGGCTGGGACCAGTCGTAGCGCAATCGTTCCCAAACGTGTCCGATAGGCCACGGATTACCTTCGGTTACTTCCGCGTAGTCATCGCCAACCTCGTGCACCTGCAACTGCTCGACATGTACGTCCGGCCACATCTGCGCACGCCGGTCGGAGAAGTCCCGCGCAGCCACCAGAACGACTTCCGGTGCCAGCTCGCTGTGCTCGACTACACGGACACTCGGCATCGCCGTGATCGTAGGTGCCTACCTTTTCCCATTCTGCGGTCACTGCAACGTGCGCTCGGTGCCGGGGAATCAGGAATCGCAAGGCACCGGCCTCGATCCCGGGCGTTCTGAGCTAAGGGCGGATTGGTCCATGGCTGGTGATCAGGGCTTCGGAGGACGAGGTCGACGCTGACATCCACGGGACATCGGGGTCCGATTCGGCGTGACTCTACGGCGCATCGCTCGACCCTTCGGGGTAGGACCCCGAGGGCAACGGCGGCAGGAACGGGTTGAATTGAGGCTGCGATCGGCTCTCTGAGGGTTCTGATGGCCGGTGGAGTAGAACACCTTTGCGTGAACGAAAGGCGCACCCGACCGACACTGCCGATCGAGTGCGGGTGAACGAGATGAGCGGATCCGCTCGGGACACGGCCATTCCCACCAATGGTAAGCCAGGCCATGGGGCCATCAGC